>Ga0206958_1142_pt2 | contig 17600 bp, 19 predicted proteins | sample Alteio_BWOrgHeat_33_FD_152968 | JGI IMG/M metagenome (GOLD analysis project Ga0206958, IMG submission 152968) | Enriched cells from forest soil in Barre Woods Harvard Forest LTER site, Petersham, Massachusetts, United States -... | ecosystem: Environmental > Terrestrial > Soil > Temperate forest >... | reverse complement strand
ATTCCGGTGACAAAATTGGGGTGGGCATATTTAGAATCTTATTATAGAATGATTTGATGGAACAAGAGCAGCTCAAAGAACACGAGGATTTTTATTGGGACGAATTAGGCCGAATGGTCTTGACCCGCGACTATCTTTTGAAAAGAGGGTCTTGTTGTAAAAATGGCTGTCGGCACTGCCCTTACGGGGCCCCAGCTTAATCTCTTCTTAATGTAGGTTTTGATAATCTGTAAACTATGAAAAAAATATTATCTCTTATTCTGATGGTGGCGGTTTTCGCAGGTTGTGCCACAACCACCCGATATTTTTCTTATACCCAAACCAAATATCCGCCCAAATCGGGGCATGATCCGGTGGCTATCTTCACAGGGGCCCCAAAGCTTCCGGCCTCGAGACCTTATGCCGTTATCGGTAAGGTCGATATTCAAGGCTATGCCAGCGATGGGGTAAGCCCTGAAACGCTCATGGGACAAGCCCAAACTGCGGCCCGAAAAAAAGGGGCGGATGCCATTATCAACGCCATCTCTCAGACCGTGCCGTATGCCGGCGCCTATGTTATTCCCGGCCATTTTGGCCGTTACCGCTATCATCCGGCCAGATACATTCCCTACCAGAATGCCTTGTTGGAATTCAGCGGTGATTTGGTCGTTTTTACCTCCTCTTAGGCAAGAACCCGTCTCTAAATTTTAATTGGCCAAACGCGTATATATATTTTATACTTTGGCCATGTTCCCGTATTTATATTTAAGGCAGACTCTGTTAAAAACGATTATTTTTGTTTTTGCAGTGGTCGATATTTTTGGGCCCGTTCCGGTTAAGGCTCAAGAGCTTCGTTTGCCTCAGCCCGGTGCAATGCTGTCTTTAAGTGCCCCGATCAATCCACCCGTGCTTAAAGGCATCAAGGTCCATCCTGAGAATCCTTTGAAATTTGATTTTATTTTGGATCAAGGATCGCAGCCGCCATCACCACTTCAAGCCGAAGCCACCCAACTGATCAAATACTTTCTGGCGTCTGTGACCATTCCCGAAAAAGATCTCTGGGTCAACTTATCGCCATATGAAAAAGACCGTATTGTACCGTATATTTTTGGGCAAACCACCATGGGGCGCGACCTTTTGGCGCAAGACTATATCCTCAAGCAAATCACCGCGAGTTTAATTTATCCGGAAGATCCAACGGGTAAGAAATTCTGGAAGCGCGTTTATTCAGAGGTCGCTAAAAAATTCGGCACCACCAATATCCCTGTGGATACTTTTAATAAAGTCTGGATCGTCCCTGAAAAAGCTGTCGTGTACGAGAATCCCACAGGAGGCGCAGCCTATATCGTCGAATCCAAATTAAAAGTCATGCTGGAGGAAGATTACAAATCGACCTCAATCCACCGTGCCAGAGCCGGCCTCGACGCACCAGGCATCATGAAACAAATCGTCCTTCCCGAACTCGCCAAAGAAGTCAACGAAGGCAAAAACTTCGCTCAGCTGCGTCAGATTTATCATTCCTTGATCCTCGCTGCATGGTATAAGCGCAAGATTAAGGAAAGTATATTAGCCCAAGTTTATGAGGATAAGAAAAAGATAGGGGGCTTGGAAAATGTCTCGAGCGTGGATGTAGAGGCTATTTATCAACGCTACTTACAAGCCTTCAAAAAGGGCGCCTACAATTACATCAAAGATGAAATCGATCCGCTGACCCAGCAGTCCTTTCCCAGGAAGTATTTCTCCGGCGGTTTAAATTTATTTGTCAGTCCAGCCATGATTGTAAGCCATGACGACGCCATGCTATCTCAGAAGGCTTCGGATGTCGTGGTTGAAGCTGCCATCCAGCCGGACGCCACCAGCCAAAGCATCATGGATGAGCCGCCCGCGGAGGTCTTGGCTGAACTTTTTCTGGCTAATGTAGCCACGATCGATCCTGATAATAAGCTTATCAAAATGGTCCATGACGGCTTAACAACGGAGTATTTGGCGGTCAATGCTTTACGCAATATTATCATGGCGTTGTCTTTCTCGAGGAGTACGGAAACCCTGGTCAGGCATGACAACCGGTATGTCATTAAGAACTTGAGACGGATTTTCAATCTGAAAAGGACGCTTAAAGAAAATATACCTTTGACCTTGGAAGATTTATTGAGAAACCACAACATATTAACGGAAATAGTTATCAAAAATCTGGAAGAATGGCAGGCGCCCAGTTATTACACGCCTAAGCGCCTGAGAGGGATTTACAGGAATAAAACAGTGTTGGTGACGGGGGTTCCAGGTCATTTAGGCATGGCCATCATTAAAGAATTGCTGGATACTGGTGCCAAAAGGATTGTCATAGCGACGCTTCATCCGGAAGCTTTGGCTGAGATCCTCAAGTATTACCCTAAGCGCATTGTGCTGGTGGATGGAACGCTTAAAACCAAAAATTTAATGCAGGCCATGAAACAGTATGATGTTGATGGCGTCATCCATTTAGCTGGAAAGGTATTGACGGGAGAGTCCATGCTTAAACCGGCCGAATATTTTTACGTCAATTTTGTAGGGACCTTAAATGTCCTGGAAGCCATGCATCAGGCGGGCGTGAAATATTTTGTCTTTGCTTCATCAACCATGGTGTACAGCGGCCAGGAATTTAACAGCAAGGGACTTTTGGAAGAAAGCATGATGCCCAACCCCAAAAATGCCTATGGGGCCACCAAACGGGTGGTGGAAATTGCCTTAAGATTGATCAAATTAACCCTTCAACAAATGGGGTCTGATTTTCATTATTCTATTTTACGCACCTTTAATGTGGCGGGGGCTTTTGAATGGCATTTTCCCGACGGGACAAGTCGCTGGTATGGTCCTCGTCCGGGTATCCGGCAGGTTGTGCCGGTCTTGGTGAGAACAGCCATGACCCCGAAAGTGGAAGGGCAGCCTGAGCCAGAATTTTTCATCATGGGGGATCAATTTAAGACGCAAGATGGGACGGCGATCCGTGATTTTATTCATCCTTTGGACATGGCAGATGCCTATATCCGCAGTTTGGCGCGCTTGTTCAATGGAGGTGATGACCATATTTTAAATGTAGGAACCCATGCCAGATCGTCGGTCAAGAAACTGCTTGAAACAACGCGAAGGGTCACGGCCAAAATTATTAAAACCAAGATTGTTGATCCCCGTGTCGGTGATCCGCCGGACCTTGGGGCAGACGACCACCTCATTATCTCGATGGGGCTTAGAATAGAAAATTCAGCTATTGCAAATATTATCGAAACTCAAATGAAGTACGAAGAATCGGAAGACCCGAAGCAGAATGTGCAGGCGATAGAGACTGACATGGAGGAAGGTGATTTCATGTTAAAAGTCTTAGAAAGACTCAATCGCCCGGGTGATCCTCTGGTTGAATCGGACCAACTTAAATTCGAAAGTCTTTTTTCGTTGTTTATTTACACATTGAATCCAGATTTTCTGAAGAACAGTGATGCGCCGAGGGTCATCATCAGCATGGAAAAAAATATTTACCAAGAAGCTGGAAAAATTCAAGCCAGCCCAGAGGGTTTAATGAGTGCCATTGACCATGAGTTTATATTCCATTTAAGGGCTTATATTGATTTGATGCAGGGCAAAGGCGATGCCAATTGGTTTGGCCGGCTTTCCGACTCTTCTAAAAAGATTTACAGACAGAGAAAAGCCTATATTGATGAGTTTCTCCGATTGTACGCGTCCATTCCACGGAGAACTCCTGTTTTAGCCGGGCGGTTCACACCTAAACAAATTCAGGAATTAGTTGAACGTTTAAGCAAAAGAGAACAGTACGGTTTGGAAGTGCTCGAGGAATTGCAAAAAGATTTTGGCCTCAAACGCCTGGAACTTTTGATGCTGATTGAAAACCTGGCAGAAAACCAGAAATTCCGACTTAATCCGGTGTATAAACCGGAGAATTGGTCGTTCCTGGTTCCTATTTTTAAATCTCCTGAGGATGCTCAACCTTATGCGTATAAGTGGTATTGGGCAGCTGTCAGAGACAAGGACTGGATAAGGGTTGATAATATTTTTTTGGTAGGACCACAAGGACAATTATATGTCCGCAAGTTAAAAGACGGGACGCTCGGCACGGTGCATCAAGAAACGGTGAAATTGGGAATTGTCGAGGCTCCGTCCTATGAAATAAAAGCGCTGTTGGATATTTTAAATTCTTTCAGACTTAAATTAGACTTAAAGGATCTTGAAGCGTTCCCGACCACGCTTAAATATGACTATGATGTTGACGAGAAACATCCCCTGGCCGGAAGAATTGACGACCAATATCCCGATTATTATTTTGGTCAAGGATCGGATGAGACCACCTGGCGCGGAAGGCTCAAAGAATTTAACCATATCTTCGTTTCTTTTTTAGATCAACATCAGGTAGAAGAATGGAAAAATCAAAATGGCGGACATTTGCCGCAGGATATTGAAGAAATTAAGCTGGGGGACTTGATTAATATCCCTCGCACCTATTTTTCACCTTCTTTGCACGCGGCTCTTAAGTTTCCTGAGTTTTTACAGTGGCTTAATGAAGGGCTGAACAGGCATGCGTACCCAGAATGGGACCGTGCTCAGACGAGCGTCCCTAGCCCTACAGGCGGTATTGATTTGCAGAGGGCCTTTAAAGATCTAAGAATCAAAGGCGACGCGACGATCAAGTTTCACATGGACCGTGCCCAACTCCACGAGCTTACCAACGCTTCTGGCTTTGTCCCGGTGGTCGTACGTATGACACCATTGGTGGATTTAAGAAAGTTTTTGGGTATCCCTTAATCCGCAGGGCCCCTCCATTAAAATATTGACCTTCAATAATTATTTATGTTAAAATCCCGCATATGAATTCAAAAATAACGTCTCAACGTTTTAGCCCCATTGAGAATGAGGTTGAGGAGTACGATTTATTACGTACTCTGCTGACGCACACGGAGGACTATGTCTATTTTAAAGACCGTGAGAGCCGGTTTTTGCTGACAAACATGGCCACCGCTAAGATCATGGGGGCCAAAAGTCCGCAAGATCTGGTCAATAAAACTGACTTTGATTTCTATCCCAAAGATTTAGCCACCCGTTACTATGAGGATGAACAAAAAATCGTCCGCAGCGGCTTAGCCATTGTTAATTTCGAAGAGCCGGGTATCGATTCCAACGGCCATATCCGCTGTTTTCTCACCACCAAGGTGCCGATTAAAAATAAGCATGGGGAAGTCATTGGCCTTGTGGGTATCGGCAAGGATATTACCCAACGCAAAAAAGCGGAAGAAATTCTCAAGCGTGACAAGGAAACTTTGGAAAAATTGGCCACTGAAAGGGCCAAAGAAATTGTTGAAATCCAAGTTGAGTTGGAAAAATCCAAGCGCTTGTCCGATATCGGTACGCTTGCCGCCATGGTGGCCCATGAATTGCGTCAGCCGTTGGCGGCCATCAAAATGGCCCTGGTCCATATTAAAAGGAAGGTCAAGAACGCCATTTTAGACAGTTATCTGGAAATCATCGATAAGAAGGTCTTGGACAGCGACCAGATCATCAATAATTTGTTATTTTATTCCCGTATTAAACCTCCTCATTTGGAAAGTCATTCCTTAAACGCGGTCATCAAGGAATGCGCGGATGTGCTTTTAAGCCGTACGGAGAAAACCATCACACTGACCAATCACTTTGAATCGATCAAGGATGTTGAGATTCAGATGGATCCGCTTCAAATGCGGGAAGTTTTTCATAATGTCCTCAATAATGCTTATGATGCCATTGAAGATCAAAAAGGTGTCATCGAAATCAGCTGTGAGGATGATGAGGAAAATTTGCGTGTTTGTGTCCAGGACAATGGTGCTGGCATGAGTGCTGAAGAGTTGGAAAAAGTCTTTGATGCATTCTATACGACTAAAGCCAAAGGCACCGGCCTCGGCCTTTCCGTTTGTTATCAAATTGTCACCATGCATGGCGGCCATATTAAAATGGACAGTGCTGTAGGTCAAGGCACCCGCGTGACGATCATCTTGCCAAAGAAGGCATGAACGTTAAACCCGAAGATTTTTACGTCCCCGAAGGCCAAAAGGTCGACCTTAAGAAGTGGCCGACCCTGATCAAACCGTTTTGTCATTCCAAAGAAGAGTATAAAGGCGTTTTACATCAGCATGTGGAGCAATTGAGCCATTTGCAGAATGTTCTCTACGCCCACAATCGTTACAGCCTTTTGTTGATCTTTCAGGCCATGGATGCGGCGGGCAAGGACAGTGCCATCAAGCATGTGATGAGTGGCGTTAATCCGCAGGGCTGTCAGGTGTATAGTTTTAAACATCCCAGCCTCCAGGAATTAGAGCATGATTTTCTCTGGCGTTCCACCCGGGATCTCCCGGAGCGCGGCCACATTGGGATTTTTAACCGGTCTTATTATGAAGAGGTTTTGATTGTGCGGGTGAGGCCGGAGATTTTGAAAGCTGAAGAATTGCCGGAGGAGTTGATCAAGAACAAAATTATCTGGCAGGAGCGTTACGAATCGATCAAGGGGCTGGAGAAGCATCTGCATCGCAACGGTACCCGTGTGATCAAATTTTTCCTGCATTTGTCCAAGGAAGAACAGCGCCGGCGATTTCTTAGGCGTATCGACGAGGCGCAAAAGAATTGGAAATTCAGCATGGCGGATGTGGCGGAAAGAAAATTATGGAAGGATTATATGAAGGCTTATGAGGCCTGCTTAGGTGCCACCAGTACCAAGAACGCGCCCTGGTATATTGTTCCGGCCGACCATAAGGATAACGCGCAGGTTATTATTTCCCAAATTATCATCGAAACGCTCAAAAAGTTTCACATGGATTACCCTAAATTAAGTGTATCGCGTCGCAGAGAGCTTCAATTGATGCGCAAACATTTGAGTTGAAGCCCTAAAATTGCATTGACCATTGGTGTGAATGATATTAGTATAATTCAAACATTTAAGAGGATTTGACTATGAAAAAAACACAGATGACCTTGGCGCTTTTGGGTGCTGCTTTTATAAGCGTTCCAAGTCTTTTAGCCCAGAATATTCCTTCGGCAGCCACTAATGATACAACGACCCAAACCCCTGGCAATGCTGCGTCAACCAACACCGATGCTGCGGCAGCAGGCGATGCAACGACGAATACAGATGCGGCGATCCCTGCGGATACTTCAACGAATACAGATAATGCGGCTACCGACACCAACAATGCCGATGCCGCGAATACGCCTGCGGATGCTAATGCCGATGCGACAGCGCCGGGCGATACAACGGCCAATACGGACACAAATTCTGATAATACCAATGCCATGGCTCCTGCGGATACTGGAACCAATACGGATACCAATACGGATACCAATACGGATACCAATACTAATACCGACGCAGGGAATATGCCGGCGGATAATGCCGTTAATGCGGATGCGACAGCTCCTGCGGATAATACTACAGCCTCCACGGACGCGAATGCGGATGCAGGCACGATGCCGGCGGATACCAATTCCGATGCGGGCACGATGGCCGATACTTCCAATACTGATACAGCAACTAATACTGATACAGCAACTAATACTGATACAGCGACTAATACGGATGCAACAACCAATACTGATACCACAGCACCTGCGGATGCGGCTAATACGGATGCAGGAACAATGCCGGCGGATAATGCCGTTAATGCGGATGCGACTGCATCCAATACGGACAATGCGGCGACGAATGCCGCAAACATGTAATCTATTGAATCTAACGAAGGCCGAAGACATAAAAGACCATCTGATGCAGATGGTCTTTTAAATAGAAGGGAGAGTATGGATCGACGTGCGACGTGTTTGAATTGTATGGATGGCCGTGTGCAGCTGCCGGTGCTGCAGTGGATTAAGGAAAACTATCCTGTGGATTTCGTGGATTTAATTACAGAGGCCGGAATGGACAATGTTTTAGCTAATCAACAAGATATCTCCGAAGTGCTCCGCAGTATTAAAATCTCCGTTAACATCAATAAATCCACCAGGCTTTTTGTGGTCGGGCACTATGATTGCCGCGGTAATCCGGTCGAAGAGGATGTTCATTGTAGGGAAATCGCCCAGTCTGTTGTGCGTCTTAAGGAATATTGGCCCAATCATGAAATCATTGGTCTTTGGGTCAATAAAAATTGGGCAGTCCAATGCGTTTAATCCAAATTCTCTAGTGAAATAAACTCAGTATTTGTTATAATAAAAAAAATTTGCTAAGAACCTCGTTTCAAACCAAGGAGTTTAATATGAAGACATGCTTTTATTCATTGACCATGATTGTTTTGATCGCGGCCTTATCCGGCTGTAATCCTTATAATAATGAAGGTGAAGGTGCTGCCACAGGCGGCGCATTAGGTGCCCTTGCTGGCGGGATCATCGGCCATCAAAGCCATGATACCGGTGCGGGGATGCTGATCGGCGGTGCCTTGGGTGCTGTCACGGGTGCAGCGGTCGGCTCACAGATCCAAAAGCCTGTTTATGAAGAACCGGCCCCGGCCGTGGTCGCTCAGCCGTCGGCACCACCATCGGTTTCTTATTCCGGAGACACAGCCACCGTCAATGTGCCTAATGCCAGCGGCGGGTATACGGCCGTTGTTCTGAAAAGATCAGGCAATGGTTACCTCGGGCCTCAGGGCGAATATTATGATCAAATTCCTTCAACGGAACAATTACAAGCCATGTACGGCAGGTAAGGGAGGTCTTCTTTCATGAAATCTAAAAATACTTTTAAACTGGCCCTTGGCCTAATGACTTTTTGGTGGGTATTCAACGGCGGTTTTTACGCCGTGGCCCAGACCGCGCCCGTGATGCCGGACCAAATGCCGACGGAGATGACATTATGGCAGACGCTCAAGGCCGGTGGTGGCGTTATGGTGGTTATCGGGCTTTTGTCCATTGTGGCCGTGGCCATCGTTCTTTATGATTTGATGATGCTGAAGGTCAGTAAGTTGGCGCCCCGGGCGTTATTTGATGAGCTGATGAATAAACTGGAAAGCCGTGATTTCGGGGCCGCTAAAACGATTTGCCGCAAAGAGCCTAATACGATCATTTCGAAAATCGTGCTGGCCGGCTTAGATCGCCGTAATCCTTTGGACGACACGGCGCGTGAAGCCATGGAAAGTACGGCGCGCATTGAATTGACCAATCTTTGGCAAAATATTAATTATCTTTCCGACATCGTCGCCATATCGCCGCTGTTAGGGCTCTTGGGTACGGTTTTAGGTATGATCCAGGCGTTTCGCGCGGTGCCCTTACAGGCGGCCAGTGTGAAGACGACCCTTTTGGCGGCGGGTATTTCCAAAGCGATGGTGACCACCGCCTCCGGTCTGGTGGTGGCCATTCCAGCCTTGATCGCCTATTCGTATTTTCGCGGCCAGGTCCAGCAAGTGACTAATATGATTGAAATCTATAGCACCGACATTATTAAAGCGATTCAAAACCGCTAGGGGAAATTATGCCAAAATTTGACGTTTCCGAATTTCAACGACAGCGGCCGATGGTCCAGTTGGCGCCCCTGGTAGATATCGCGTTTTGGGCGTTGATGTTTTTTATGATCATTGCCGTCTACAATCAAATGGAAGTGCAGGTCAATCTGACCTTGCCCAAATCCAAGACGGCCGTACAGTCCGCGCAAAGCTCGGGCAAAATCGTCATCAATGTCACTAAAGAAGGTCATTTCATCGTCAACCAGAAAGAATACACCGGCAATGGCTTGGGCGTCATGTTACGGCAGGTGGCGAAATTATTTCCTAACCAGCAAGTCATTATCCGTGCCGACGAGATGACCTACCATAAATACGTGATTCAAGCACTCGACGCCTGCGGCCTGGCCAATCTGTCGGACATTTCCTTTTCAACGATCAAAGATGAAAAATGATCAGGCTGGCGCTCGTACTCTTACTATTGCTTCCGTCCTTGGGGTATGCCGAGGATTCTGTTAAAGAATCCGATCAGTTGGACTTTGCCCAAGGGTTGCTGTCCCGGGGCATGTACGACATGGCCGTTGCCCAATTCCAGAAATTCATCGCCGACTATCCGCAAAGTCCATCACTCGCCCAAGCCTATCTGTCGCTCGGCGAAAGTTATTTTTTGTCCCAGGATTTCGACCACGCCACATTGACATATAATCAATTTCAAAAACTTTATCCCCATGCTGATCAGTTCTCAGTGAGCGTTGTGCGCCTGGGTCAGATCGATATCCGCCAAAAGAAGTATGATGAGGCGATCAAAGAACTGAGCTCCATCGATGCCGCGAGTCAAAAACCCGAAATCCAACAATCCTTGGATTACTACATTGCCCAGGCGTATGATGGTCAATCCGACGCGGCGCATGCGCTGGATTTTTACCAAAAAGCCTCCCTAGTTCAAGGAGCCTCAAGCTATACCGCCTATGCCTTTGAACAAATCGGAAATATCCTCACGAAATCCGCTAAATACCCCGACGCCTTGGATGCGTACACCAAAGCTCAGCAGTCGACCCAAGATAAGGCCTTGAAGGATGAGCTGACTTATAAAACGGCACAAACGCAGTTTTTATCGGGTCAATACAATGAGGCTATTAAAGATTTTCAGCTGCTCGTTGGGCAATCGTCGCCCTTTGCTCAGGATGCCTTGGCCAACATGCTTTTGGCCTATTTTAATCTGTCTCAATATGATCAATTGATCCAAGAGTACAAAAAGAATGCCGCTCAAATTAAGGACGAAGAGTCCTATTTTCCCGTCCACTTGGCCGCGGTTTTGGCTTATATTGAATTGAAGCAATATACCGACGCCAATGCGCTTTTGGACCGCATGCTGGCTATCCCTAATTTGAAACCGCTCGAAAACGCCAGAATTTTTATCAAAAAAGCGGAAATTTTTATCCAGCAAAAGAAATATAAGGACGGCCTGGCGCTCTTGAACGCCTATGCCTCTGACAATATTGATGGGGTGGATGAGGCCTTATTTTTTAAAGGCGAGGGCTATTATGGGCTGGCGGATTATGACAAGGCTTTTTCATTTTTTGAAAATGTCAGTTTGAATTTTCCCCAATCCCGCTATGCCAAGGCGGCACTCTTAGGAGAAGCGCACTGCCGTCAGCTTTCCGGCCGGTTTAAAGAATCGGAAGATTTGTTCCTTAAATATTATGCGGTACAAGACGATCCTGTTCTGAAGTCCCAAGCATTATTTGACGCCATTGTGGCGGCCGCCAAAGCCGGGGATGAAGATGCCGTGATTCAGCACGGCCAAGAATATTTAAAGGTCTTTGCCGCCTCCGACCAATACAGTGATGTGCTGCTGATTCTGGGTAATAGTTATGATAAGCACCATCAGCCCCAGGCGGCGGTGGATTTGCTTCAGGGGTATTTGAGCAAATCGCCGGCTTTGCAAAAACCCAATTCCGTTTATTTTTTATTAGGATTCAATGAACAGCTTTTGGGCGCGGCCGATCAGGCGTTGGCGGCGTATGCCAAGATTGATGAGCATAAAGAAGACGGCCGTTTTTATCTGGGTTCGTTGAAAAATACCGCCATCATTTATTTGAGTCAAGGCAAGCAGGATGCGGCCAAGGTTTGTTTTGACCGTCTGATCAGTCATGCCGGGGCGACGGACCTGGGGATTAAAACCTATATTTGGGTCTGTAATGAATATTTAAAAGAACAGAGATTTGCGGATGTGTTGCGCATCGCGGCCGAGGCTGAGAAGCATTTTTCCGGGGCTGATCTGCAGAGGATTAAATACTATGAAGCGGAGGCCTTAAGGGCCATGGGACGTTGCGATGAGGCAGACAAAGATTATGAACAGGTGATTGCCTCGAGCCAAAAGGACGTCTATAGCTCAAGCGCGCATATCGGCGAGGGCTTATGCCTGTCTAAAGCCTCCAAATGGGATGAAGCCAAGCAGGATTTTCAAAAAGCCCTGGATGAAAGTCCGGATGACTACACCATCACTGCCCATGCCCGTTTTGAAATGGCCAATACCGAAGCCGCGGCCGGACACATGGACGAGGCGCTGAAGCTGTATTTGCTCGTGGCGACGATTTACGATAATGATCAATTTTGTTCACAAAGTCTCTTGCAGGCCGCGAAAATTTCTGAGAAACTCAAACGCAAAGATGACGCGCTTAAAATGTACGCTGAAATCATCAGTAAGTATCCAAGTACCAAAGCCGCCGATGAGGCTCAAAAAAGGATCAGTGCGCTCAAATGAGTCCTAAGGTCAGAAAACGCATCCTGACGGCCATTCTTGTTTCACTATTGATCCATGTTGGATTTTTAGTATGGAGTTATTTTGTCCGGCTCATGCCGCCTATCCCATTCCCTGAGAAACCCCAGGCGGTTTTCCACGTCAAACTCGATAAAGAAGAGCATGTCGGTCAGCAGCAGCCTAAATACGACACAGAATTCTCTAGAAAATCGCCTAAGCCGGATGCGCCTTATAGTGAGACGGCGACCATGCCTTCGATTGAATCAGAACAGTTGGTCAAAAATAAAATTGAATCGTCCATTCAGCGGAATAATATGGCGCTTATTCCTTCATCCGTGCAACCGACCCAGTTCTTAAAAAAATCCGACCTGAACGATTTGATTATGACCAAGAAGGTCAGGCGCTCGGTGAGGGAGAACCTGGTGGAATTGGGTGAAGTGCCGGCCGAAGAATTTGCCTCAGGCTCGCCTGTGGTGATTTCAGGTGAAAGTATTTCCAAGCATTTCCTCGATAAGAGTGCCGTGCCGGCCAACGCGTCTTTGGCGGCCCCGTTGCAGTCGGCTAATACCCAGAATGAATTTCAGGTCATGCAAAAAGCTATCTCCGGCATGGAGCATGAGGCCAAGGCGATGGATTTAGGGACGGCCTTGACCTACCAGCTTTTTAAATACCAGGAGCCTTCCACCGGCCAGAAATATTTTAAATTGGTGGTGAAGGTGCGGGATGCCACCATCAACTTTCCGGTGATCCCTAAAGAGGTGATTTTTTTAGTCGATGCCTCCGGCAGTATTGGTGCCCAGCGCCTCAGCCAATTCATCGAAGGGTTGACCTACAGCCTAAAGCATCTCAATCCCCATGATCACTTTAATATCCTGGTTTTTAAGGACAAAACCATTCCTTTAAGTCCGACGTCGCTTGAGAACAATCCTGCCAATATCAAAACGGCCCTGGACTTTTTAGAAGATTTGAAATCCTGGTCGACCACCGATCTGTATCAAGCGTTGAAGGCCAGTATTAATGTGAAAGATCCTTTTGTGCCGTCTTACAGGATGTTATTGAGTGACGGTTTTCCAACCCGCGGTATTCAAGACACCCGTGAGGTCATTAACGATATCTCTAAGCTGAACGACAATCGGGTGAGTTTCTTCACCTTTGGGGGTGGCGCGCAACTCGAGCCGTATATGCTGGACTTTGTGGCCTTTAAGAACCGCGGCTGGTCGCGGGTGACGGACCGGGAGTATTTAATCGGCAGGGAATTTGCCAAACTCTATGATGAAATCAGAGACCCCTTGCTTTTAAATGTCCGTTATTATGTCAGCGGCTTGAATGAGAAAGAAATTTTCCCCCAAACCATGCCGGACTTTTTCAAAGGTTCCTCCTTTGTGGTTTATGGCAAATACACCAGGGAAGATAAATTCGTCATCCAGATTAAGGGCGAGATGGTGCATGTCAAAAAAGAATTTCTGGTCAATGGGTCGCTCAAGAATGCCTTGCGCGGGGACAAACAAATCGCCCATGATTGGGCTTTTCATAAGGTTTATTATTTGATCAGCCAGTTGAAATATAATGCCAATAACCAGGCTTTGATCAATGCGATCAATGATCTGTGTAATCGGTTCCATATCATCACGCCGTATTCCATTAGTGAGAGTGGCGATACGGCCGTGGTCCATGCCACGAAGCCCAAGATGAAGGTGGCGCCACCTGTCCAACCACAGCTCCAGAAACTTAAAAAATAACATGATTTTGGCTGTTGTTCTTTTATTGGCTTTGATAAGTCCTTGCATGGCTGATGAAGGTCAAATCATTCAGGCTGATCGGGATGCCTTAGCAGAGGCAAAGGCCTCAGGGATTTCGTCCAAGATTCTGGCGGCCAAAGAACAGCTGAGCGATGATCTTAATAATGAGGCTGAGCGGCGCCGTCAGGACGCGGAGGGGATCATTATCCCTTTGACGCCTGATGGGCAAGGGCATCTGCTGGCCGAGGTGATGATCAATAACACCATACCGGCCTCTATGGTCGTGGATACCGGCTCACCGGTGGTGATGCTCAGCTCTGTCTTTGTGCAGCGTTTGGGGATTGATCCCAGCAGCTTTAAATTAGGGTATGTGGAGGTCCTTAACGGCAAATATAAAGCGGCGGCCATTTCGTTGGACCGGGTGCAGTTAGGGGAGGCCCAGGCGCAGAATGTGGATGGGGTGGTTTTGCTGCAGGAGAGCAAGGGTATTCGGGATGGCTTATTGGGGCTGTCGTTTTTAAGCAGATTTCACTTCACCTTGGATCAAGCCGGTCAAAAGTTGATTCTGAGAAAATTGGAGAATTAAGGGAACTTTTTGGGTCTTGGTATTGTCTAACTGTGTGGTCAATTAAGAATTGACCTTTGATCGTGCTAGGCCTAAAATAAGTGCTGTGGAGGTTCATTATGAAATATACCTTTAAAGTTGTTATCTTGTTTTTATTCTTGAGTTTATGTGTCATCCGGCCGACGCCTGTATTGGCCTATTGGCATCACCATGATTATGTCAGTGTGCGCTTGGGGTGGCCAGGTTATTATGGTTATGGGTATCCGTATTACGCGCCCTACTATGATCCTTATTATTATCCGGGCTATGCGGTGGTTGCGTCATCTAGTTATCAGCCGGTGGTTGTCAATGGCGCGACGTACTATGTCAATAATGGGGTCTATTACACCTATACACAATATGGTTATCAGCCGGTGTCAGCCCCTGTTGGTGTCTCAGCGTCCGCGCCTGTGGCCACTGCCACCGTCAGTTCAACGGCTAATGATGATACCGTGACCATTAATATCCCTAATAAAAGTGGCGGATACACACCGGTTGTTCTGAAGAAATCAGGCAATGGTTTTGTCGGGCCGCAGGGCGAATTTTATGCGGAATTTCCAAGAGTATCTCAATTGCAGACGATTTACGGGAAATAAGCGTATGAATCATAAAATGCCTCTATTGGTGTTGACCCTGATCGCTTTGGCCGGTTGTGCCACGAGCACGCGACTGGTGAACTATACGGTGGAGCGCTTCCCCCCTAAAGATGTCTCCTACACCGAAGATGTTTATTCCCAGGCTCAACCGCTTAAGACGGATAAGTCGTATTACGTGATCGGCAGTGTTTCGATTGAAGGTTTTGCCAGTAACGGTGTTAGTCCAACGACCCTGACTAGACAGGCCCAAGACCAGGCCCGTAGAAAAGGCGCGGATGCCATTATTAACGCGGCCACTCAGGTCATCCGTTATTGGGGCGGAGATGCGTTGCTGCGATTTAAGGGCGATCTGATTGTCTACGCTCCAAGCGCGGCGTCTGCGGTTTAAGCTTCTAATTCTTCTTCTTCAAATATTCCGTTGAATTCTTGTAAGCTCGATCCTCTTGCCTTATAATTACTTACACGATTATTAAGTATATCTATCTTAAGGGAGGGACTGTGGATAACAAGAGAATCAATGTGTTGTTTTGCTTGGTTTTGATTTTTTTTCTCGCCTTGACTTTTATTTTGATGAGAGCGTATGACACCCGCCGCATCAATGATTTTAAGGATTTGGTGTATATTTCCAAGATCATTAAAGAAAAAAATAATAAAATCAGAATGCTTTATCAGGAAAATATTGTCTTGAAACAGACCCTAGTCCAGACCAGAAACCAGTTGGAGGCGATCAGTCAGAGATTAGGGCAGCCTATTGCTGTCGCTGCAACGATCCCTCCACATGCCGTGGCTAACAAATAGTTTGACAAAGCTTATAAAAGGAGTATCATAAATAGAAATAATTTCTGTTTATGAATCCTGACTATCTAAAAAAATTACGCCAAGACCACTTTAAAATCACCCCCAAACGCCGGGCCATTCTGGATCTTTTTGACCAAAAAGACAAATGCCTGACGCCGGAGATGATCTGGGAGCATTTGCGCAAGACCTTTAAACAATCCGGCCTGCCGAGTGTTTACCGTAATTTAGAGATGTTTGTCAAGCAGGGGATTCTCATCCGGATTGAACGTGATGAGCGCAAGCGTTACTATGCGCTCTGCCATGATCACAGCGGACACCATCACCACCATATTGTCTGTGTCGAATGCGGCCGTGTGGATGATTTTCCGGTTTGTCATTTCCCTGACATCAAGGCGGCCAAGGGCTATAAAATTCTAAGTCATACGATGCAGATTAATGGGATTTGTAAATCCTGCCAGTAGGTTCTTTTAAAGAAGATTCTTGATAAATATACAAGCTTTGTATATACTTAAAGTGGGGGTAAAACTATGAAAACACAGACAGTTAATATATCTTTTTCAGATGAGCTTTTAAAGGACATTGATGCGGTAAGCCAGGAGGAAGCGCGGACTCGTTCCGAATTTATTCGTGAAGCTGCGCGTGCGTATATTGCTAGAAAACGCGTATGGAAAGGGATTTTTCAGTCAGCGGCAAAACATGTTAAAAGTCTTGGGCTTAAAGAAAATGATATTGGCGCAGCTATTGCAAATCACCGCAATAAGAAGGGTTAATTTGTGAAGGTAGTTCTGGATACAAATGTTCTTATTTCTGCGATTATGTTCGGTGGTGCAAGTCGAAAAATTTTAGAAATGGGAATATCCGGTAAGATTAAGATTTTTCTTTCTCAGGATATCCTTAAAGAATTGGCAGGGGTTTTGGTGGGGCGGAAGTTTCGAACGCCGGTAGCTTTTGTTCAGCAAACTATTCACGAACTTTCTGAGATTGCTGAAATAGCCATTGCGAGAGAAAAGATTAATGCTGTTAAGAATGATCCTGATGACAATCGGATTCTTGAATGTGCGGTAGCTGCAAAAGTGGATTATATTGTTTCAGGTGACAGTGATCTTTTGTCTTTAGGAAATTTTAGAAAAATTAAGATACTATCCCCTGGTGATTTTATACTGGGTATATGAGAACAAAATAATTTTATGGTCACCTACATACAAAATATTCTGTTAAGAGGTTCATTGGTGGAGGTCTTAATCGCTGTCGCCTTTGCGGGGGCGGTCGCTTCTTTAAGTTCCTGCACGCTTGCCCGTCTGCCGGTTTTGTTGGGATTGGTCTCTTCACAGTCCTCATCCAAATATCAGGGATTTTTTCTTTCCATTGCTTTTTCGTGCGGTCTGATCGTTTCCTATACGTTTATTGGAATTTTGTTTGGAGCCATTGCCGGCATCGCGGCTAAGCTCGTGGCCATCAGCCGGTATCTTTATCTTGTTTTAGGATTTTTAATGATCTTAGGTGGTCTTTTTTTTGCCGGGCTGATTTCTTTTGCCACGAGCGGCCTCAAAGCACATTGTGAGAATGCCGTCCGCCAGGTTAAAAGTGTGCCGGCGGCGTTTATCTTCGGCATGCTGTTTGCTTTTTTGGAAATGCCGGCAATGGCTCCAAACAAAATTCCAATAAACGTATAGGAAACGATCAGACCGCACG
>Ga0206958_1177_pt1 | contig 17632 bp, 20 predicted proteins | sample Alteio_BWOrgHeat_33_FD_152968 | JGI IMG/M metagenome (GOLD analysis project Ga0206958, IMG submission 152968) | Enriched cells from forest soil in Barre Woods Harvard Forest LTER site, Petersham, Massachusetts, United States -... | ecosystem: Environmental > Terrestrial > Soil > Temperate forest >... | reverse complement strand
GGCGCGATCTGCAGGACCGGCTGCTTGGGTCCTCGGCGCACATCGATCTGATGCAGGTGAGGAATACGGGCATTCGCGACTGGCGGCCGCTGCTGGAGCGGCTGCGCAGGCTGCCGCATGTGACTGCTGCTGCTCCCGGGATGTACGAGCAGGTGATGGTTTCGCATGGGCCGCGGGCGGGATTTTCAATGCTCAAGGCGATTATTCCCGCGGACGAGCGGCGGGTGAGCGATCTGCTGGGAATGATTACTTCGGGATCTGCCACGGATCTTGAGCCGGGCGTGTCGACGGTGGGTTCACCGACCGGAGCGCTGCCGCCGCTGGTGGTGGGCAAAGACCTCGCAGAGAGCCTGGGCGTGGTGGTGGGCGATTCGGTCATGGTGACCAGCCCGCAGGGCGCACTGACGCCGATGGGCATCATTCCGCGATTTCAGCCTTTTCGCGTGGCGGGGATTTATCACTCAGGTTTTTATCAGTACGACTCGGCGATGGCTTTTGTGCGGCTTTCAGATGCGCAGCGGCTTTTCAGCGAGCCGGATGTGATTACCGTGATCAGTTTCAAGATCGACAACCTGTATGACGCGGTGGAGCGCGGGCGGGAGATTGAAAAAGCTGCCGGGCCGGGTTACCAGACTACGAACTGGATGGATGTTAACCGCGAGCTTTTCCGCGCGATGGCGCTGGAGCGGACGGTGACCTTTATCATCATCAGCCTGATTGTGCTGGTGGCGGCGCTCAACATCCTGATTGCGCTGACCATGATGGTGATGGAGAAGACGAGAGATATCGCCGTGCTGATGAGTTTTGGCGTGCAGGCGCAACAGGTGCGGCGCATCTTTCTGATGCAGGGTTTGTTAATCAGCGTGCTCGGGACTGCGGTGGGGCTGGTGGTGGGCTATATTGCATCGTGGGCCGGCGGGCATTACCACTTCATTCCGCTGTCGGCGGAGGTATACAGCATCGACACGCTGCCGTTTGCCCCGGACTGGCGCGATGGACTGTTGGTGGCGGCGGTTTCGATTGGGGTTTCGCTGTTGGCTACGCTGTATCCGTCGTCGACGGCGGCGCGGATTTTGCCGGCCGAGGCACTGCGGTACGAGTAAGCCTCTTCCCAGTCAACAGCTTTCTCTTCTTCTATCTACCAGTTGTAACGAATTAGGGCTACTATTCTCTGCACAGTTCCAATCAGCCCTCCAGATGCCTTCTGCGACACCTGTGACTGAGGAGGCGTGCCATGACGAAGCTCCTTGTGCTGCTTTCCGCACTTACCCTGCTCCCTTTCGCACCATCAGCTCGACCGGCACAGGATGCGGCCCAGGCGCCGCCAGCGGCAACGACACCACCCGACACCAAGAATCCAGTGAAGCCGACGACTGAATCGCAGGCCAAGGCGAAAAAAATGTATACCTACGACTGCGAGATGTGCCATAACGCCAATGGCGATGGGAAATCGGACCTGGCAAAAGACATGAGTCTCACGCTGACGGATCTGTCCGATCCCAAGACGCTGGCGGACAAGTCAGATGCGGCGCTCTTTGACTTGATCCGGAACGGCAAGGGAAAGATGCCTCCAGAGGACGCTGCTCGCGCCAAGTCGGACGATGTCTGGAACCTGATTATTTACGTGCGCGGGATGGCGAAGAAGTAAGCAGAACAGCGAGGTTCCTGCCAGGAACGCAGCCGCTTGATTTGTGACACATTTTTGTGACACATTAGACTTATGGTCTCGATGAATCTGCGGCAATTGCGCGACACACGCAAGCTCAAGGCCTGGCTCAAGGCCGGGGAGACGGTGGAACTGCGCGAGCGGAACAAAGTGCTGGGACGTATTGTGCCGGAAGAGACGGTGACACCGCCCGTGGAGTGGCCGGATTTTGAGGCGCGTGCCCGGGCGATCTTTGGGGATAGGGTCATACCGGCGGTAGACATCCTGCTTGAGGATCGGGAGAACAGCCGCTATTGATCTACGCAGATACCAGTTTTCTTCTTCCGCTCTATCTGGTTGACAGGCATTCTCCACAGGCGATGCAACGCATGGCCTCGAAGTCTGCTGTCTTTCTTACACCCTTCCACAGGGCAGAACTGGTCAACGCAGTCTTTTCATATGTCTTTCGAAGGCAGATATCTACTCGCGACGCTCAACTAGCTCTGGCCAATTTCGAACGGGACTGCCTCGGCGGGCTATGGGCCCAGGCGGATCTGCCGCAGCGGGTTTTCTCAACCTGCGAGGTGCTGGCGACGCGACATGTGGCGACGTTGGGCGTGCGGACGCTGGATACGCTGCATGTGGCGGCGGCGCTGGAGTTGAAGGCGACGGCATTCTGGACGTTTGACCAGAGGCAGGAGCGCCTGGCTGAGGCTGAAGGTCTACCGATTACCTGAGAAGTTATGCGTTCAGCGCGGTGTGATTACGCCGCCTACGGCGTGCCGGCGAGGCAGCACAATTCCGCGATGATCTACTTCGGCGGGGGCGGCTCCTCGATGGCCAGGGATCGAGTGGGTGTCGGCGATAAGGGTGCCTCCGCAGGCTGGGCAAGCTGCTGATTGCGCGGCGGACGAGACGCGGGTGTGGCACTTGCTGCAGAGTAGGATGGCGGGTGCGGTCACAGGTTGAGATTACACCGGGACCGTTGTTTTCCAGCATCCCTGTAAACTGGAAGCATGGATTCTTCTGTACTTATGCATGACGAGGCCGGGATTGCTGCGGCAACGGGGCCTGTAAAGCTTACCCGGCCGGTTCGGCTGGTGGCGATTGATATGGATGGAACGCTGCTGCCCGATTTTTCAACGGTGGTGAGCGCACGCAACCGATTGGCACTGCGCGAGGCGCAGCAGGCGGGGATTGTGATTGCGATTGCCACTGGCAGGCGGCAGGCTTTCACTGCTCCGCTGCTTGAGAATGTCGGTCTGCGAGCGGATACACCGCTGATTACGTCGAATGGTGCAGTGACCCGGAGTTTCTCAGGGGAGCGGATTGACTTTACTCACCTGAATCCGGCGCTGGCGCGCAAGCTTAGCGGCGTGTTGCGGGGTGTAGGGATGGTGGTTTTCACACTCGATAGCAGCGAAAAGCCTGACCTGATCGTGGAAGACATGGCCGTGGCTCGGGGACGGCTGTCGAAATGGGTCGAGGCTAATCGAGGTTCCATCGTCGCGGTCAAGCCGATTGAAGGCGCGCTGGGAGACGGGGTACAGCTGATTCAGGGAATGGCCGCGGGAACAATTGCGGAGATGAAGGAGGCCGAACGGAGGCTGGCGGAATGCGAGTTCGCTGACGAGTTCGAATGTATCCGGACGGCTTATCCGGGGAGCGACCTGTCGATTCTGGACTTGCTGCCGATGGGTGTTTCAAAGAAGTCGGCTCTGGAGCGGTTGGCCACGCGGCTGGGAGTTGCAAGGGAAGAGACGATGGCCATTGGCGATAACTGGAACGACGAATCCATGCTGGACTGGGCCGGGACGGGTGTGCTGATGGGTAATGCGACCCAGGAACTGCGGGACTTGGCTCCGGCGCGTGGCTGGCTGGTTGGGCCAACGAACTGCGAGGATGGCGTGGCTGTGATGCTGGAACTGGCAATTGCAAAGATGAAATCAGAAAGCTCTGGTACAGTTTGAACGTGCAATCAGGCGTGAGGAAATTATCGGCGGTTGGAACGGGGCTTGCGGTGGCGGCCGGCCTATTGCTTGGTGTGCCCGCACAAGCCGCCGAGCACATTACGCTGGCCAACGGTTTTGACATGATCTGCGATCATCATGTGCTGGCCGATGGACGCGTGAGGATCTATCCGAGCAAGGCCGGCGAAGATTATTTTGAAGTAGGCCCGGAGTCGATTCGCGAGGTCGAGCGCGTGCCTGATCCCGCTCCGGCAGCGACCACGTCTACTGAAGCTACGACTGCCGAACCTGGAATACCGGTTAAGGCAACCGATCCACGACTTACGGCCGCTGATCTGCATCAGCTTCTTTCCAAGGCAGGCTCTGAACACAACGTAGATGCGGATTTGCTGGCCAGCGTGGTTAAGGCTGAAAGTGCCGGCAATGCGCGGGCTGTGAGCCGCGCCGGAGCGCGGGGGCTGATGCAACTGATGCCTCGAACTGCACAGCAACTCGGAGTGTCCGACAGCTTTGCGCCGGAGCAGAACGTGCGCGGAGGCACGGCGTATCTTGACTGGCTCCTGAGCCGGTATCACGATAATATTGCCCTGGCGCTGGCGGCCTACAATGCCGGACCGGAAGCGGTGGATCGCTATCGTGGAATTCCGCCGTATCATGAGACGCGGCTGTATGTGGCGCGAGTAATCCATGAGTTCAACCGACGGGTGAGCGCACGCGAGAAGGCCATCCGGCAGTAGGTCTGCATACAGGTCTGGAATTAGCAGCTTCAGAAACGGGGCACGTGTGAAACACGCGAAACTGATTGTAAGTCTGGTGGTACTGGCGGTACTGATTGGTTTTGGCGGCTGGGCTTATCACCATGTTGGTTTCGATTTTGCCCACTTTCGTCTGCAGCTGGCCCAGGTGAACTGGACGAAGATTGCGATCGGGCTGGGCTGCATCTATCTTGCCTACGTAGTGCGGGCTGTGCGATGGGCGCTGCTGCTTCGAAACAATAAGAAGGTACCACTGCTTTCGTTGACCGGCACGCAGGTGATCGGCTTTACTTCTGTGGCGCTGGTGGGCCGGGTGGCGGATTTGGCGCGGCCCTATCTCGTATCGAAAAAAACCGGGCTGACCCTGAGCTCGCAGATCGCGGTGTATATCGTGGAGCGGCTTTTCGACGCGGGTTCGATGGCGCTGATCTTTTCTGTGGCGATTCTGCTGGCTCCGACAGGATCGCTGCCGCATCCGGAGATCTTCAAGAAGTTTGGATACTGGGGACTGGCTGGCACGGCGGCTGGCGCGCTTTTTATGGTATTTGTACGCGTTTCAGGAGGCGTGCTGGCTGGCTTCTGCGAACGAATAATTGGCGTGCTTTCGAAGAAAATGGGCCGCGCTATCGGGGACAAGATTCGCAGCTTCCGCACGGGCCTGGACACGCTGCGCACGCCAACTGATCTGGCTATAATGCTGGGGGTTTCGCTCGCGATGTGGGGGCTGATTACGACGGCCTACATTATGACGGCACGGGCTTTCACGGCCAGTCCGCAACTAGCTTCAATGACACTGGCCAAGGGGCTGGTGCTGATGATTGTAAGTGGCGGGGCGAGCATCTTTCAGCTGCCGGTACTGGGGTGGGTTACGCAGATCGGCGCGGTTGCTGCGGCGCTTTCGAGCTTCTTTGCAGTGCCGCCCGAACCTGCTACGGCTTGCGCGGCGATGCTGCTGATTGTGACTTTCCTGAGCATTGTGCCGGTAGGCCTGATCTGGGCCCAGGTGGAGAATGTGAGCCTGCGGAGGATCGCCAAGGACAGCGAAGAGGCCGGTGAAACGGTCTCGGCTCAAGCGGTTGGGAAACCCCGCGAAGCGTAAGCGGTAGTGCAAGCTTTCGGCAAGGCTGAGAGCGCACTCGGTTCGATATCAAGATAGTTACGCAAGTACTACTCTTCGACGAAAAGGTCCGTCTGGACGCACCGAAATCGTTGTAGACTTGCTCGTCACATCGACAAAATCTGACTTGAACCGAGGATTGTGGAAACCCATGAATGGGCATAATGCGCGCTTTATTGCGAATCCTAAGGTCTATCTGGGCACAACGGGAGTGGAGTGCTACAACATCAAGGCCGCCGCGTTGAAGACGGCTTTGACTACTGTGGGCGGGAGCGCAGACAACGCTACGTGCGATACCGTTCTTGAGTTTGATCTGCAGCCGCAGAAGGGCGGCTATGTGAGCCTGGTGATTCTGGGCAAGGTTGGGACCTACGGTAAAACCTGGAGGCATGGGAGACCGATTGTGGGCTCCTGGATGCCTTATCTGGGCCAGATCGGCTCGCCCAACGCTAGCAAGATTGGACGGATCGACCTCACGAGTGTTCCTGACAACGTGAACTACGTGTTCACGGCGGGCTTGGGCGGCTGCAATTTTGTAGTTTGCCAGGATGGTGGACACAAGATGGTGTACCACGAGCCAACGGCCGCCGAGTGGGGAGGAACCGACCCGGCCTACGGAGGTGCTCGCCTGCAGAAAGTAGGGCCGGCGTATAACGACGCCACGATGACGGTAGGTGGATTCGGGATGCTGATGCGATCAGGCGCAGGATGGAAGATCCTGTTTCAGCTGCTGAAAGGTGTGACGGTGGTGGAGGTTACGGAATACGATGCTTAGGGTCTGACGGGAGATTTCGCTATCCGCGCAAGGGCTAGAATTGCTCAAGGATGAAATGGCCTTTGGGAGAAATATGCAGGTGCGAAGATGGAAGACACTCTGATCACTATCGTTGAGCCCATCGTGATTGTTGCACTTTGTCTCATTACACTCATCTACTCGATCAGAGCATGTGCGACGGACGCTCGACGTCGTGGGAAGTCTCCTCTGCTGGTGGCTATGCTGGTCATCCTGTTCTTTCCGCTGGGACTGATTATCTGGTTGCTCGTTCGGCCCGATGTCGTGGACGGCTCGAATGGACCAAAGCCTTTCCATCTGGACGATCATCGACTGCAGTGACGCTATGGGAAGCAGGATGAGAACGCCGCCTGTTGGATCCAGATAGAATCCAGATACCTATGAAATGCCCTTTTTGTGGATTTACGCAGGACCGCGTGGTGGATAGCCGCGAGAGCAAGGAAGCGGACTCAATCCGCCGGCGGCGGGAGTGCGAGAAGTGCGAACGGCGCTTTACGACTTACGAGCGCATCGACGAGATTCCCTACATGGTGGTGAAGAAGGACGGCCGCCGGGAGAAGTTTGAGCGGCACAAGGTATTGAGCGGGCTGCTGCGAGCGTGCGAGAAACGGCCGGTATCGGCGGCCAAGCTGGAGGCGATCGTGGACGCGACGGAGGGGTATCTGATGGATGCTCCGGAGCGGGAACGGACGACCAGCGAGATTGGCGAGCTGATCATGGACCAGTTGAAGACGCTGGACACAGTGGCGTATATCCGATTTGCCAGCGTCTACCGGGACTTCAAGGATGTGCGCGAGTTCAAGGAAGAGCTGGAACAGCTGCTGACGACCCGGGAACCGAACCGCGAGGGACAGCGCAAGAAGTAACTCCTATGACAACTTTTTCTCGCGGACGGCTCATTGTTGTTTGTGGTCTGCCGGGCTCGGGCAAGACGACCCATGCGATCCAGCTTGAGTCGAAGCCGGGTGGGATTCGTCTCAACGCCGATGAGTGGATGGCCCCACTTGGCATCGATCTGTATGACGAGGAAATGCGTGCGAAGATCGAAGCTTTGCAGTGGAAGCTGGCGCAGCGTCTGCTGAAGCTTGGCATGACTGTGATTATCGAGTGGGGAACGTGGGGGCGTGCTGAGCGCGATGCGTTGCGGGAAAGTGCGCGGGCGCTTGGAGCCGCGGTGGAACTGCACTATCTGCCGGCTCCGGTTGAGGTACTCTTTGAGCGCATTCAACGCCGGGGCATGGAGAGCCCGCCGATTGAGCGCGAGAGTCTGGAGCAATGGGCGCGGATTTTCCAAACTCCTACGGCTGAGGAGATGGCCCTTTTCGACGTAGCGTTATAGCGGGAGTTCAATGACTTTCCGTTTGCAGGAGGAAGCCTTTTCATCTCTTGAAATGAGGTTACAGGCGGCGTGGCAGTGGCGCAGCCTGAAGAAAACCTACTTCAGGGGCTAAAGCCCGCATTCATCCGGCTGTCTTCATGCCGGGGATAAATCCCCGGCCTACCTGAAACTGACCCACAACTCAACTGCACGGCCTGGACTTTTCAGTGCTAACTCTGCTGTACACTGGAGGGTATACTTTTATGCAAAACAAGCTTGAAATTGGCATATTAGGCGCGACCGGAATGGTCGGGCAGCGATTCATTCAACTTCTGGAAGACCATCCCTGGTTCCGGATTACGTGGCTGGCTGCGAGCGATCGCTCGAGCGGAAAACGCTACGAGGACGCGGCTAAATGGCGTCTGGACACTGCCTGTCCGGAGCGCATTGCGAAGATGACGATTTCGCCGGCAGATCCTGAGGGCGCGCCGAAGATTATCTTTGCTGCGCTCGATGCAGATATCGCGCGCGAAATGGAGCCGCGGTTTGCTGCGGCGGGCTGCGCGGTGGTTTCGAACTCCAGCGCCTTCCGCATGCATCCTGATGTGCCGCTGGTGATTCCTGAGGTGAACGCCGACCATCTGCACCTGATCGAGGAGCAAAGCTGGCGGAAGGACTCGGGCGGCTATATCGTGACCAATCCCAACTGCTCGGCGATTGGACTGGTACTGGCTCTGAAGCCGATCGTGGAACGGTTTGGTATCGAGCAGATCTTTGTGACGACGATGCAGGCTGTGAGCGGCGCGGGGTACCCGGGCGTGGCTTCGATGGACATCCTGGGCAATGTCGTGCCTTTCATCAAGAACGAAGAAGAGAAGATGGAAGAGGAGACGCTGAAGCTGCTGGGCAGCGTGCAGGGCGGGCATATTGTGCCGCTACCAGCTCGGATGAGCGCGCACTGCAACCGTGTGGCTGTCGAGGATGGGCATACGGAGTCGGTGTCAATCAAGCTGCGTCGGCCAGCGACTCGCGAGGAGATGCTGGCGGCGTGGGCGGAATTTCAGCCCCTGAAGGGGCAGGATCTGCCGACTGCTCCGGCACAGCCTGTGGAGTGGATCGCCGCGGAGGATCGTCCGCAGCCGCGTCTGGATAAGAACCGCGGCCGGGGCATGGCTGCTTCGGTGGGAAGGCTGAGGCCGTGCGGGCTGCTGGACTGGAAGTTTACTGTGCTCTCGCATAACACGATTCGCGGGGCGGCCGGGGCGGCGATTGTGAATGCCGAGCTGCTTCTGAGCCTGGGCAAGCTGGAGCCGGTGGCTGTTGGCGTGGCGCAGGCTTAGTCTGCCATTTATTAGAGGATGGGGTTCGTGCGGTCCCATCCTTCACCCAAACGGCGTGTGAAGGATGGGGCACCCCACTTGTAGTCAGGGCGAAGATTCGCAGGCAAGACGGGATAGGGACGCTGGATGAGTTTGGTCGTGATGAAGTTTGGCGGTACGTCGGTGGAGGATCCGGCGGCTATCGCGCGTACCGCGGGCATCGTTGCAGGCCGGGTTGCGGCTGGCAAGCGGCCGGTTGTTGTAGTCTCCGCGATGTCGAAGGTGACCGATCAGTTGTTGGCCTGCGCTGCGGCGGCAAGCCGTGGCGACCGGACAGGGGCGCTGGCGATCAGTTCGCGGCTGCGCAGCCGGCATCGCGATACAGCGGCGGCGCTGATAAAGAATTGCGGTCCGCTTCAGACATCGATTGAACGCGAGTTCGATGCCTTGGATGAAGTGCTGCGCGGGCTTGCGGCGATTCTGGAGCTGACGCCGCGTATCTCGGACCTGATTGTCAGTTATGGCGAGCGGCTCTCGAGCGTGATGATTGCTGAGGCATTCCGCGAGCGCGGGCTGGACGGCGTTCATGTGGATTCGCGCGATGTGATCATTACCGACTCGCAGTATCAGAAGGCGATCCCTCAGGATGCGCTGATTGAGGAGCGGTGTGCGCGGCATGTGAAGCCACACCTGGATGCTGGACGCGTGCCGGTGATGGGCGGCTTTATCGGCTCGAACGAGGCTGGTATCACAACGACGCTAGGTCGCGGCGGTTCGGACTTTACCGGCGCGTTGATCGGCGGGGCGATGCATGCCGAGGCGATTGAAATCTGGACGGACGTGAACGGCATTATGACGACGGATCCGCGAATCTGCCCTGACGCGTTGCGGGTGAAGGTGATCAGCTTTGAAGAGGCGGCGGAGCTGGCGTATTTCGGGGCCAAGGTACTGCATCCGGCGACGATTTTGCCTGCGGTGCGGAAGAACATTCCGGTGCTTGTGCTGAATTCGCGCAATCCCGCGAACGAAGGGACGCGCATTATTTCGCTGGCGCCGCATTGCAGGAGCCCGTTCAAGTGCATTGCGGTCAAAAAGAAGCTGACGATCATCGATGTGGTCGCCAGCCGGATGCTGATGACGCATGGATATTTGAAGTCAATTTTTGATATTTTCGACAAGCATCAATGTCCGGTTGATATGGTTTCCACCAGTGAGGTGAGCGTTTCGCTGACCGTTGACTCGAATGAAAAACTGCCGGCGATTGCCGACGACCTGAGCAAGATTGCCGACGTGAAGTACGAGGGGCAGAAGGCCCTGGTGTGCATGGTGGGCGAAGATATTCGCGGGCAGATGGGTATCTCGGCGCAGGTGTTTACGGCGATTCGTCATGTGAATGTGCGGATGATTTCGCAGGGGGCGAGCGAGATCAACATGAGCTTTATGATTGAGGAGAGCGACGTGGAGGAAGCGGTGAGGTCACTGCACGCGTACTTCTTCAAGGATCCCGATCCGTCGGTGTTTGACGTGGAAGCGCGGCAGGCGGCTGTTTCTGGGGTTTGAGAAACGAACGGATTGACGGATCCTTCGCTGCGCTCAGGATGACAATACTTTGGGTTGGGATTTCATCGGGCTTTTGTTCTAAGGAGAAACGATCATGCTGATGCTGGTTCTCGGTAAGGGCAAAACAGGAAGCCTGGTGGCCCAGGTGGCGCGGGAACGCGGCCACTCGGTGCGAGTGCTGGACCTGAGAGAAAACGCGGGAGCGGGAGCGCTGACGGCTCCGACACTGGCGCATATGGATGTGGTGCTGGACTTCACCACGCCTGAGTCGGCGGTTGAGAATATGCGGGCATGCCTGGCCCTGGGCGCACGCATGGTGGTTGGCACGACTGGCTGGTACGACAAGCTGAACGACATGAAGGCGCTTGCTATCCGTCGTGGTGGCGCGCTGCTGTATGGGACAAATTTTTCGCTGGGCGTGCAGAAGCTGTTTACTCTGACTGCGGAGCTGGCCCGGCTGCCGGGCTACAATTTTGAGATCAGCGAGACGCACCATGTCTCTAAAATCGACGCGCCCTCAGGAACGGCGCTGACGCTGAAGCAGATCATCGAAGAGGCCCAGGCGGGAGCGAAGATCGAGATCACTTCGCGGCGCGAAGGCGATCACACCGGGCTGCATGTGGTTACGGCGCGGGGAACGAGTGACGTGATCGAGTTGAAGCATGAGTCGCTGGACCGGCGTGGCTTTGCTGAGGGCGCGGTACGCGGGGCGGAGTGGCTCTGCGGTAAGAGTGGCGCGTGGGAGTTCCGGGAGATTTTCGACAAGCTCTGAGAATTGCCGGAGCCGCACGGAGTTTGCTGATGGGCCGCAAGCGACGCTTGCCCGGGCTGACGGTCAAGGATGGCTATATGCGCCATCCTTTCGACATTGAAAATCATGTTGAGACAAGCGGGCTGGTGCATGGTCGCGACCTGAAAACAGGCCACGCGCATGACCGGCACAGCACGGCGTATTACGGCATTGCTCCCTCAGTGCTGACGCAGCTTTGCGCGCGATGGCGCGGCATGCCACTGAAGGCGCCACCATACGACTACAGCTTTATCGATCTGGGCGCAGGGATGGGCCGGGCGATGCTGCTGGCGGCGCAGATGCCCTTTCGCGAAGTGATCGGGGTGGAGTTGCACCCTGACCTGGCGGCAGTGGCCGAGCGCAATATCGAGGTGTGGCAGAAGACGGGACGGGCGCGGTGCCCGATGCGAATTGTCTGCCAGGACGTGACGGAGTTTCAGTTCCCTGCCAATCCCTGCGTGGCTTATCTCTTCAATCCTTTTGGCGAGCAGGTGTTGCGTCGACTGCTGCGGCATATTGGCGACGAGTTCTCCGTTCGCGGCGGACAGCTCGACCTGATCTACGCAAACGATGAGATGGCGCACGAATTCCAGACGAACGCGGGGTTTGCGCGGCTGTGGACAGGGCTTGTGCCGCTATCGGAAGAGGACGAAAAGGCCGACCGCGCGATACTGGAGCATCAGCCGGATGGGGAATATGCGTGGTCGACTGAGGAGCCTAGTTCGATCTACAGGTGGGTGGGAAGAAAGCAGCGTGAGGAAGAGAATTCGAACACAGATCATGCCGATACGAACTGACGGGGCCGGCAGGGTTCAGAGATATGGTTTGACAACTTACATTGATAAGTTGACTCCTATAACGCTGAAGAATAGCCTTCAGATCGAGGCTTGCATTTGTTCAGGTCGCTGCATCGACGAGTCATTGTGAGTATGTTACTGCTGACGTGTCTCTACTCACTCACTACAGTTTGCAGAGCCGAAGATCATGAGATGCTGTGCAGCTATGGATTTGGCAGCTTCAGCTCCAAATTCAACACCGGCATTACCCTCTCTGTTGAACCAGTAAGAAAACAGGAATTTTCCGCCCGGGTATGCTCAGCGTCGCTGGATTGGAAGGGCGGCAAGCTCTCCGTCACGCCCACAGCTTCTGAGGTTGATCTCGACGTTCTGGGCGCCGACTTTGGACTGGGATCACCGGTCGCGGCGCTTCAGATCAGAGAGAATGGCGCAGACAAGCTGGTGAAGTACGAGATTTACTCGCTGCAAAAACCTGTGCAGAAGCTATACACCCTCACCGGCGGGGACTACTTCAGCGCAGCCGACACCGATCTCGATGGCCGCGTTGAAATCTGGACCGATGATGCAGGCGCAATCGATGGCTTTGAGAACCTGTCATTGAGCACATTTGACGCTGCGCCAACCATGGTGTTGCGCTTTGAACAACATCACCTGCTTGATGTAAGCGCCGAGTTCCAGCCGGAGTACGATAAGCAAATCGCCACCCTGAAGGCGTCGCTCGATGCAAGCGTGTTGAGTCAATTCAAGAACAGCGACGGCAAGCTCTCGGATAGATCGTCTCTGCCTCTGGACCAGGCACACGCCCTCATGAACACAAAGATCAAGGTGCTGGAGATTGCGTGGGCCTATCTCTACAGCGGTCGAGAGCAGGAAGCATGGGACACGCTTGCGTCCATGTGGCCCGCAGCCGATCTGGAGCGTATTCAAAGTGCGATCCGGAAGGCGCATGCGGGTGGGATGCAAAGCAAAGTGGATGGCGTCTCACCACACCCGTCCGGCTTGCATGTAAGACGACACGCGGCGATTTTCGATGCAGAGCTGCAGTACAAGAAGGACGATCACATGAAGCAGTTTCAGGCCGATGTGATTCCGCAAGCGATCCTCCTTCGTCGACCACCGCTGCCGGTGACGGCACAAGCTTCGCTCAACGCCGAGATTGTGCTGAATCTGGTCATCGATGCAGCGGGCAAGGTGCGATCAGCCAAGCCCGACGGGCCATCCGATAAGGCACTCATCGCCTCCACTGTCGACTGGAAATTTATTCCCGCCTTTAAAAATGGCCGAGCCGTCGCCAGCAGCATGCGATACGGCGTGACGCCGAATCGATAGTGCTCGCAATGCCGATTTTGGATGCAATCATGAAAGCGAGACGGGTGATGCGCATCTGGCTGGCGCTGTGGATTTTGTGCGTAGCAGGCGGGCTGTATGCTCAGCCAACGATGAGCACAATGCCGCTGGATTTCAAGGTGATTCATGCCTATGGTCTGGCGGAGTTAGGCCGGCATGGAGACGCGGTTGCGGCCTTTGAACAAATTCACGGCCCAGATGAAGACGGCGCTGCCTTGAGCCAGGAGCGCTCAGCCTATGACCGAGCAATGCAATTCACGCAGGACTGCAACAAAGATCAGCCGTGCATGGCCGACGACCTTCTGGCGATTGGAAAGTTCTCCGATGCGCTCCATTGGCAGAAGCAGCTTATCAAGAGCATCCACGATGGGCAGAAGACAAATCTTCGCAAAGGTGAAGAGCGAAGTGGTGGCAATTTAACTATCGGGCTGGGTGACGAGACTGATTCGACCAGCGGCAAATCCGTCTCACTGGCTGATGCTTACGATCTACAGGCACGCATCGAGGCAGCTATGGGGCAGCTCGGGCCCGCGTTAAAGGATCTGGACGCGGCCGTTAAAGCATTGCCATCGAATCCCAAATCGGTGCCACGCGAAGCCGGCTATCACTACCATCGCGCGCTCATTCTTGCTGAAAACAGGCAACTCCCGGCGGCGGTGAAAGCATGCCAGGAGTCGCTACGCCTTGATGGCACCACTGCTGCGCTAGGCGATCGCCGGCAGAAACAATGCGATGCAATCGAAGCTCTCGCGGCCACATCTAAGCCTTGATCTGTAGAGTTGGGGAGTTGTCTCATCGTCTGAGATGCCACGAAGCGCGTTGGCAAAGCGATTCAGAAGTTCACGATTCCAAATTCGAGCTGGTGCATCCAAATTCTGTGACTACTCCAGCGAATCATCTTTTCTCTCCGCTTACTCTGCGCAGCCTTACGCTTCCACACCGCATCGCTGTCTCGCCAATGTGTGAGTATTCATCGACGGATGGCTTTGCCAATGACTGGCATTTTGTTCACCTGGGCAGTCGCGCGATTGGCGGCGTGGCTCTGGTTATTACCGAGGCAGCCGGGGTGAGTCCGGAGGGCCGCATCACTCCTCAGGACCTTGGCATTTACAAGGACGAGCATATTGCAGGCCTTAAGCGCATCACGGAATTTCTCCATCAGCATGGCGCATATGCGGGTACGCAGCTTGCGCATGCAGGCCGCAAAGCAAGCATGGCTGTGCCGTGGGAGAAGGCGCGGCTGCTGCCGGCTGCTGAGGGTGGCTGGCAGCCAGTGGGTCCCTCTGCGATCCGTTTCGATGAGGCGTACGGAGTTCCGACAGAGCTTGATCGCAAGGGGATGGATAAGATTGTCGCGGACTTTGTCGCTGCGACGAAGCGGGCGATCAACGCGGGATTTGATCTGGTTGAAGTGCATGCGGCACATGGTTATCTGCTGCATGAATTCCTGTCGCCGCTCTCGAACCAGCGCAAGGATGAGTATGGGGGCAGCCTAGAAAATCGCGCGCGTTTTCCGCTGGAGGTTGTTCGCGCTGTGCGTGCGACGTGGCCTCAGCATCTGCCTGTCTTTGTGCGCATCTCGGCCACGGACTGGGCCCCTGAATCGCTCGGCGCGGCGTGGGATCTTGCGCAGTCGGTGGAATTTGCAAAGTTACTGAAGAATGAAGGCGTCGATCTGGTCGATGTTTCGAGTGGCGGAAATCATCCTGCGCAGCAGATTCCTGTGGGGCCGGGATACCAGGTGCATCATGCTGCGGCGATTCGCCGAGAAGCTGGTATTCCGACCGCGGCTGTAGGGATGATTACTGAGCCGGCGCAGGCAGATCAGATTGTGCGCTCCGGACAGGCCGACATGGTGCTGCTGGCGCGCGAGTTGCTGCGCAATCCGTATTGGCCGCTGCTGGCGGCCGAGGCGCTGCACCAGCAGATTACCTGGCCGGTTCAGTATGCGCGGGCTGCGAGCCAGCGCACCGAGGCGCGCAAGCCTGTAACGACTCCGGCAGGGTAGTCTGTCCAGAGTATGACGGCCGCAGATTTTCTCTTGCTGAACGGTCTTGCTCAATGCACGAGGCAGGAATAGGCTGAATGCCATGGTACGGCCTCTGCACGTCTCTCTTGCCATCTGCCTGCTTACGCTGACCGGTAATGCATTCGCGCAATCGACACCGGCGATGCCTGAACATCACCACCATCATGATGACGCGCCCGCGCCTAACGAGAAGCTGGGACAGGTGTCGTTTCCGACCTCGTGTGCGGCCAAGTCACAGGTGGCGATGGAACGCGGCGTGGCGCTGCTGCACTCCTTTGGCTACACGATCGCGCAGATGCAGTTTGAGGCGATTGCGAAGGATGACCCGAAGTGCGCGATGGCGCATTGGGGCATCGCCATGACGCAGTTTCAGGAGCTGTGGCAGCACCCGGATGATGCGCAGATGAAGCGCGGAATCGAAGAGATGGCCAAGGCTCGCTCGCTGGCTGCTCCGCCCGCGAAGATCACTCCGCGTGAGCTGGCGTATATCGACGCGATGAGCGCTTTTTTCGCGGCTGGCGATGAGCCTTTTGAGAAGCGTGCCGATGCCTACGAAGCGAAGATGAATGCGCTGCACAAGGCCTTTCCTGATGACGTGGAGGGAGCGGCGTTTGATGCTCTGTCGATGCTTGCTTCCGTAGCTCCGGGGGATACGAGTCTTAAGCATGAACACCAGGCACTGGCGATTCTGGTGCCACTGTTTACATCGCATCCTGATCATCCGGGGCTTGCGCATTACATCATCCATACTTGCGATACTCCGGCACTCGCGCCTGAGGGATTATCGGCGGCGCGGGAGTACGCAAAGATTGCGCCCTCTTCACCGCATGCGCTGCACATGCCGGGGCATATCTTCGCGAGGCTGGGCATGTGGCAGGAAGACATCGATTCAAACCTGGCGTCCGTAAAGGCTTCTGAGAAGGCTGAGGCTGCAGGAGAGCCGGGCGCGGCGCACCAGATGCATGCGGATGAATTTCTTATCTACGCGTGGTTGCAAGTGGGTCAAGATGAAAAGGCCCGTCAACTCACGGCGAAGATGCCAACGATCGGCGGGCAGATGGCAGCGATGCCGGGCATGGACGACATGAAAAATGCCGGGAATGTTTTTGCCAATGAGCTTACCGCTGTTTATGCCATGGAGATGCATGACTGGAAGGCGGCAGCGGCACTGCAGCCGGTGACCGGGTCTTCTCCTAATGAAAGTTTCGACACGTACTGGGCACAGGGCACTGCGGCGGGTCATCTGCATGATGTTTCGTTGGCAGCCACTGCACTGGCAAGTATGGACCGGAGTATCGAGACTTTGAACGGCTCGCCGTTTGCTGCTTATTTTGAGAACAGTCTCAAAATCAAGCGCGATGAACTCGTTGGCTGGCAGGCTTTTGCTGAAGGCCATGCGGATGCCGCGTTGACGGCGATGCGCAAGGCTGCCGATCAGCAGGACAAGCTGGGGCAGGATGAGGTGGATATTCCGGCACGCGAGATGCTTGGCGATCTTCTGCTGATGGAGCATAAGCCAACAGAGGCGCTGGCAGAGTATCGTGTCGCACTGAAGCTGAGTCCGAACCGCCTGAACGGATTGTTGAGTGCAGGCAATGCCGCGGAGCAGGCTGGTCAACCAGAGGAAGCGCGGGCATTCTACAAAACTGCGGCTGCGCAGACCAATTCAGGCGCGAGCAGCGCGCGGCCCGAACTGGCACATGCGGTGCAGGTGGCAGGCGCGGCGGCTACGGCGAAGGCACAGTAACTGCGGCTAACTCTTCTGCCACGTTCGGGTCTAGTGATCTGCTGCGTACTTTTGCGGGGTCATTTTTGTCTGTTCAATTTTTGTAAACGGGAGTACGCTTCTGGCGAGTTAATAGCCTGCACGCAGAATCCACATTAACTCTGAAGAGGATCGTATGCCCATGGATAACTCTTCCGCGGGGATCCTTTCCCGCCGTGATTTCGTATCGCGGGCCAGCGCTGTGGCGGCCTTCACGATGGCGTTCTGGACGGGCGGATGCGAGGGATGCCTAGACGAGATCAAGAACCGCCCGACACGACGCAATATTGGCGCTATGAGCCCTGGCGATCCGACTGTTACAACGTATCGTAACGCGGTTGCGGCGATGAAGGCTCTACCCGCTTCGAACCCGATCAGCTGGGCAGCTCAGGCCAACATCCACCTGAACAAATGCCCGCATGGATGC
>Ga0206958_1176_pt1 | contig 17643 bp, 15 predicted proteins | sample Alteio_BWOrgHeat_33_FD_152968 | JGI IMG/M metagenome (GOLD analysis project Ga0206958, IMG submission 152968) | Enriched cells from forest soil in Barre Woods Harvard Forest LTER site, Petersham, Massachusetts, United States -... | ecosystem: Environmental > Terrestrial > Soil > Temperate forest >... | reverse complement strand
CCAATATCGACACCAAATCTGGAAATATGCCCGAGATAACGATAGGGGGTTCCCGATTTGGGGGAATAGGTGCAGTTAAGATCCCGCGTGCTCGAGAAAACAAAACCCCAGCCGCTTGCCACATTACACGACAGCACACCAGCTTTTACCCCGTCGGCCGCATGCGCCGACGACGAAAATCCAAGCAAACCGGCGGCTAAAACATTGATAGCTATAAGGCTGTGGATTTTTCTCATTTCAACTTCCTCCTGGCAAGATGTTGGACGATTTTTCTCCTAAATAATGAGTAAAAAGGCTATTAGGACTTCGTGAAATTTCATCAAGATCAACGACGGGATTTTTTGCATCCATCAGCCTCATATGGATTCTTTATCCGCCGATAACCGATAAGCAGGTTCTTGTCACGATTACTCACGAGGAGATGAACATGAATTTCGGACGCGGACTGCTTCTATGGTTGCTGGGAATCCCCCTGCCTATAATTCTATTGCTCGCAATTTTTTGGCGCTGACTAGAGGTATATATCATGCAAAATCCATCCGTTTCTCCTTCCGATTTTCGAGACACAACCGATCATGCGGGATACGATCCGGAATCGTGCCAATCCAGCGTAATGTGGCCGGCGATCATCGGGGGCGCACTTGCGATTGTCGTAGTAGCCTTTATGCTCTTTTCGCTAATAGCGGCTTTAGACTTCGCCTCCCTCTCGCCATGGGCTATGACCCCGGCTATGGGTAAAACATTCGCCATTTCCGGCGCTATCGCCCTTATCATCATCCAGTGGATCTCAGCGGCATTTGGCGGATATATGACTGGCCGCCTGCGCACAAAATATGTCGGCGCGCATACGCATGAGGTCTTTTTTCGAGATACGGTACATGGATTCTTGGCCTGGGCGCTGGCAACGTTTGTCGGCGCTCTTTTGTTTGCCTCAGCCGCTGCGCATATGCACAGAGTCGATGCGTATGGGGATGGCTATCACCCATCTTCTCACACCGGACATTATGTTAGCCGTTTGTTTGTCGGTACATCGCGTGATGTGAGCCCGTCCGATCAGGATCGGGCAGATGCTGAACGCATTCTGGATGCGGGTGTCATAAACGGCAGCATCCCGCAGGATGATAAAACATATTTAACGCAGCTGGTCTCATCGCGAGCCGGCCTCTCTGAGGCTGATGCCGAACGCCGCGTCGAAGACGTATTGGTTCAGGAAAAGAAAGCCACAGAGAGCGCACGCAAGTATGCGGCAACTGCGTCGCTGTTTATCTTTTTCGCAATGATGATTGGGGCTTTTATAGCTAGCGCGGCAGGCGGCCTTGGCGGCCAGCACCGCGATCTGCACTACACAACGGGTAAACTGACTGAATAGATGCTCTAACGGGAAAGCATCGGCATACCCTGATGAGCAACCAGTAAATCATGCATATCATTGGCGTGCTCTTCTTCTTTTTCGAGAATTTTTTCAAGCATCGTGCGTGTTGCCGGATCTTTGTCGGCAAAGAAGCGGATCAGTTCGCGATAATGTTCGCATGCAATTCGCTCTGCGATCAGGTTTTCCTTGATCATTGCCACCAAATTTTTAGCTTCAACATATTGCGAAGTTGATCGGCTGGCCAAGTTTTCCGGATTAAAATCGGGCACACCACCCAACTGGTTTATGCGTGCGGCAACCAAATTCATATGCTCCTGTTCTTCCTGTGCATGTTCGGCAAATTCTTTCTTAACCCCTTCACTCGAAATTCCGGTGGCGGCAATGGCATTCATCGTATAACGAAGCACACATACGATTTCTGTGGCCAAAACGCTTTGCAGGATGGAGATGGCTTGCTTCACATCACCATGATAATCGGGAGTTACCGGTCCTTTTTCGATGTCGGCGCGCGCCTGAGCGCGCAATGTTTCCACATCGGTGAGAAAAGGTTTTCCTAGACTCGCATTTTTTTTCTTTAGATTTTCGGCGCGCATGATGTTTCCTCTTCCGCTCAAAAATATATTAAGGCCCTCCGGTAAAATTCTTTCTTTTGCATCAAAAAACAATAATCAAATTTTCTTAAAAAAAGAGGTCGCAGCTTTGATTTCATATTCATGTATGAAGTCCCCACTTTATTGATCCTCTTTTATGGGTGAGCGTCCAATTAATCCAACAAAGGAGGGCTAATGTCACGCCGAGCAATGAAGATCAACCTTCATCGCGCAGACGGCGTGCGTCTTCAGAAAAATACAAGAAAATGCCGCCCATGGCGTCCGCTCGTGGACGTAGCGCCAACGGCAGACATGCTAAGGAAGTGTAACGTTTACGCGAAAGAAAATACGTAAATATCAAGGGGATCTTGCATTACAAGATCCCCTTTTAATGGAGAAAAACTTTTTTAACCGGCCTTCTTTAAGAGGACCGTCTTCTTTTTCTTGAGATCCTGCATGGTATTCCCCAATTTGCGCGCCATTTCCTCGGGCAATACCGCACGAGCTTCGGCGAATACTTTGCCTTCTTCTCTCTCAATGTGCTTCATCAACGCCGCACAAAGTTTAGTAAACTCTCTGTCCCACTCTGCGGCACTCATGTCCGCATCATCCAGCTTTTCCAGCATGTCTGCCGCTTCATGGTGTTCCTTTTCGGAATGTTCTGCATCCCCGGCAGTCTTTGCATACCCTTTCAGGGCAACGTAAAAAGATTCTTCTTCAGATTCATTATGCGCGATAAGGGCGTCTTTCAGCGGACGAAAAAACCTCAAACGTTCATCATGTCGACTCGCAGGAAGTTTTTTTATTTTTTCCATGATGCTCTTTGCATTGTCGTGATCTTTCCGGATAAGGGTGTAGATATCCATTGGCCACCTGTCAGTTGGGGTTGAAGAGATTGAATGTGACTATGGCGGCGCTTAAGGCGCGATAGGAGAAAGCAAAAAGAACCATAAAGAAGATATCGTGTTTATCCAGTAATGATGGGAGGGGAATTAAGGTCTAATATTTTTTAGGGCATCGATTGATGGGAACTTTATAAACAATTCACTCAATCCTATCGTTCGCTTAGCAAAAAACACACAAAGTTACCTGGCTGCCTACATTAACTTTAATGGGAGAATACCATGACCCTAGGTACAATTCTTCTTATCGTTCTTATCTTGATGCTCATTGGGGGTCTGCCCACCTGGCCCTATAGTCGAGGTTGGGGATATTACCCTTCAGCCGGATTTGGAACGGTCCTTATCGTGATACTCGTCCTCGTGCTCACGGGCCGAATCTAGCCTTCTTGTTTTCCTCTCTCTTTCTTCAAGGAGTAAAAATATGCCTCACATCACCGGAATTGTTGAAACTGGTCCTCTTGCCAATCAGATTATCGCGGATCTTTTATCGGCAGGATTGACGAAGGATGACATCAGCCTTTTAATGTCAGACAAAACGAAGGAGCATTTTTCGGCGGCCACAAAAGATTCTGGCGATCGCGCGATTGTAGACACTGCAATCGGTGCAGGTACGGGAGGCGTTCTTGGTGCATTGTTAGCCGGGCTGACCGTCGTGAGCGCCGTATTACTTCCCGGCGCATCACTTGTTGTGGCCGGCCCTCTTGTCTCTGTTCTTACCGGAGCCGGCGCTGGCGCAGCGATTGGCGGCTTGGCAGGCGCTTTATCTGCCGCTGGAATCGCAACAGCGGAATCGGAGGCCTTTGAAAAAGAGATTAAGGCCGGAAAAGCTGTTATCTTTGCTCACACCGCCAACGATGCCCAGACACAAACGGCCCGTTCCATTCTGATGTCCAGGGGCGCCGATATCCGGGCGGCTTAAGCATTCAATGTCCGGTAAACAAAAAAATTACCGGCAGAATTATTATGGTGCTGTGTTAGTAACATGGGAGGGATTGGGAATAGTATTCATTTCGCCACTCATTGTGCCCTCCGCGCCATTCATAAGACTGGGGCGGTAAATTTCATCCATCACATAAACCACCACCGCAATCAGGGCTATGATGACGAAAGCCCATAAAATAGTGCGGCCATCGCCCGCCAATTCCTTCAACTGCTCACGATCATTTTTATCGATGATATGCGTATCATCATGGGTATCGATAGCCATCTAAGCCTCCTTTGGTATTGCCAAGTATGATCCTGACGCCAAAACAGGGGTCAAAGAGCTCAAGATCTCCGATTGTGTCTACGGTTTTTATCAGCGGCGCGTGCCAAAACGCAGACCATAAAAAGCAAGTACCCCCGTAATGATGAGCGCAACCCAACTTGTCCAGAGAGGTATGGCGGTCCCATAAGCCACAATGTCCCACCCCTGCGTGAGTCTCCACAGATGGGCCAAAGCCACCAGCAAGAAAATGATGCCTGCGATCAGAGAGAAGGTTCGTTGATCCATAAGGTTTCCCTTTTTACATTGGACAAAGGCGATTCTTTACATAATCGCCTAAAAAATCCATTGGGGTTTGCACCGGAAATTCTCAAAATCACAAATTTTTGGTGGTCATAGTGGTGCCTGATCTCAATTTAATAGAAGACACAACCACTTGTGGCTACAAGGCTTTTCGCGTTCGATTTTTCGGCGTTACCCCCAGAGATACCCCCGCCACAATATCGTGGGGACATTTATTCAACCGGCAGTTGCTGGGGATGAAAATTTTCTTCCTCGGCCAGAAAGGGGGCTAAAAATCCAAGAAAAATCGCTTAATTATGCTTTAATAAATACCAATAGGCGTGCCAAGAAAATTGCGAACAACCACATAATCTGGGATTTTCCGGTTCGCATTATTTTTTATGGTTAATTTTCTATTTAAAATTTAGATACCGCCAATTCACCGTATTTTGACAAAATTCTTTCATAGTCAAAGGCATGTCTATTACATCCGTGAAAGATATTATAGCGGAGCTTAAGTTAGGAAACCTTCCGCTTGAATTTTTGGAGGAACACCGGGTCGTCGATCCGGCGCATCCCGCTGCGCAAGCTGTCAACAGTTACAACCAAAAAATTATAGATCGCCTTCTGCGTGCCCAAGGCATTGATCCTTCTTCTGTATCTTTCCGCTATTTACTTGTGGATAAAGATGAGCCAAACGCTTTTATGATTTCCATTGCCAATCCACCGATTGTCGGTGTTAGCAAGGGTTTGTTAAAGGTACTGGAATATGAAGATGAACTTGCCGGAATTGATCGACACGAGCTTGAGCACAAAAATCTCTCCGCTTATCGCAATACGAAAGTTCAAGAATGGCTCGCCGATCAATCGGCACCTGATACGTTACAAAATGCCGGATACAATCCGGAGGGGCTAACTTCTGGTCTTAGAAAACTACCTACGGAAAAAGAAAAAAGTATTCATAAGTATGGAACAAAAGATATCTATGAATATATGGATGAGCATCCTGACCTTAACATACGCATCCGCGATCTTGAAAATCATACTGTTATAAAGGCTCGCAAGGAAGGGCATTTAAATTCCGGTTGGACGCCAATTGATGGATCGGTGCAAGCGGCAGCACAAACAGCCATGACCGCACCTCGATATATACAAAGACTATTAGAAACATCAGGTTTCAATGAAATGTCGCCCGTCGACAAGATGTGGCTGTTAGGGCAAATGTTTGATCATGAGTTCAATGAACTCGACAGTTATTTTGAATCTCGGGTGGAAGATTTTAGCGCCGCGATTTCTGCATTAGAAATCGATCTCAATGACCCGACACAAAAAAGAGCTTTCAATGATCTGCTAGATCGGTTCTTAATTAGCCCAAATTTACCCCCCGAGTATAATGAATACCATTGGGCCAGTCGAGCAGAGAATTTCTATCAAGCGTCTTATAAAATTGCAGGTGAGCTCAGTGAGAAAAGGGCATTTACTTATAAGGCATTGAAGCCGATTGGTCGACTGCAAGAATTAGACGAAGCGATACAATCCTTTACAACGTCTACCTCAGCGATAGAAGCTGAGCGTCACGCTACTGTAATAAATGATCTTGCCGCACGGTACGATTTCATCACACGCCCTAATATCCCTGCTGACGTCATATTATCGAATTTTCCTCGTCCTAGCGAACGGGAAATACGCGAGGTAGCCACCGGCAAAAGGACGGAAGGCGTAACGGTCGCATGGACGCCGCATGTCGAATGGGCCAATCAAACAGCTTCCCCACAAATAAGACATGCGTTACAGCGCCTCGGTATCGGGACAGATACACGCCTGTCTCCGCAAACGTCTGAAGAAAAAAGAAGTATTCAGGCGTTTCAAGGGGAAATGCGCGCCGACCTAAGATTTAATGATCGCGGCGAAATAATAGGGGCAGGAGAAGAATTTGAGAGAAAGATGGATTTTCCCGCTCCAGGTGTCACAGCCGACCAATACTTAGATTACGAAATTAAAAGAATGACACTCCGCGACCAAGTAGAAACCCGTCTTGTCAGTACGGTTAATTGGTCGGAACTTGAAAAGGATTTTGATCACTTCGTAGCAAAACATAGAAAGTATTTAACCCCAGAAAGCACTGTAGCTCATGGGGGAGGAGATACATTCGCTAGGGAATTTGTTCGCCGCGTCGAAGGACTCATCGAAAGCGATCCTGCTGTCTATAAGCCTTTAGTGCGTAATTTTTTAACGAACCATTATACCGGCGTACCGAATGCATTGATCAATATGCTCGGTAATTCGAAAGAGGATATGGGAACATTTGTCTCTGGGATGCCTAAAGGAATGAGTCCTTCACACCCTTATGTAAATTTTGTGCTCGCCGATCCAGATATGATGTTTAAGATTGAAGAAAAGGCGAAATTGGTAGCGTATACAGCGTATCGGAAGAATGAATCAATAACGGGAACGGAAGAAGATCAATTTTCTATCAATCCGGAACTTGTATTTCGATCCTATCCAGCCGGCTTTGACGGGCTGCTGCAATTTTTTAATGAATGCAAAATGCGTTCGGATTTAAATGACAACCCATATCGCAGGGCAATATTAGCCTTCCGGCTCCATGCATTCTTACAACAAAACAATAATGTGCCTCTTCCTCCAAATCAGATGCAAGCAATTCGAAGTATGGTTGACGATATCAAAGAAATAATCGCCGCTGAAACTACCGAACTTTTAAATCGACAAACCGAAGCACAAATAGAAAGCGATTTAAGCCCCCAAAGAACAGCGCATGAAATCGCAGAAACCTATGCCTTATACATCGCCGGTGATCAGTTTTCTATGAATACTCCCCTCCGGCGCCGCTATGAGGCCGCTATTATGGAGCGAGCGGTAAATATAACAGACAGAAGCGAACGAGAGCGATTAGCGCAGTCTCTCTTATATATGAGGGAAGTTCCCTCAATACTTATACACGCAAAAGACTGTTATTACCTATCATCTAACCCATTTATCAAAAATCAATACACAGGAGAACTACATAGCCATGATTTCAGAGATTGGGCGGCTGACCTCTATGTCAACTGTCTTGCGGAAGAATTTGGTATCGATGATGGAAGCGAAGCATATTGCGCGCGTGTAAGAGACAAGCTGGGCGATACGCATGAGCAAACAAGCATTCGTGAAATGGGAATTGGGATGGGTAGAAAAATATCCGGCAGCGTTTCCAATTCTGTGCTTTCACAAGTGCTTCCTCCGCTTGCAGACGTCGTAAATGCCCAACCACGAACAGCTTATTTTATGCGTGATCTGTGGAATAACCGTAATCTTGGTGGTGCTATCGGACTGGGGTATCTAGGCGGCGGGGTTGAATTATCTATTGACATCCTCGCAGAAAATGCACCCATGCGTCACAGTACGATTGATTTTTTAACATCACCACTCAATGATGAAGATGCGCTCAATTACGGCAAATTGCTAAACGAAGCTGTTCGGCATTCATCGCATAGTGATAAATTCGGTGAGCTTGGCGGACATCAAACATGGAGTGATGCCACCTGTCTAGATACCGCAGAAGCAATTCATCAGAATTTCTGGCGCGCGCCCATGGAGGCAAGGGGATGGTATCTGGACAAAATTCTATTTCCCCCCGGTCAACATGATGAGCAAGCCTTCAAAGATGCAATGCATCTTGTCATGAGTAAAACTTTTCCTGGACTTAAGCCATCAATAGAATATCAGGCCACGGCAAACCAAATCGAAAATGAACGTCGTGCGAGGGATCATCGAAAAAGAATTGATAAACAAGCTTACGCGAGATTGAAATTATCAGATGAAATCCGCATGACAATTCCGGACAGCGAAGAGGAAAGGCGATTAATTAGACTTAGTAATAAAATGGAAAGAGCATTTAAAATCGAAAGCTTTAAGCACGGCGCATCAGACATTCTTGGCAGGGTTTCATATGGGCGATGGAATAGAATATTTAGACAAGACGATGAAGAAACTCTTACCGTGCGGCAAATAGCTGAATCCTATGTCGAGGTTGTGCCAGTTCCGGAGCAACGCCTGTTATTAACAGCCATGATAGCCGCGCGCGATATTTCTCAACAGGAATACCAAAATGAAAATTCCGTTCGTCCCGGCAAATTTGCGGCACAAGTCTTAACCTATATGGACGAAATGGGCGGCAAAGCATTGCAAGCTATCAACAGTCACTCGGATACCCCGCAGCATGTCAAAGATGACACAGGACATGCCAAGAGCGATTATAACAAACCAAAACGATGGGATGCTCTAGCATGGTGCCAAGAATATGGCATTCAAGCATCATCTCCAGAAGAAGAGATCGCGCATTATGGCAGGGTTGAGGCATCAGGTTCGATGGGCTTCACAATGTTTAATCGTACTGCCGATGGCAATCTTTACGCCGACACACTATTGCGCCCTCATGCTGCCGGACGTTGTGAACGTGAAGCGGATAACATGATCCGTGCTTCACGACGATTGGCTGAAAAGAATCCAAAATTATCTGCCGCCGTCGATATTGCCGAAGTGGCCAAACGCGATGCCTATGTTGAAACCTGTATGTCTTTGGCTCACAAACAGGGCGAAGTTGCGCGGCAAGTATATAATGGACTGGAAACATGGGCTATTGTGAACGGTAAAGAATATCATTTAATACATGAAACCGCCGATGTTACCCAGCATAGTGAAGGTGGAAAGCGGGCGCGCGTTATTCAGGGTACTGAATTTAAAAAACTGCCGGAAGAAACCCAGGAGCAATGTGAGTATAAAAAGGCGATGGCCATTCAGCTTTACGGGACGGAAATCCTGAACAGGCTTGAAGGCATGCCTTGTGACCGTGATCGGCATGGCGCAAATCAGAAAATCAATGGCGAAACAGTAGGACATTTCGATTTCGGCATGACGGAGCTTGCCCTACCCACCGAAAGACAAAAACGTGCCATGATTAAAGCAGTGGTTAATGCCTACTGGGATCACGCAATATTCCACAAGGATGTCAGCGCGGCTCTAGAAAAGCATATTAAAAAAGCCCATCTTCCGCCGGAAGATATGCATTATCTTCAAGCATTCAAAAGACAAATGCTCGCATTGGGTGATTTTGAGGCATATATTACGGAACCGGAAAAGAAAGCCATTCTTGGGTCAATACTCGCCTGCAATAAAGTTGATCCTGTCATACGGGATGAAATACGCAAAGACCTCGGCCCGTTGAAAAACGTTCTTGTTAATTACCTAATAGGCTATGCCGAGAAACATACGACATTCCGGTTTGACGATAGCCGCCGGGCTTCGGAAATTGTGATGCCGGTTCTTACCAAAGAGGAACAAGCCATCGTTAATGGTGAAATGACGGCAAAGGCGGTTCAAGCTAAGCCGGTCATCTGTATAACAGATGCGCCACACCATGATGGCCCAATGCGCCAGATGGCAAGGATGTCGCATGCGACCCTTAAGTTGCTTGGGATCAGAGCGGCGTAAGTTAAGCCATTCCTAATAAATTGCTCTAATAGCAATTAAACAGAAACAGTAACCAGCTGCCAATCAACGGCTTTTCGTGTTCTGTTTTTTCGCGTTACCCCCAGAGATACCCCTGTTATAATCTCATGGCCGGTACGGGTTATGTACACAGATAGGAGAAACGAGAAGGTAAAGACCACCGCCATCAAATATTTTCGATGGTTTGAGACCAGGTTTTGCGTTGATTACGGATGTATTGGTCAGGGGCATGACTAGGCGATTCCAAAAAATGAGGGCTATAGATACCCCCACGACTCTTCAATACCCCCTACAATACCCCCAAGCACCCCCGGATGGCAATGAATTTTGAAAAACCATATCGGACGATAAAAAGTCATTTTGTGATTTATTTTATTGGTTAAATTGAACTTCATTGGACAGTATTGGATGTCTTTGAATAAGGCAAATGGTGGACCTGATCGGGATCGAACCGACGACCTCGTCATTGCGAACGACGCGCTCTCCCAGCTGAGCTACAGGCCCTTTTTAGACTGCTTTATCTATGAAAGCCGCAGGCGAGGCTGTCAAGCCGCGCTCCTTCAGGAAATCGCCGCGCCAATTCCGTTCATAAGGGAAACAAAATCTGGAAAACTGGTGGCAATAAAACTGCCGTCATCGATGCGGATGGGCTGTTCAGCCGCGCAGCCAAGCACCAGAAAACTCATGGCGATACGGTGATCCATCGCGGTTTCAATTGTAGCACCCCCGGCGGGCGGCTTACCGGTACCGTGAACGATCAAATCATCGCCATCGATTTCGACCTTCACGCCACAAAGCTTTAAACCTTCTGCCATCAGGCTTAGCCGGTCGCTTTCCTTCACGCGCAATTCGCCAAGCCCCTTCATACGCGTTGTGCCTTCGGCGCACGCAGCCGCCACCGCCAGAACAGGATATTCGTCGATCATGCTTGGCGCACGTTCAGATGGCACGGTGATACCTTTTAAGGCGCTGCCTTCGGCAAGAATATCGGCAACAGGCTCGCCGCCTTCCTGACGTTGGTCAGTCAGCGTAATCTTTGCACCCATTTCTATAAGCGTATCGATCAATCCGGCGCGGCGCGGATTGATATCGACATTGCGCAGCATCACATGCGAGTCCGGCCGCAGCAAAGCCGCAACCAGCGGAAACGCCGCCGAACTCGGATCGGCAGGAACAACGATATTCTGCGCTACAAGGCGCGGGTTTCCGGTGACGGAAATCGCCTCCGCACCATCGGCAAGTTTCTCAATCGCGATGCTTGCGCCAAAACACCGCAGCATATTTTCCGAATGATCGCGGGTCGGGACGGATTCAATAACCGTCGTCTTCCCATCGACACTGAGCCCTGCCAGCAGGATCGCCGATTTCACCTGCGCCGAGGCCACCGGCAGGCGATAAGAAATCGCTTTCGGTTGCGCCGCGCCTGTGACACTCAAAGGCATTTTGCCTTCGGTACTTTTAAACGTCGCGCCCATTTGCTCCAGAGGCGTGATGACGCGCCCCATCGGACGTTTGCACAAAGACGCATCGCCGGTGAACGAACTGGTGAAGGGCCGCCCCGCCAGCAAACCGATCAAAAGCCGGGCCGCCGTGCCGCTATTGCCCATATCGAGCGCTTTGCTGGGGGGGCGCAAATTCTCAAGGCCCGTACCTTTGATCTGCCAAATATTGTTCGCATCTTTATGGATCTCCGCACCAAGTTCGCGCAAGGCCGCTACGGTGCAAAGCACATCCTCGCCTTCCAGCAAACCGCGCACGGTCGTGACGCCCTCGGCAACGCCACCCAGCATGACGGCGCGATGCGAAATACTCTTATCGCCCGGCGGCGTGACATCGCCTTTCAAAGCGCCGCAGCGGCGGGAGGTGAGGGGGTAGGGGGATAGAGAGGACATAAGACGAGCACTTCTAAAATTATTCGATAGAAGTTTATAGCAAAGAACCTGGTTAACGTCATCGCTTCTTATTTTTTTACCGCAAACAATTTTTTATGACACGGCGTTGCAATGTGCCAAAGAACTTCAAACATTTCCCGATAAGTCTTGGTGACCAATGTCGAATGAATAACGACAATCTGCGGTGGCTCATCTTCCTGAAATATCATAATCGCCAGCTTGTCACCATACACATAAAACGGGACATTCCCGACTGCCAGCTGAGGATTAAACCTGTATTCCCTGAAACCGCCAGCACCGGTTTTCTCTTCCGGAAAACAGTGAAAGGGCCCTTCCTGAACCAGCACGCGCACCTTTACATTTTCTAATGCCAGCACCCGCCGCGCATGTACCATATAATATTCACCGAGGTGCTTGTTGAATTGGCGATCGTCAAAACTGCTGACGCATACTGGCTTATCGCCGCCGATTTGGGCGGCAGGTTTCTGTTCCTCCGCATACACATCATCCATGAACTTCTTGAAACCCTCGGTTCCTTTATAAACCTCGATGTTGCGCGGCTTGAACCGCACACCGGAATTGTCGGCAAATTCAATTCCGTGTTCATCGAAAACCCGCGCAATAGCGTTCATCACGCGCGGCGGGGCTTGCGTCATACCGTTCTTGATATTGGAAATTGATTGCGGCGTGACGCCGCAGGCCTTGGCCAGATCCTTATTTTCCCAATTCAGAAGCGCCAAAGCTGCCCTGATCTACGCCGCATCGGGATGAGGGTGGACATGACAATTTTTTCTACTTCAACTCAGCGCTAGTTAGGCAGCATTAACCACTGGTCCCGCCGAATCTACACTTCTATAATCGCGACGCACCACATCGCCTGTGCGAACCGGGGGTTTTTCAAATTCTGAACTTAAGTCAAATCCGTAATTACGACTGTGATAACCATGATTGATCCCCCTGATAGGATCTCCGGGATTTTTTGCATCTCTTCCAAAAGTTTCTGCTGCGTCGCTCCATCCTATGTCCACTCTGCGATAACGCTCACACAGGGTTCTATTTGCACGAAATTGATCGGCCAAGGTAACGCGCTCTCCGACATTCGTCCAAGAAACGGTTAGCTTGTTAACTAAATCGCTCATATCGATTGGAAGATTTGTATTATCCCTATTGTTGGGGAGTCCGAAGCGAACGACTCTACGGAAATACCTACTAATTTCATATAAATCGGCGGGGGATCCCTTGAGAATATCCTTATCCGCCCCAAAATTTGATTCAGAGGGATCAACACTGCCGCCGAACGACGTATTAAGATCCGGCGCTGGCTTGATAACGAATTTCCACGCCAAGGGAGTTGGAGATCTATGACCTATAAGACGGGTTAACGTTGAGTTATCTCTCGTTCTGTGGACTTCGGCAAATAAATACCTTGCGGACAGATCACGCGATGTTTGCAAAGCTTGAAAAAATAACAATTCAGGCATACTAAACAGCAAGCCGTGAAACCCTCCGGGAAGTTCCTTCAATTTTAGAACAGACGCCAGTTCTGCAGCGGAGCCACGAACAACTTGCCCGCCCTCCGTAATTTCGCAATCAATTTTCTGACCATCGTCGAGAATGTAGATTGCAGATCCCGCTACAATTTTTTTACGCGGATCTTTTTGATCTCTTACGATAAAAAACAGCCCCCGTTCTACGGAATCGGCAATAGCCTTTTCTGTACGCAAATAAACAGTATCCGGACGATTATTTGCGTAGAAATCCCGTATCTCGCCAGCCTCACCAGGTTTGGCTACCATCGCTTTGTATGGATAAAGGTCGCTCATCACACAACGTTTCCACGCTGACAAAGATTAAAAGAATTCATCTCATTACCTGCTGCATCTTGTTATCCAGCGGCTTTGCCGCCTTCCAAATCACATTGAACTGTTCACGATAGGCTTTGGCAACAAGCGCCGAACCAATCACCACTATCTGCGGGGCATTTGCCCCTTCAAACATCAAAATCGCCAATTTATCGCCATACACATAGAACGGAACATTTCCTACAATCTGCTCAGGAAGCCGCCTGTATTCCCTATAACTCTGTCCCTTGCTTTCTTCCGCCGTAAGCGTATGAGGTTTATCGTGAATAAGTATATGCGTACTAAGCCCCTTTAGCTCATTCATGCGCTTAATATGGATCGGCAGATAATCTCCCAAATATTTTGCGAACAACCTATCGTCAACGCTGCTAATGCAGATCGGCTTATCCCCACCCGTTGCCGACACTGGATCTTTCGCAACTTCATAAACACTGTCCATAAACTTCTTAAACCCATCTACGCCCTCATAACGCGTCACCGTATCTTTCCTAAGCTGCACGCCTTCGTAGTCGGTGAAGTGCACATCTCTTTCAGCAAACGCCCGATAAATTTTCTGTTCGGTTTCCGCTTGCGGGCGGAAAGTTCCCGTCTCGATATTCTTGACCGTCTCGGGTGATACCTTGGCAAATTGAGCCAATTCTTCACGGTTCCACCCAAGAAGGCCGCGGGCCGCGCGTAACTGAGGTCCGGTGATCATAGTTTTTGTTCCTACAACTTAAACCAATCGTTCCCCGTGCGTTCGCTCCGGATTTCATCCAAGCCAAAAAAATTCTTGCGTAGACTTACCCTTTTCAGGGCATCTCTTGCAAGAATAGATTTACTTTCGTTAATTTCTTACCAGATACAGGTTAGGTAATCTAGAGCATGCGGCCTCATTATACAACCTTTTTTTGGTATCTTATTCCTGTTTTTCGGGAGGTGTGTCGGTGGCAGAGGAATCTGTGATATTATCGCATTTAGGGCGGAAATAAGCAGAAAATCCGCATAAAAACGGGCCGTTGGGCAGAAATTACCGGTATAAAATCCACATACGGATTAACCCCCTTGGTTGGTTTGTGAACATCCGCAACAGAAAGCAAAAATGTCTCCGGCACCCTCCAACCCCGACTCCGCTTCCCTGCTCGCGGATATCGTCAACAAAGCCCGCGCAATGGGCGCCGATGCTGCCGATGCGATGTTGATTGATGCAACGGCGCTTTCCGTCGGCTGCCGTCTTGGAAAAACCGAAACTTTGGAACGCGCGGAATCCGGTGATCTCGGGTTGCGCGTCTTCGTCGGAAAAAAACAGGCGATGGTTTCAGCGACCGATCGCCACCCGCGCAGCCTCAAGGAACTTGTCGAACGCGCCGTAGCCATGGCCAAGGCCGCGCCCGAGGATGAATTCTGCGGCCTCGCCGATCCGGATATGGTGACGAAGAACTGGCCTCAACTTGAATCCGCCGATGATAAAGAACCTTCGGCCGAAGATTTAATCACGTCCGCCCGCGCAGCCGAAGATGCCGCGCTTGCCGTCAAGGGCGTGAGCAATTCCGAAGGTGCGGATGCCGGGGCAAGCATCGCCTCCGTAACGCTCGCCGCCAGCAACGGTTTTACCGGACATTACCGCCGCACAAGCTACAGCCTCAGCGCGTCAATGATCGCCGGCGACGGCACACAGATGGAACGCGATTATGATTACGCGACGCGCGTTTTCCTGAACGATATGCCCGACGCCGTCGGCATCGGCAAAAAAGCCGGTGAACGCGCCGTCAAACGGCTTGGCGCACGCAAAATGCCGACCGGCCAAATTCCGGTGGTGTTCGAACCCCGGATCGGCGGCAGTTTGCTTGGTTCCCTCGCCGGCGCGATTTCAGGAGCGGGCGTCGCGCGCGGCACAAGTTTTCTGAAAGACCGGCTGGGACAGGAGATTTTTTCATCGCACATCACGATCATCGATGATCCGTTTCGCGCGCGTGGCTTGCGGTCACGGCCCTTCGATGCCGAGGGCATATTGCCACGAAAACTTAAAATCATCGATAAGGGCGTGCTGACGACATGGCTGCTCGACTCGCGTTCGGCGCGGCAGTTGAAGATGAAAAGCACGGGTCATGCCTCGCGTTCGCCCGGCGGAACACCGTCACCCTCCGCAAGCAATCTTTATATGGAACCGGGCGCTTACAGCCCGAGCGAACTGATAAAAGACATCAAACAGGGTTTCTACGTCACGGAACTTATGGGTTCAGGCGTCAATGGCGTGACGGGTGATTTCAGTCAGGCTGCCGCCGGATTCTGGATCGAAAACGGCGTCATTAGTTTTCCGGTGAGCGAAATGACCATCGCCGGAAACCTTAAGGACATGTTCAAGAATCTGACACCCGCCAATGACCTTGAATTTTTGCGTGGAATTGACGTTCCGACCCTTCGAATTGAAGGCATGACAGTTGCCGGGGTTTAGTGTAGGATTCGCTTATTGATTCCTGTTTTTTAAGGTCGCTTTGGATGTCTGACGATTATCGCCCGATGTCATGGCCTACGGCACCGCCGGCGAGTGATAGCCCCGGCAAAGTCCTGCGTTTTCGCTCCATATGGATTTCGGATATTCATCTCGGCACGCATGGATGCCAGGCTGAGTGGTTGCTTGATTTTCTCAAACATACGGAATCCGAATACCTTTACCTCGTCGGCGACATTGTCGATGGCTGGCAATTGAAAAAGCGCTGGTTCTGGCCGCAAACGCACAATGACGTCATCCAGAAAATCCTTAAGGAGTTTTTTGCGCAGTTTTTCATTGTGGCCGCACATAACGATGCTTTGTACGTGCGGCCTAAGACGCCTCAGCCGCTTGACGATTTTTTCGGCCGTGCCCGCGCCGTGTCCACCGAACATGATAAGGGCTGTCGGGGCACTCGGATCGAGGCCGAGCTTTTCACGCTCTCTGAGCCTATCTAAACCGCTATAATCTTCATAAAAATTCGGTTTGAGGATCATGCCGGAAACTTTAAAGATTTTCCCCGCGTCATATCCCATAGTTTGGGCTTGTGCGAAGGCTTTATCGCTGCCGCAAATAATGAATTGATCCTGCGTTTCCTGCCAGAAATGTGGCGGCGTATCCGCAAGGTCGGTCATCACGGTTACAAACGGCACATGGGGATAGGCAGCCTGCAAAGACCTGAACATCGCGCCGTTAAAATGCGGGGTGAGCGAGACCACAAGGTCGGGCTGCGGTTTTTTCTGCCAATAGTGCCGTAGCATATTTTCGATGGCGGGCGCGTGCCATCGGATCATTTTGTGCATGACGCGCAGCATGGTCGTAAAGCCGTAGGTGCGGCCAGATTTAAGAATGCTGTTGTAAATATCTTCGGAGCGGCGAATACGCGTCAGACGGTGGATTGGGTCGATCGGTCGCAAGACATCCTGAAACAAATTGATCGGATTGATCTGCCAGGATGGATAACGCGAGGCAATGACCTCGCTTAAGGCCAGCACCGCGCTGCGATGGCCTCCGCCAGCATCGATATAGATAAAATCCAGGCTTAATTTTTTTGTGGGCATGGAGATGATACAGAGTTATGCAGCGACCATCCCGGATTTTATTGCGTCAGTGGCCTCAATGCCGCCGAGCAATTTCTCGCGCTCCCTGGTCCAGTAAATGAGGGACAGTTGGCCTTGCAGATCCTCGACCAAAGCCGTGCAGGATTCCACCCAATCGCCATCGTTGCAGTACAGCACGTCGCCGACGGAGCGCATTTGCGCCGTATGGATATGACCGCAAACGACGCCATCGACTTGGTGTTTGCGCGCGCTTTCGGCGATAAAATTCTCAAACGTGCTGATATGCTCGACTGCGTTCTTAACCTTGTGTTTCAGGTAAGCCGAAAGCGACCAGTAGGGAAAACCAAACATGCGCCGCGCCGCGTTGAAAACCGTATTAAGTCCGAGGGCAAATCCATAGGCCGCGTCACCCAGGTGGGCGAGCCACCGTGCATTGCCCATGACGGCATCAAACTGGTCGCCATGAAGGATAAGAAGCCGCTTGCCGGCTAGAGTTTCGT
>Ga0206958_1037_pt2 | contig 17721 bp, 13 predicted proteins | sample Alteio_BWOrgHeat_33_FD_152968 | JGI IMG/M metagenome (GOLD analysis project Ga0206958, IMG submission 152968) | Enriched cells from forest soil in Barre Woods Harvard Forest LTER site, Petersham, Massachusetts, United States -... | ecosystem: Environmental > Terrestrial > Soil > Temperate forest >... | reverse complement strand
CGGACTCCTGTAAGTCCGCGACGGTATCTTCCTGGCGAACACGGACCTGATGGAGTTTTTGATAGCCGATCAGCGCATCCGACACGTCCCCAAAGGCGCGCTGAATCGCTTGCCGATAGGCGATTAGAGCTTGCTGATTCTGCGATTCGGCTAGCCTTAGATTTCCGCGAAGCGCTCCTCCAGTGAAAATGGGCTGGCTCACTTGCGCGCCGTAAGACCAGATGCCGAGTTGCGAGCTCATAAGGCTCGAGAAAGCGCTGCTTCGCCCGAAGGACCCGCCGCCAGAGCCCGTCAGGGAGATTTGTGGAAAGAACTGGGCTTTGGCGACTCCGATCTCGGCGTTCGCAGCGACCAGGATTTGCTCGGCCTCGCGAATGTCCGGCCGTCGTTCGATCAGCGAGGAAGGCAGGCCTGGCGGCACTTCAGGAGGAAGTGACTGCTCCACGAGCGTGCGTCCGCGTGGCACGGCTTGCGGATAATTGCCCAGAAGAATGCTGATCGCGTTTTCTTCCTGTGCGATCTGACGCTCCAGGTCCGGGATTTGCGCATTGGCCGTATCCAAAACTTGTTGCGCCTGCAAAACATCCAGCTTGGTGGCGACGCCATGGTCAACGCGAAGCTTGGTCAGCTTCACCGAATCTTCCTGCGTCTTCACCGTGTCCTGGGTGATTTGGAGTTGCAAGTCCAGTTGCAGCAGCGCGAAGTAGTCGCTGGCCACGTCGCTCACCAGGGTCAGTATTACCGTCTGGCGCGCATCCTCAGTCGCCAGCAACTCCGCGCGAGACGCCTCGGTCGCGCGCCGCAGCTTGCCGAAGAAATCCAACTGAAACGCGGCATCGGCCGTCAGCGTCAGGAAGTTCGACTTGGTCTGGAAGTTATGTTCTTTTCCGCCGCTGAAATCGCCGTTGCCCTGCACCTGCGGGAAGAGATTTGAGCGCGTTATCTGAACCTGCGCGCGCCCTGCATTGATACGTTCCGTCGCCAGTTGCAAGTCGTAATTTTGTTTTAGCGCCGTCCGGATGAGCTCTTGTAATGTCGGGTCCTGGAAAACTTGCCACCAGGGCAAATCCGCGTAGGACGCGACCTGCGCCTGAACTTGAGTTTGCGGGCCATCCTTTAGTTCGCGGTACTCCGTGGGAGTCTGCACCGCGGGCCGGCGGTAGTTCGGGCCGACTTTGCAGCCAATCACAGAACCCGAAACCAAAATGGCGAACAGGACTGGGGCCAGCTTCTTCATATGCATCTCCGACGTTCTTCCCACGCTGTCCTTGCGAAGGCCATTTCAGTCCGCCTCCGCTGGAGCGGGCGCTGCGGGCAACGCTCCCGAGGCGTGCTCCTTCTCAGCACCCGACCATTTCTCGACCAGGTAGAAGATCGCGGGGATAAAGAAAATTCCAATCGCGCTGGCGGCCATCATGCCTCCGATAACCGTGGTGCCCATGATTTGCCGGGCAACCGACCCAGCCCCGCTCGCCGTCCACAACGGAACGCACCCGAGAATGAACGCGAAAGACGTCATCAGAATCGGGCGGAGGCGCAGTCGGGCTCCCTCGAGCGCGGCATCCGCCAAAGGCTTCCCTTTCTCGAACTGATCCTTGGCAAACTCCACGATGAGAATCGCGTTCTTCGCGGCCAGCCCGATGAGCATCACTAGCCCAATTTGCGAGTAGACATCGCTCTCAATCTGCACCAAGTAAGGTGGGTAGAAGATGCTGACCAGAAAGCGACGCAGCCACAACACAGCAAACGCTCCGAAGATGGCGACGGGCGTACTGAGCAGAACGCTGAACGGCAGCGACCAGCTTTCATAGAGCGCGGCCAGGATCAAGAAAACGAATAATAGAGAAAGTCCGAAAATCACTGAGGCAGGCACGCCTTCGCGCGCTTTCTGCTCCTGGAAGGACATACCAGAGTAGTCGAAACCCATTTCGCGGGGCATGGTCTGCTTGAATACTTCTTCCATTGCCGCAGTGGCTTGATCTGCGCTATAACCGGGCGCGGCGCTGCCGTTGATTTGAGCGGAACGGTATTCGTTGAATCGCAGTAGGAACTCAGGACCCAAACGCGGCTTCACATCGACCAGCGTAGAAAGCGGAACGTTTTGTCCCTGGTTGTTGCGAACGTAGAATTGCCCGACGTTCTCCGCCTTCGCACGCTCGTCCCCTTCCGCTTCGATGTACACCTGCCACTGGCGGCCAAAGCGGTTGAAATAGTTGATGAAATAACCGCCCATGAAGGCCTGGATGGTCTTGTAAACGTCGCTGAGGCTCACCCCTTGCTTCAAAACTTTGTCGCGGTCCACATTGACGAACTCTTGAGGCGCATTGGGCAGGAAAGTCGTACTTAGGCTGGCGATTTCCGGTCGTTTGCGAGCGGCTTCCAGAAAGACGTTCAGGTTTTTGGCCAGGAATTGGACATCACCACCGGAACGGTCCTCCAACATGAACGTAAAGCCTCCGGCGGTTCCCACACCCGGGATCGCCGGCGGAGAAAACCCGAACGCCACGGCACCCGGCAGCTTGCTCAACTGCTGATTCAGATGCGCCTTAAGGGTTTGAAACTGCTCTTCACGCGTCTTGCGCTCATCCCAGAGCTTGAAGTTCACGAAAAACGTCGCGTTGTAAGTCGTGCGCGCAAAGCTCAGTAAGCTGAATCCGACAAAGCAGGTGGACTGCGCAACACCCGGCGTATTCATGATGATTTTTTCGACTTGGTCCACGACAGCATTGGTACGCTCGAGCGAAGCCCCATTCGGAAGTTGCATGCTAACGTAGGCGTAGCCTTGGTCTTCGTCGGGAAGGAAACTTGTTGGGACGCGGTTGGCGAAAAAGCCGCCTGCTGCGGCAAAAACAACCAGCAGCACGACGACTACCGCGGTTTTCTTCACCAAGACGGCGCTCCACGCTACATAGCCCTCGGTAGCGCGATCGAAAACTCGGTTGAACCAGTCGAAGAATTTCCGCAGCAACCCTTTGGCTTGAGCAGCAGCGCCGCCAGCGCCGGACTGAGAGTTAGCGCGTTGAAGGCGGAAAGCAAAACGGAGATCGCAATGGTGACGGCAAATTGTTGATAGAGCTTGCCTGTGATCCCAGGAATGAACGCTGTGGGCACAAAAACGGCTGACAGCACCAGCGCAATTCCTACGACCGGACCGGAAAGCTCCTCCATGGCTTTCAAAGCCGCTTCTTTTGGCGTCATGCCGTCCTCGATGTGACGCTCGACACCCTCGACCACGACGATCGCGTCGTCGACCACGAGCCCGATCGCCAGCACGAGACCAAACAAAGAAAGCGTGTTGATGGAGAATCCAAATAGGGGAAAGAGAACGAAGGTTCCGACGAGCGAGACGGGCACGGCTAGCAGCGGAATCAAAGTGGCGCGCCAGCCCTGCAAAAAGATATAAACCACAAGGATTACCAGAGCCAGCGCGATCAACAGTGTGATCACAATCTCCTTGATGCCTTCGGTGACGGCCCGCGTAGTGTCTAGGGCAACGACATAGTCCAGGTCCTCTGGAAAGCGCTGTTTTAGCTGGCTCATTAGCTTGTTCGCAACGGCCGCAGCCTGAACCGCATTCGAGCCAGGAACCTGATAGAGCGCAAGGCAGGCGCTGGGCTTGCCATTGTAGCGCCCGGCGATGCTGTAGTCTTGCGATCCCAACTCGATACGAGCCACATCACGCACACGAACAGTGCCGCCATCAGGCGTTTCGCGCACCACGATTTGTCCAAATTCTTCGGGCGACACAAGCCGGCTTTGCGCCAGAACTGCATAGGTAAATTCCGTGCCCTTGGGAGCAGGCTCGCCCCCCACTTTTCCGGCTGGGTTGACGGTGTTTTGCGCTTGAACAGCGCTGATGATTTCGGGAACGGTAACGCCGAGCTTTGCCAGCTGGTCGGGCTTCACCCACATACGCATCGCGTATTGCCCGGCGCCGAACACATTGACGATACCGATACCGTATGATCGGAGCAGCGGATCGACAAGATTGATGTAGGCGTAGTTGGCTAGAAACGTGGCGTCATAGGTTCCGTGGGGAGAGTAGAGGTCGAACAATATCAAAGGCGCGGTGGGGGACTTGCGCACGGTGATTCCATAATTGTTAACGTCCACTGGAAGCTGGGAGGCGGCTTGCGTCTCGCGGGATTGCGCGAGAATGAAGTCGTTGTTGGGGTCGGTCTTCGCGTCGAAGTCGACGATTAAGGTGGTCGTCGAGTTTCCGGTGGTATTCAGCGAATACATGTAGTTCATGTTGTCTACGCCGCTCATTTGCTGCTCGAGAGGCGTGGCCACAGCTTGTTCCAGGGTTTGCGCATCGGCACCGACGTAGGTGGCGAGAATTTGAATTTCCGGCGGCGCAATGTTGGGGAACTGTGCAATCGGAAGACTAAGGACCGTCAAGGTGCCAACGAGCACCAGGACGATGGAAATTACCATGGCAACAATGGGACGATTGATGAAAAATTTTGACATGGGATTACCTGCTCTCAGCTACTGCAAAGGGCTTGGGGCTCACGTGCGCGCCTTGCCGCACTTTCTGAACACCTTCGGCGATAACTCTTTCGCCTGGGTTCAGCCCTTCCGCAATAATCCACTGGGTACCAACGCGGTCGCCAACCGTCACCGTTCGAATGCTTACTTTATCGTCGCCACCCACAACGGCGACCTGATAGCCGCCCTGTAGCTCTGACACCGAGCGCTGAGGAACAAGCAGCGCGCCCTGTTGGAGCCGGATGACGGCGCGAACTTTGCCATAACCGCCGGGCCGGAGAATATTTCCCGGATTGGGAAATAGTCCGGCGATTCGAATTGCTCCTGTGCCCACATTGACCTGGCGGTCGGCGAAGTAGAATGATCCTTCCTGCGCATAGGTTGAGCCATCCGCCAGGATCAGTTGCAGGCGCAGATTCTTGTCTGCCTCCAGGCGGCTGCTTTCCGTCGGGAACCTTTTTCTCCATGCGAGGTACTGTGGTTCGCCCACGGTGAAATAAACCTTGATGGGATCAACAGTGGAGACAGAGGTCACGGGCCCACTGCTTAGATTAACGAGGGCCCCTACCTGAAGCTGAGCCTGTCCAGCAATGCCATCGATGGGCGCAACGAGGCGGGTAAAATCAAGGTTGATCTTGGCGGTTTCGACGGCTGCCAAGTCGGTTTTGATCTGCGCCTCGGCTGTCGCCACGGTGGCCTTAGCGGCCAAGTTGTTCTGAACGGCATTGTCGAGATCCTGTTGGCTCGCTGCCTGCTCTTTTGCCAGTGGAGTGTAACGCTCTACATCAAGCTGAGTTCTGCCTTGCACCGCTTGGGCATTGGCAAGCAAGGCTTTGGCTTGCGCCAACTGCCCTTCGGCCTGGTCGAGTGCCGCTTGAAAGGGCCGCGGGTCAATCTCGAAGAGTAGCTGACCCTTCTTGACGAATGCGCCTTCCTGATACCCTTGCCGCATTATGTAGCCGGTGACCTGCGCCCTGACGTCGGCATTTGTGAATCCGTCGAGCGTGCCGATCCACTCGCCATAAATCGGAACATCCTTCTGTTCAACCTGCACGAACTCTACGATCGGCGACGCACCCGCCTGCGCTCCCGAGACGTGCTTAGGGCGTATGGCCCCAATGCCCAGCCCAACGACGAATAAAACAAACGCTCCACCGATCCAGAATTTGTATTTCAAAAGCGTGCTCATGGCCCCTCCACTAGTGACACCTTACCCCGGAATCGAGGGCTCTTGTCTCCGCATCGCGCGGGGTTGGATAAGTTGATGCTATACGCCCCGTGGAGGATACAGTCAATCCTTTGCATCATACGAACGAGTTCAGGCTGCATGGGCGGCTTCCGCGGGGAGGCGCTTCGCCGCCAGGACTCCAAGGACTATGAAAATCAACATCACCCCAATTTGCGTCGGCCGACGTCGATAGCTTTGCCACCGATGTCCTTGCCACTGCCCGTTAGTAGCTCCGCATTAGTACTCCACTTTATGCCGAAGCGGAAGCTGCACCTTTGAAGAACGTCAGCAGGTCGGCGTTGATGTGGTCTGCGTTGGTGGTGGGCATGCCGTGCGGAAAACCCGGATAGACTTTCAAGGTTGCCTTCTTGAGTAGCTTCGCGGACAGCGGACCTGAGGCGACGATTGGCACAATCTGATCGTCGTCACCATGCATGACTAGCACGGGGATGTCGATCCTCTTCAGGTCTTCCGTGAAGTCGGTCTCCGAGAACGCCTTAATACAGTCGTAATGGGCCTTCATGCCTCCCATCATGCCTTGCAACCACCAGTGCTCGCGAATGCCTTCTGAAATCTTTGCGCCGGGGCGGTTGTAGCCGTAAAACGGCAGCGTGATGTCCTTGTAGAACTGTGCTCGGTTGTCCGCGAGCGCTGCCCGAAGGACGTCGAAAGCCTCTACCGGTTGGCCGGTAGGATTCTTCTCCGTTTTCAGCATGAGCGGCGGCACGGCACTGATGAGCGCTGCCTTGGCGACACGCTTGCTGCCATGGCGACTGAGATAGCGGGCGACTTCTCCACCACCTGTCGAGTGCCCAACCATGATGGCGTCCTTGAGATCGAGCGCATCGAACAACTGCGCCAGATCGTCCGCATAGGTGTTCATCTCATTGCCGTCCCACGTCTGTCCGGAGCGCCCATGACCTCGACGGTCGTGCGCGATGACGCGATAGCCGCGCTGCCCGAAGAAGAGCATTTGGCCGTCCCAGTCGTCAGCGGACAATGGCCAGCCATGGCTGAAGACTATCGGCTGACCCTTTCCCCAGTCTTTGTAATAAATCTTTGTTCCATCTTTGGTCGTGATCGTTGCCATCTTTCCTCCTCTTTAGCTGCTCCTCACAGACTGTAGATAAATTGTTTTCTAGTAGCACCGACCGTTACTTACGTCCCGCTGTGCCATATACGTCCGACGTCTGGATTCTCAACTGCGGCCTTAGATTCAGCTAGGACTGTTCCGCCTGAGCAAAATAGGCCTTTGGATCACCTTTTACAGCCCGCTTACAATTTCTGACGAGAACCAGGTACGCCCCATTTGCCCTTTGTCATCACGCGGCCGACAAAATACCCAGCTCGCCGGCGGATCGAGATTTGTGCATGAGTTTCAGAATCGATGACCTGCGGAGAGCGGCTTTGGCGTGAAAGAGCCGTCCTTTCGTCGCCGCCACAGAGATGCACATCGCCTCCGCGGCTTCACGTATCGAGCGTTCCTGTAAATGCTGAACCTCGACCACCTCGCGGAGAGGCGGTCGCAGGCTATGGATGGCTCTCCTCAAAATTCTATCTTCTTCGCATTGCGCGTAATGCTTTTCCGGATTCGGTGCTCGATCCGCTATTTCGAACGCAGGGCTTTCCGCACCAAAGTCATCGGTGCACACCATGGCACTCTCAAGCGAGCTTCGTTTCTTGCGGAGAATCATGAGCGCCGAATTGATTGCGATGCGCGTGAGCCAGGTAGCGAAGCTTGACCTGCCGTCAAAATCTCTGAGATGAACAAATGCTCTCAGTAATGAATCTTGGACAGCGTCTTCCGAGTCTTCGTGATTTCTAGTAATGCGATACGCAGCACGGAGGAGCTGCTGCATGTGTCGCTCGCAAAGCGCGGCGAAGGCCATGGACTGCCCGGCCTTGGCGGCTTCCACCAGGTTCTTCTCAGAAGGCTCCTGAGGCTTGGACACCAAATGGCAAGCTTTTCTGTTTCCGTTCGAAATGGCTACGTGTTCAAAGACCATGCGGCCCCCCTCTACTGCGGCTTGTTTTCGCGTCGCACTATGCGGGATTCCGTTCAGCAGCACATCACGAAATGGAATGGTTTTTGGGTACCACTCAGGAGGTGACTCGGTCTACCACTTTCGGGCAGGGGTCGCGTCAATTAGACAGATAAGTGCCGGGCCGACTCCAACAAACAGCGTGCAATCCGTGGAACGTCACGATTCTGGTGGGCGAGATGAGGGCGGAATCACAATTTCTCGGCGTCCAAACAAGCGACCATCAAGGGAAAAAGCCCCCGGTCCTAGCAACGCAAGAGCCACGGCCGTAATTATCATTCCAAAAGCCACGAGCCTGGCGTCGTGCATGCTCCAAGAAGATGCGGGAAACCATGAAAGGGCGATCCCCAGGAAACACAGTCCCACCAGAAGCCCCGCAAACGGCGTGAAAAACCCGGCCGCCAGGGCCGCGCCGCTCGATATCAAGACCAAACCGAGCAACCATTTGGCCGAAGACGGATTGGCGGAACCTGAGAGATAGAAAATCCCTTCAGCGGTGGCCGTAAGACCAACCGCTGCACGCAACAGAAGCAAGCCTAAGCCAGGCCGGCCACCCGGAAATGTAGAGTATAACCTTTGCAGGGCGTATCTCCCTGGCGCGCCCTCAGAAATGCACGTCTAGCAAAGATACGGGGGTACGTAGGCTCATTGGAACCCCCGATTGCGGAATCTTTCTGTACCACTTTCGGGGTATGACGTTTGCGCGCGGGTTGCGCTTCCTAGAGTTCGATGATTCCGCGGCGGAGGCCGATCGCGACGGCCTGAGTTCGGTCACTTGCCCCGAGCTTTTCCATGATGTGCTTGATGTGAACCTTTACGGTCTCTTCCGTGATGAAGAGTTTTTCAGCGATGTCTCGGTTGCGGTTTCCTCCGGCAATCTGGCTGAGTACTTCAATCTCTCGCGCAGTCAGCTCTTCGTCGGTCAGATGTTCTGCGAGCTGTGCGGCCAACTGCGGGGGGATGCGCTTCTTCCCCGCGTAGACTTGGCGAATCACTTCAACGAGCTCCTTGGGCGGCATGTTCTTGAGCAAATAGCCGCGAGCTCCAGCTTCCAGAGCGCGCTGGATTTCCACGTCACCTTCGAAGGTCGTTAGCATGATGACGCGCGCCTCGGGAAACTCCGTGCGGATTACCTTCATGGCGTCGATACCACTCTTGTCGGGAAGCCGGAGGTCCATGAGAGTTACATCGGGCAGGTGTTTCCGAAATTTCTCAACGGCTTCTTGCGCGTTGGCGGCCTGCGCCACCAGCACCATGTCCGGCTGATTGTTGATGATCGCGGCGAGGCCCTCTCGAAGTAGCGGATGGTCATCTACACTGAAAACGCGAATTCGATCGGTTTCGCTCATACGACTCGCTCGGTCTCAACAGAGGAATCCGTTCCCTTGACCTTTCGTGAATGTAGTCTCGCGAGCCATCTCAGGGGACGGTCCGTGTCACGGGGAAGATACGCTATATGACCGGGAACGGATAGTTCAATCTCCGTTCCTGCTTGCGCACGGCTCAAAACTCTCAGTTTGGCTCCAATTCGAGCGGTTCGTTCGCGCATCCGAGACAAGCCGGGTTGCCCATCGCGAGGAGACTGCAATACGTCGCGGGTGATCCCGCACCCGTTGTCACGGACCAGAAGCTTCAGTTGATCGGGCGAGTATTCGAGCTCGACTTCAATCTCACTTGCGTCGGAGTGATGAAATGCGTTTGCCAGCGCTTCACGGCCGATGAGAAAGACGTCATCCCCAATCAATGGCCGCAATGGCCGTGCTATTCCTCCAACAATCACGCGAAAACGCGCCGGCTTCGTGACTGCGAGCTCTTGCTGAATGCGCGAAAATGCGTTCTCCAGTTCCTGTGAACCCCACTTGGATGAGCGCAAGCCTTGCACCGTGTTCCGGCCTTCTTGAACAACGCGGCCCATCATCTCGAGAACGCGAGTCACAAGCGGCTTGGCGGGAGAATCGACGGCCAGTTGATCGTTTGCCACGTGCAGTTGCATGGAGACGCTGAGGAAATCCTGCAACAGCGTGTCATGCAGTTGCTGGGCGATGCGCGTGCGTTCGGCAAGCCTTTCTTCAAGGCGGAGGGTAAGCTGGCGAGTCACTTGGTGCATCCGGACGCGAAATAACGCCACTACTGCCAGTGCGAAAGCGACGGTGGCGTCGAGCAGAAACCACCAGGACTGCCAGAAGACTGGCCTGCCCTTTGTGACTGCCACGACTGCCACTCCAGCACCTTGGTTCGGGAGAACGTCCATCGTTGCAGGAGGCCGATATCCAGGATCAACCAGCAAGGCGGCGTACTCCGTTCCAAAATGTGTTGAACTTCTCCACGTCGCATCGGGTTGAATTTCGGTAAAAGGTTTGTCGGAGAGTGGCTGCACCCACCAGGGCCCCCACCGGGCAAAAAGAACAATCTGCTGTCCGGGGCGAGCACCGAGGACTCGCCCTTCGATTGTATCCAGTTTGTCCGGTCCACCCTCGCCTGCCAGAGGAACCTTGGTGAATGCTATGGCTGGCCCGACATAGGTGTTTCGCGCGGCACATCCAGAAAGCAGGAGGCACAGGCCAAGCAAGAAGGCCTTCCTCAAACAGCATTGCCTGGAGTCGAACATCCGATCGACCTTGTTGCCGTGCGCTCGCTGGGAGACAACCCCCCCGCGCGATGGAGGATGGCCATTCCCGAAAAGAGATCGAATTCCTGCCTCTCCCCTCATTTCTGTCTCTCGCTTTCAGGTCTCGGCTCCGCTTCCCGCGCCATTCGAAGCTTCAGCTTCGAGAGCCATCGCCACTTGGGATCCGACGACGGGAATTTGAAAGCGATTCTCCCAGGCACAGAAAGTTCGACCTCCGTTCCAGTGACTGCCCGGCTTAAGACTCGCAGCTTTCCGCCAATTCTTTCGCTCCGTTCCTTCATCCCGGACAAACCCCAATGGCCGTCACGACCAGAGCGCAGAACCTGAGTGTCGATTCCGCCACCGTTATCGCGTATCAGCACGCGCAAGTAATTCGCCGCATACTCAAGCTCCACCTCGATGTCACTTGCGTGAGCATGTCGGAATGCATTGGAAAGAGCTTCGTGGCCGATGAGATAGACTTCATCGTGGATGACGGAGCGCAATGGCCGAGGCGAACCCTCAACGATAACGCGAAACTCAGTTTGAGACTGCATCGGGAATTCGTGGCGGACCTGTGAAAACGCCTGCTCAAGATCGGAAGACCTCAGCCTTGCCGAGCGGAGCCCCCGAACTGCATCACGGCCCTCTTCGATGACATGGCCCATCAATTCGAGAACCCGTCCTACAAGAGGTTTCGCAGGCGAATCGCCGGAGAGATGATCATTTGCCACGTGTAACTGCATGGAGGCGCTTAAAAAACCCTGTAATAAAGTGTCGTGCAATTCCTGCGCAATGCGCGTGCGTTCCGCGAGTCGTTCTTCAAAGCGCATATTCATGTGCTTGGCCAGTCTACGCACGCGGAGCCGAAAGAACATCAGTATCGCGAGCCCGATCAGCAATATGCTTGAGAGCCGAAACCACCACGTTTGCCAGAATACCGGATCAATTTCGAATAGGAGTGTCGATTCCGAGCTGTTCCAAACTCCATAGCTATTGCTGGCAATCACGCGAAAACGATACGAGCCTGCGCCCAGGTTCGTGTAAACGGCTTCCCGGCTTGCAACCGGCTCGCTCCAGCTGCGATCGAAACCTTCGAGAAAATATCGAAAGCGAACTCGCTCCGGCACCGCGAGACTCAGCCCCGTGTATGTAAACGTGATTCTCTTAGGAGAGGCAGGAACATGAATCAAGTCTCCGGTGTTGATCGGGCTGCCGTCAGCCGAAATCGATTCAACGCGGGCTATCGCCGGCGCGGAATTATCAGCGACCTGCGATGGGTCGACCACCGACAGTCCACGACTCAGGGAAAACCAGATCCTCCCCGAAGCATCCGAAACCACTGACCTGTCTCTCTTCACCCCTTCGATGCTACGCAGACCATCTTCCAGTCCATACTCGCGGACATCGGCCGGCCCGAGCATGCCGGACGCCAGCTTGTCACGTTGCACCCGCAAGACATGATTCGAAGTTGCTATCCAGAACCATCCATTCTTGTCTTCTGCAATACCGAATATTTCACCACGCAACAGTTCGGGGAGGTTGCGCGGAACTTGAACATGGCTGGAGCTGAGAAAGGCCACGCCACCAGAGGTTCCGGTCCAGAGAATGCCGGACAAATCTTCAAAAAGGCAGTTCACATTTTCGGAGGGCAAACCGTCCCGTGCCGAATAGGTCTTCCATTGACCGTTTGACAACGAGCTCAGTCCGTTCGGAGTGCCGAACCAGGTCGTAGCGTCACGCGTCTCCAGGATCGAAGTAACAGTGTCGGAAGCGAGACCGCTCGCGGTCGTGTAGGTGTTGAATAGTCCGTCTTTGAATCTTGAGACGCCGCCACTTAGGGTCCCGGCCCATACTGCTCCATCACCGCTCTGATAGACAGCGTAAACACTGTTTTGAGCGAGCCCGTCTGCCTCAGCGTAGCTCCGTGCGGTTGTGGTTCCACGGCTGTAGAGCAGACGAGTCAGACCGCCGTGCTGCCGGCCGATCCACGTCTCCCCTTTGCTTCCTGTAATGGAATAGATCACATCCCTGTCCAGCCCTGCCGATTTGATCGGCAGAACCCGGCCATCCTTGAGCGAGAATAGCCCGCCCTCGGCAGGTGCGAACCAGGCCCGATTCTCAGCGTCAAGGTAAACTGGTCCATTGTTTTCCGGAGGCAGACCAGAGGTCGGGAGGTAGGTCACAAATACCGTGTCCCGAATGCGCTCCAGGCCTTGCGCACCTCCAACCCAAATGCTTCGTTCGCGGTCCTCAAACAAGGCGTTGATACCGCGGAGCTCCCTCTCCTCCGATAACGAAGAGCCTCCGGCGTTGATGCGCAGGAGGCCTCTGGTTGTCCCCACCCAAACATTGGAATCACGGTCTTGCAGCATGGTGAGGACTTGGGCCTTGCCGAACGATGGAGGCAATCCAGCCTTACTCAAGGCGACCCCGTTCCAACGAAACAAGCCGGTGTCTGTACCCACCCACATTTCGCCATTCCCGACGGGCAAAAGACAATTGATTTTCCTGTCCAGCAACCCCGAACCAACGTTGGTAGCTCGTCCCTGCACAAGATAAAAGAGACCCGCTCCTAAAGTACCCATCCAGATTTTGCCATCGAGCGTTTCCGCCATAGAAATTACTGGGGACGAGCCCGGCAATAAAGTGGGGGAGGCCAGCACTTCAGATTCTTCTCCTCGGAAGCGGAGCAAACCCACCGACACATCCGAGACCAGCACGCCGCCGTTTGTCTCTCTCAATATGGCAGTGACCTGGGACACGGTCCGGCCAAGTTCAGATGTGACTCTTTCAAGTTTCCCATTACGCTGGCGCAGCACACCTGCACCTTGCATCAGGACCCACAGGATTCCGTCCGCGTCCGTAATCAATCCGAGAACCGGTCCATTCGAGACCAAGGATGTAGAAGATACCGGAACAGGGCGGAAGGTGAATCCGTCGAAGCGAACCAACCCGCTGTCAGTACCGATCCATAGATAGCCGTCGGGCGTTTGTGCGATCGCATGTATCGGCCCGCCCGGAAGTCCGTTCTCCGTATTCCAATGCCCCCGGAGATACTGTGATGTCATGCGATTTGGATCTAGCGCATCTGCATGGTCAAGAAAGCATATCGCTGCCAGTGCAGCCAATAGCCAACGGCGCGGGTCGCGTGTGTACATCAAGGGAAATACTCGAATTTCTCAATCGCAATTTCAGTTTCGTTCGTCAGGGGAATCTCGCCCTTACGGAAGTTATACAAGTTCATGCGGACCGAGTCCCCACCCGCAATGGGGATTCCTGAAGTAAATGCATGCTGGTTAATCGTACGAGCCCCCGCTAAACCCGGAGATCCCGCGACCGTTGAGAACATCACCTCTCCTGGTTTCCAGCGAAACGAGTGTGTAAGGACGCCGGCGGGAGCCGTAAATCGAATCTGGTTGGCTGCAATGAAATAAGGCTGGACCACATAATGTGCATTGTCGTTCTCACGATAACCCCACCGGCTGATCTCAATGTCTAGTTCGCGGCGATTCTGCTCGCTACCAACGCCGTCCCAGGTGAATAACGTAAGAACTGCGGAGGGCTCCAAATGAGAAATATCGCGCACTACGAAAACGTAGGTTCCATATCCCAGGCTGCGCGTGAGCCTGACCTCTGCGCAAGTCCAGTCCCCTTGACTCCTGGCTATGCGAAGGTGCAGTGCTCCGCTCTCATCTGTCCAAGCGTTCGCTAGATCGAATGAATTGTGGGAGCCGCCTCGATTGCTTGCTGCGCTGCGCACTGTCCACTCGTAACCACTGAAGTGGATGGTCTTGGGTGGTATCGAGGGAGGTGCAGGACCCAGACCCTTAATTACTGCCACCGCCAACACGCCGTTCCCAACGGTTGGCAGTGTTTCGGCGGTTTGGGGCGGATAGAATCCCTGATCCACAAGCAAGGCTGCATATTCCGTGCCCAGATGGGTTTCACTCTTCCACCTGGAATCACCCTGAATTTTTGTAAATGGACGGTTCGAGAACGGTTGCACCCACCACACTTCTTCGCTTTTGGCATACAAAACGATTTGCTGGCCCGGCTGAACGCCTTTGGCAAGGCCTCCGATGGTGTCGAGTTTTCCTGGACCGCCAACATCGGCGAAAGGCACCTTGGTAAATTCGATGGTGGGTTTGAGATCGCTTTGTCCGAAACGGCAACCGCTTGAGAGAATACACAAGAAGAGCAGGAGACCCTTTTCTCTACCAAAATTGCTTAATGGCACCAGTGCGGCTGCCGCGAACCTCCACCGGCTGAAACGGCGACGACAAACTCGGTTGCGGCTGGGCTCTAAGCGGGTCAACGGTAGCCTCGGCAGTGCGGTATCTTCGGTCCGCTAACAATCGTGGAACCGGTCCATTTTTTGCAATCCATTCCATCCTACAATCGCCGCGAAGCATTTGCCAACATTCCTAGTGCGTCAAAACGTCTTAAGGAAGGATTGAAGCTCTGGACTACCACGATGGAGGTAGGTGCCGGAGAAACTTCCATGGTAGTGAAAAACCATTCCATCTCGTGATGTGCTGCTCCTAACGACACCCCACACTGCTACAAGACATGAGCAAGTGACCCATAGAACCGGCGTTATCGAATGTCGCAAGAGGAACGTTATAATGAAACGGCATTCCCTTCTGGATTGGTATCGCATCCTGCGAACCCAGCATCAGTGGACAGTGTTCCAAGCGATCCGCTATGCGCTGTGGCTGACCCGCTAGACGGCTTCTTTCCTCCCACGGTGTTTCGATCCGAAAACGAAACGCTTTGCGAGCGCGCCCATCCTTTGGGGGGCGGAATCGTGCGCAATATGGCGGCATCGGCCGACAGACGGGTGTATATTGCCTACAGCGGTGTGGACAAAGTGGGCGTGGTGGAACCCGTCCGCTGAGCGCCACTTCCCGGAAGCACCGCCTCCTGCAACAGGGAGGATGCAATGAACGCAACAGCAGTGAAACCCCAGGAACAACGCTGCCAGGCAATTTCGCATGTGGATGAGCCCTGCAATCAAAGCGGCCAGCAGTATTGCAAGCATTGTCGGCAATGGTTCTGTCGGGCTCATTTCCCCGACCCGGACTGGCATGCGTGCGCTCCCGAACAGGGCGAGAGCTGATTCGAAGCGACTTGCGCTGATGCAGGACCGTTGGCGCTTGCACAGCATTCGCTCCGCGAATTCTTGACGGAGGCTTGCGCCTCCGTTAGCGTCAAAGAAGGCGGCGTGCCTCCCTACTCCGCCAGCGCTTCCTGCGCAAATCATCCTGGGTGAGAGAATCCATTGGCCAACGCGATCATCACGCTTACTACCGACTACGGCAACAACGACCACCTGGTGGGCACACTTAAAGGCGTCATCCTCAAGATTAATCCTGAGGTGACGATCGTGGATATTACGCACAACATCACGCCGTTTGATTTGCTCGACGGGGCGCTGGCGATTGGCTCTACCTATTCCTATTTTCCGCCGAAGACGATCCACGTCGTGGTTGTGGATCCTGGCGTAGGAACGGAGCGTCGGCCCCTGCTGGTGAGTGCCCAGAACCAGTATTTTATTGCGCCGGACAACGGAGTACTTTCCGTCATTTACGAACGCGAGAAGGAAAGCCTCGTTGTGCGCCACGCGAATGTCGAGCACTACTACCTGCAGCCGGTGAGCAAGACCTTTCATGGACGGGATATCTTCGCCCCCGTGGCTTCCTGGCTCTCCAAGGGTTGGCAGACCCCGAGCATGGGAGATGAGATCAGCGACTATAAGCAGTTCGCGATTCCCCGCCCGAAGAAGGCCGACGGAACCGTGAAGGGTGCAGTCTTGCGGACGGATGCGTTCGGCAATTTGGTGACGAATTTCCGTTCGGAGGATCTGCCGGAATCCGCGCTGAAAGGCGGCGCCATCAAGCTTCAAGTAGGGACTCATCAGGTGTCGAAATTGGTGGATACGTTTGCGCGCGGCAAAAACGGCGAGCCGATAGCCTATTTGGGATCGAGCGGATACTTGGAGATTGGCGTCAACAAAGCGAACGCGGCGCGTACGCTGAGCCTGGGCCGTGGTGCCCCGGTGATCCTCACTGAGTAGTGGCCTCTATCCGGCAATTGCGAGTTTTGCGTTCAAAGCAGAACTACATCTCAGCGCGAAAATTCCTGGGCGGCCATTTGCGAGCGCGTCCGTGGGTCGAGCCAATCGCGCCAGGCATCTCGCAGCAAGTTGAACGAAGGAACTACGGTCATTACGGCCAATGCCGCAAAGACCACCATGTGCGGCGCATCGAAGAGGTGGCCACGCGCATCATTCAGAATCGCTTCCCAACTCGGTATCGGCGCGAGCACGCCGAGGCCGAGGAAGCTGAGCGTGCCTCGCGCGTCGACCGGGCAATGGCTTTGCGTTACGAGTGAAGACTTTCCTAGGAAGCTGCTGGCGCCGGTTGCTTCCGCCTGTGCCAGTAATCCAATGCCGCGAACAGAAGGACCGCAGGCACGCCGGTCAGTCCGCAAGCGATAAAGAAAATGCCGTAGGCGTGAGTGAGGCCGTGCGTGGTGCTCAGGCTTTCGACCGCAGCACCGGAAAATCCCTTCAAGATCTTTCCCAGCCAGGCATAGGTTGAACTTAAGAGCGCATACTGCGTGGCGGTGTATCCAAGATTGGTGAGACTCGACATGTAGGCGACAAGCGCAACGCCGGCAAAGCTGAGGCCGAAGTTGTCACCCGCCATGACGAGCGCGAAGAGAGGAATGCTCGCGCCCGCGAACGCGAGAGTCGCAAACGCGGCCGTCGCGGCTGCCTGGACAATGCCCCCGATGATGAGGGCGCGCATGTAGCCAAGCTTCAGCGAGCAGAATCCGCCCGCGGCGATGCCTGCAAACGTAGCGAGGAGTCCGATGGAGCCGCGCACCGCTCCGACCGTTTGCTTCGAAAGACCGATGTCATGGTAGTAGGGATTCGCCATCGGACCCATGATGAAGTCCGGCAACCGGTAGAGGCTGATTGCCGCTAACATCACAAGCGCGAGCCAGCCATGCGCGCGGAAGAAAGCGATGAACGGTCCGACAACAGCGTCGAAGAAACCGCGTTGCGTCCAAAGCGCCGCTTCGCGCTTTTTTTCATCCATCACGGCATCCGCGCGCTCCGGTTCCTTCGCAAACCAGGTCGCGATTATTCCAACGGCCATACATGCGCCGTAGATACCGTAGGACATGCGCCAGCCCACCGTCGCTGCCACGATGAGGATAAGGGAGTCCGTAGTCAGGAGCGCTAGGCGGTAGCTGAACTGATAGGCAGACGCGAGGAGGCCTTGTTCTTCTCCGTCGTCTGCCGATTCAATTCGCCAGGCATCGACCACAATGTCTTGTGT
>Ga0206958_1139_pt2 | contig 18134 bp, 16 predicted proteins | sample Alteio_BWOrgHeat_33_FD_152968 | JGI IMG/M metagenome (GOLD analysis project Ga0206958, IMG submission 152968) | Enriched cells from forest soil in Barre Woods Harvard Forest LTER site, Petersham, Massachusetts, United States -... | ecosystem: Environmental > Terrestrial > Soil > Temperate forest >... | reverse complement strand
GGACGGCAAGCCCGGACGATCCACCCCGTCGATTATTGTTCCAATCTCGTCGGACCAAAACGTCGCAGCCTTCGCGGAAGCCCGGTATCAAATTGGCAGGCGTCAATTTAGTTTGTGCTGTCCGACGCAGGTTTTCAAGAAGCCATGATTCGACCTATGAAATGGGTAGATGGGCGTCTCCTGATGCTCGATCAACGCGTTCTGCCAAACCAAGAGGTTTGGCTGCAACTCAAAACGTATGAAAGTGTCGTCGACGCTATCAAGACGATGGCAGTTCGCGGGGCTCCGGCGATCGGCGTCGCGGCGGGTTACGCGATGGCGCTGGCTGCCAAACACGGCGCCAATCGTGAACAGGCTGCAAGTGAGTTGGCGGCATCCCGGCCGACTGCGGTGAATCTCTTTTGGGCTCTAGATCGCATTTGTGGGTTGCCGACGTGGGAGTTTGCCCGAGTCCTTGCCGAGGCTGCGGCAATCGAATCAGAAGACCTCGAAATGAATCGGGCGATTGGACGAAACGGGGCAGATCTCATCGATCTCAACGCGAATATTCTGACGATTTGTAACACTGGCGCACTTGCCACCGCTGGCCATGGGACCGCACTGGGTGTGATCCGTACGGCACATTCCGATGGCAAGGGGATCCACGTTTACACATGCGAAACGAGACCCCGCCAGCAAGGATTGCGGCTCACCGCGTATGAGCTTCTTGACGAAGGGATTCCGTTTCACAGCATCGCCGACGGAGTCGCCGCCTCATTGATGAAGGCTGGCAAAATCGATTGTGTGATCGCGGGAGCCGACCGAATCGCTGCCAACGGCGATACGGCCAACAAAATCGGAACGTATGCGCTGGCGGTTCAGGCTAAGTACCATCACCTGCCGTTTTACATCGCTGCGCCCTCTTCAACACTGGATACTTCACTAGCCACCGGCGACCTCATTCCCATAGAGGAGAGGGATTCAGAAGAGCTCACGCATATTGAGCGTGCTCAGGTTGCGCCAACCGGCACGCCCGTTTACAATCCAGCTTTCGACGTCACGCCTGGAGAACTAATCAGCGCAATTGTCACCGAGCAGGGTGTTTTTCGGGGGCCGTACAGGTTTGGTTGTTAGGTATTGGATATTGGGTGTTGCGTCGTTATGGTAGGGCAGTATTTCTCTCGTGGCGACCCGGCGGTCTTCCCTTTGCGCGTTTTTGTCGATGGATGGCGGGGCACACGCGCGTAACGCCAAATACCCTAATGCCGAAGTGTCTGGCGTTCAATACCCGACTCCGCAATCCATAATGCCATAACACCGCAATACCGCATGCCCGCAACGATGTAAAATCCAGGGTCGTGGCGCTAACGTTTGCCTTTCGAAATCAACCCTTTCCTGCATGCTATGTCAGGCGACGCGTGCTGGTGACCGGTGCTGCCGGCCGGATCGGGTCGCATTTTTCAAAGCATAACTCCGAAAAGTACGATCTCCGACTGTTGGTCCGGGGCGACGAGACGAACATTGAAGAGATGAGGGCGTACGGCGAGGTTGTCGTATGCAATCTCGAAGACGCTACAGGTCTAAGCCGAGCTTGCGACGGCATCGACACGGTCGTACACCTTGCGGCAGACCATCGACCGTGGGCAACCTGGGAAGAACTGCTTCCGAACAATATCGTCGGCACCTACAACCTCTTTGAAGCGGCCAAGAACCAGGAATGTAGGCGCGTCATCTATGCATCGTCGATTCAAGCCGTTTGCGGTTATCCGCGCGGCACGCAATTTCGCGCCGAAGACCCAGTCAATCCAATGAATTTGTACGGAGTGAGCAAGTGCTTTGGGGAAGCCCTTTGCCGTTATTATTCAAACAGCGGAATGTCCTCGATCGTGCTCCGCATCGCTGCCTACGAGACCTACGAGTCGATGCATACACCGAGATTTGAAGGCTCGCTTTGGTCATTTGTCTCACATCGTGATCTCACCCAGCTGATCGGACTCTGCGTCGATGACCTCAGGTTGCAATTTGCCGTGTTCAACGGTCTCTCAAATAACACGCCTTGTACCGCCGACACAACCAACGCCCGAGAACTGCTCGGGTACAGCCCGGTAGACAACATCTTTGAGCCGGTGGAGTGAGTGGAGAGTTTTGAGTGAAGAGTTGTGAGTGGAGAGTGGAGAGAGACCGGATCGATTTTGACTTGAAACTACGCGCTTGGTAATCGCCCTGGGCTCGGGTAGTCGGCGCGTTTTACGGAACCACCCCCACAAAGGCCCCCACGATAAAAGCTTGACGGCATTGCCCCGGGCAGCGATGTGGCGCATACTCAGTTCTCCGAGGCATTGACTACCGTCGAATTGTCTCCGATTCTCTTAATTTTATGCCGGCCCGGAATAGATGCCTTCGTTGTTGCGTCTCGCATATGAGAGAGAATTCGAATGGAACTGCCCGGACGAACCGTGGGAGCCAGGTTGCTGCTTTTTGTAGCATGCACCGGGTTCTTCGTGTTCATGCTTGGCCGTGTGTCCGCCGCTGATGGCGGCGAACCCGCGAACTGGTCGCTCGACCAGTGGAAAGCGTGGCGCGATGGTCAGATTAAGGCGATTCTCACACCCACATTCGATGCCAACGGAAGCAAGATCCTGTCACGACAGGATGTGATTCTGCGGTGTGTCGAAGCATATAAAGTTCTCGGTCCAATGTTAAGTAGGTCGGGGTTTTTGGACGCCAACTCGGGCAGGTCGCGAGAACTGGGCAATTTCGCCAAATTTGTGGTCGCTCAAGCTCGCCTTGACTACCACAATGGACAAGGCGTTTACAATCACGCGCTTGGCTATGAGATTAGCGACCAGGATTACTTCAGTCGGTCTTCTTCAGAATTAAAGATTCCGGATCTGCTGACGAGCCAAGAATTCCTAACTGACATGTCAGATCCGCTGACTTACAAAAATGCGGTTAGCCTGATTGCCGAGCACAATACCAAACTTGCCAAGAATCAGAAATGGATCGTGTTTTTGTACCGAAGCCAATTTTTAAAGTCGGTCGATAAAGCGACATATGGGAGAATGCTCGTTCTCGTGCCGGATGAGAAAGCGCCGGATGGGGGCTACACCGACAGGTGGATCCAGTACGCCATCGCGACGCCTGGCGACGCCGTGCCAAAAGAGACTAAGAGTGTGTCCATGGTGGTGGTTCATCGAGATCGATTCGGGGTCAGCACGTCTAAAGCTTATCTTTGCGACTTCATGAGACAGAGAGATTCCACGAATCGATTTTCTGGTGTGATTCCCACGATGCTTCTTCGCGACAACGCAAGTAAGAATTGCTACGAGTGCCATAAGTCGCCTGTGCTTCCAATTCATCCTAAAAAGGCATTCGAGTTCAATTCGTCTGCCGAGCTTGTTGAGTCGAGAGATGCAATGCGATCGATGCCGGATTTACTGAACGCCAGGATTTCCAACTATGCGATGTGCGAATTCATGTCGATGAATTCAGACAGTTACGGGCCGACGATCGGCCCGAACGAAATCACCTTGAGCGACGAATTCATACGTGATTCGGCGAACGACCCTTCTCTATCTGCCGAATCGCTAGCAAAGTTGCGAATCGCGATGAAGTGCGAATCCTGTCATTCAAGTCCATCGAAAATCAACTATCCGCAAGCGGTTCAAAGCAGCATAGGATTTCAAAACTTCGAGCAAAAAGTTGGCATCGTACAGACCTATATTGAAAGCGGATGGATGCCGCCAAACAACAACCTCACCGCCGCCGAGCGAAGAGCGCTGTGGAAGACTCTGTACAACGAGTACTTGAACACCTCCGAGCCAACAGGTCCGAGCGGCCAGTTTGTGACCTGGCTCAAAGGGGGATAATCCGGTCGGAGGGTATTGGAGTATTTTAGGAGGGGGAGTTGTTCCTCCAACTGCTGCGATCGTTTATGATATGGCTCGCCAACCACAGGGTTGGCGAGACGTGACCCGCACCGCGACTCTACTGATCGGTTAGAGCTAAGTAAGTGCTCGTGCCTTGATCGAGAAGGGTTGTATTCACTCCGCCACCGAAAGTGAGCGTTTGATCGTCGAACGGGACCTTTGATCCAGTTGGCGTCTCACGAACTTCATAGCTGCCTGCCTGGAAGGCGACATACGGGACATTGGTCGCACCGAGAGTAACCCCCGAGAAGGTTGGGGTGACGGTATTGAGATCGACTCCGGGAGTGGTTACATAAACATCGACCGAGGCAGTTGTACCAGCTGCGGCCTTGCCAAATCGAATCTGGGTTTGGTCAGCAGCTACGTTGCCTCCATCGCTTAGCACCATCAAGGCTGGACCAGCCGCCGAAACATAGCCTATGCAAGTGTAGAAATGGTTTAGTTCAAAGAGCGGTGACTGGTCGATGAGTGTTCCATTCGTTGTCGCGTCCTTGAAGATCACTTCCCGGTTCCCGTTGTTGTATAGCGCGTAAACGGACACGGACCCGAATGTGCTTGCGCCCGCTACTGCAATCCCGTCGATTGTCACGCTGACCGTTGCGGGAGTGGCTAACAAATCTACAGCTCTCGCTCGCGGATTTTTGTCTCCAGACACAACGGTCGATCCCCCACATCCATAAATCAGGACCAAGGCAGCGACGCTTGACAGCGCGAATGGTAAAGACTTTAACTTCATTTGTTTTCCTTGCCCAATACCAACGAGTTAGGCGCAAATCTGCTCGGATCAGGAATAGAACGCCGCGCTGATTGCACGAGGCAATATCACTAGGCAACTTGCGTGATCCAGAAAATGGACCGGCGACGGAATTCGATTGTTCCAGTGATTAGACCAAAGCAGTGGACCGAGCAAACTGCCCGTATCATGAGTGTAAGCGGTGAGGCTAGCGTTTAGGCTTTGCCAGTCCATGCCGAGAGAGCAGAGCTTTGATCACGAGCGATGTTGTTTTCGCTCAAAAAGGGGCAGAAGCGTCTAGAGCCTGGTGGATCAAAAGGACTGCATTCTCGTGCTTGAAGTGGCAGATAAATAAAGACAATGCGGAAATAAGCCTCCTATGTGTGCTAAACAGGGAGTAGCGCAATGATGCACCTTGGTATTGAAAGCCTCCTGAACCCTACTCTGCTTGCCAAGCGGAAAGTCCACCGAGCCACGATGGCTTCTAGTTACGATCGGCGTGGCGGAAACCACGATTGGAGTAACTACATTCGGCGGGAGGGGAAAGCTGCCGTAATGATGGAATCCGAGGGGCCCGGTTGCGTCACCCGAATTTGGACCGCGGATCCGCAAAAGGGGACCGTTCGGGTGTTCATCGACGGCAACCCAACTCCCGTAATTGAAAGTCCCTTTGCGGGGCTGTTCGATATCCTGCCGCTATCCCAGGGCATTGGTGGCGAGAGCCCCGAGAACTATGCTCGTTCCAAGGCCGAGGGAGTGCCGATGGGACACACATCGTATTGCCCCATCGCCTTTCAGCGGCACTGCAAGATTACGATTGAGCCTGAGGACGATTACCTCTACTATCACGTCAACGCCGATCTCTATCCACCCGGAACGCAGATACAAAGCTTCAAACATCCGGGCTCTTTGGACACCGAATTCACTCGCGAAGCCGCTGCCGTAGTAGCTGGATGGACGAGCGGTAAGCCTTTTGTTGACATGTCACGCGCTCGGAATTTGGCTTTTGAATTGGCCCCCGGCGAGGAGATGACCCTGCTTGACCATGATGGCGCCGGAATCGTGCGCGGCCTCCAGCTCGCAATTCGGACCGATATGCCAGCCCACGAAATCGCACATCTACGTGAGAATCTTTGGGTTGTGGGCCACTTCGATGACGACGAGCCTCGCGATGCCTCGGTTAGGGCCCCGATTGGTCCGATGTTTTTGGACTTTGGCCAGGAGCCTAAGCCCCGTTCCCTTTTTTGCGGGCGTGACGCGGCGGGCGAATATTATTGTTATTTCCCGATGCCGTATCATTATAGGGCAAAGATCCGAGTCGTCAACAAGTCAGTTCTGCCGGTAACGCTTACTGCTGCCGTCCTTCACGAACCCGCGAAAGAGATCGATCGAGATCTCCTTCGGTTTCGGGCGACATGGCACTCCGAAACCCCGTTTGGCCCCGACCATCGAGACTACGAGGGGCTGGCTTGCCGGTTGTTAAATCTCGACGGTTACAATAACGTCGAGTTCCTCTACGCTTTTGGAGCGGGACATTTCGTCGGATGTGGCTTCAACATCGACCTCAGCGACGGACCAACGGATCGGGCAGCCGGTGAAGGGGACGAAATGTTCTTTATCGACGACGATCCTCGTCTGACAATGTACGGAACCGGCGCTGAAGACTACGTAAACGATGCCTGGGGAATCAGAGGGTACGTCGGACCTTTATCAGGGGATGCGATCGGCGGAGAGTGGGGAACTAACGTTCAAATCTTCGGATACCGGCTCCACATTGCGGATCCGGTGCCATTTACTCGAAAGGGACGCTTCACAATTGAACACGGAACCGGCAACAATTGCAGCGGCCACTACAAAAGCGTCGCCTTTTGGTACATGGATCCCAGTCTTACAAGAACGAGAATTGAGGAAGAACGCTGGGAAGAGATCAGAACGGGTAAGAGGAAGATGAATGAGGAAGAGCGTTAAAGCGCTTAGCGTTGGAGCTTTAGAGGGAATGCGGAGTAGAGCGTTAGAGGAAATGCCGGGGATGACATTCTGGAATGATTTGGGACGAAATGCTTATGCGTCGGAGTGATCGCGAACCGTGATTAGCGCACAATTACCCTCGAACGCTTCAACGCTTCAACGCTTCAACGCTTCAACGCTTCAACGCTTCAACGCTTCAACGCTTCAACGCTTCAACGCTAAGAAACAACCATGACTACGGCTGCGAAAGAGTTTGCTGAGAACGGGTTCTATATTGCTCGATCTCTTTTTACGTCCGATGAATGCGACTTCCTGACAGATCATTATATGGAGTTGCGCAAAGAGGAGCGTCCTGGCGACTCGTCTGGGGTCGACGTGACCTCCAACGATCCGCTTAAGAAATTCCCTCGGATGATTCATATGCATCGATGGGACCCGGTTTCGATGGATTGGGCCACCGATTCGAGGCTTGATGCCGTGATGACCGAGGTGCTGGGTCAGAGTCCATTTCTCGTGCAAACCATGCTGTACTACAAGCCGGCAGGCGCTCGCGGACAAGCTTTACACCAAGACAACTACTATCTCCGAGCGCAGCCCGGAACTTGCTTAGCCGCATGGATGGCGTTGGATGACTGTGACTTAGAAAATGGCTGCCTCCAAGTCGTACGGGGGACCCAAGATTTGCCGATGCTTTGTACGGTCAAGGCTGATACCACACAGAGTTTCACCGACGTAACCGTTGAGCTGCCAGAAGGAACGCAAGCAGAGCCTGTCCTTATGAAACGGGGCGACGTGATGTTCTTTAACGGCTCGTTGGTGCACGGGAGCTATCCGAATACCACAACGGATCGTTTTCGCCGAGGCTTGATAGGCCACTACTTAACCGGCAACGCCGAACGCGTCGGCGGCTTCTACCATCCGATCTATCGAATGGATGGCAGTTTAGTCGACCTGGAAGTGAGCCCCATGGCAGAAAGATGCGGCACTTGGGTGGAAAAGGATGGTTCCCCGGTAGTCGAATTGATCGACGCCGCCGAGCACGACCGCTTGGTTTTCAACGAGTAGGGCATCGGGGTGCTTTGAGAACATTCAGGACGCAAGGAACATCTGCCCGTACGGCACGTTATAAGAATTAAGTGGCAAGCAAAAAACGTCGCCCTTAATATGTTGCCGAAACCGTTGTCCGTGCGCTCAAGTCGATTGATCGAGATCTTGAGTCAACATATACGAGGGCGACTGAGGCAAACATTGTCGAGATCGCGCCGGAAGATTTTCAGGAATGGCACTCGTTGGCCACCGAGGCGATGAAAGAAGGTCGATCAGGCAAGGCTGAGTTGTGGCCGTAAACTGTGGCAGACAGGCGAACACCTGGATTTCACAGATGCTATGGCAAACTTGATTCATCCGTCCAAAGTCTCATCGATGCAGCCTTTAACCACTACAGGCGAGATCTGAAGCTTGTCAACTTGAACAAAAAGGCCGCTTGGACGGAGTTCCTCATTTTGGCGCACGCCTGAACGATAATTGGAGGGCTTTGGCATACCAAGAGGATGGTGACACGATCTGGTACTGGGTCGGGAGCCATTCCGACTATGATCGAATTCTAAAAGGACTCAGATAATGATTGACTTCAATCTGTAGGAGTCCCTATTTCTTCCTATCCCGATCGAATTTCTCGTACAGCGCCACCACCGCTTGCAACGGTGGCGAGGGCTCGGTTTTAGAGCCCGCGTTGGCGATCGCGACGATCGCTAAGTTTTTCTCGGGCCAAATCGCCATCTCGGCTCGGAACGTGCCGTCGGAGCCGTCGTGCCCGTGAAACGGCTCGCGTGTGAGTCCGTCGGTGATTACCCAACCACAGGCGTACTTCTGAGCGCCCGGGGAAGTGTCGGCAGGGCGATGAAGTGTGTTGAAATTCTCGGTTCCCATCAGCGTTACTTGACCGCGAAGTCCCTCGAGGTTGTACTTTGCAAACTTAAGAAGATCCTCCAGCGTCATTGATAACCCTGCGCCTGCCGCTGCTTGGGTGCCGGACAATCTTGGTTCGGTCAGAACATAGGGCTCGAACCCGTCCTTTCCATCAAGGTAGCCCATCAACTGGTCTTTTCCTCCCGGATTGCCGGCGGCTCCGGGTACGCCAAACTTTGCTGATGTCATCTTCAGAGGGTTGAACACCAACTCGGTCATCAACTGCTCGTACGACTTTTGAGTCGCAACTTCAGCAAGGTGCGATACGACGGCATAGCCCGCGTTCGAGTACCGCATTTGCTCACCCGGTTTGCCGATTGGTTCACGAGCAAGAATAAAGCGCGTGTAGTGCTCCCTCATTTCCACCCGATCCGTGGAAGTTCCGGCTGCCGTTGCAAGGAACTCCGGATTCACGTAGAGATCCTGCACGACTCCGGCCCTATGACGAAGCAACTGAAGGACTGTGACGCTTCGGTATTCCGGCCGCATCTGCATATTCGGAAGAACCTCCGCAATCGTCGTGTCCCAGCGCAGAATGCGTCTATCGATAAGCCTTGCCACCATCATTGCGGTCATCGATTTTGTGATCGACCCGAGCAGCCATCGGTCACTAATCACCGCAGCCTCCGGCCGGTCAAGTCGGCGAGTTCCTACGACCTCGGATTGCTCGGTCCCATCTCGGAAGAATGCCGCGCAGATCGCGGGCACCTTAGTGTCTGTCCTAATTTGGCCTAATAAATCGTTCAAGTCTCGCCACTTCGTATAGTGCTTCGACGGTGGACCACTTTGACTTCCGGGGCCACCCATATACACGGACAGTGCGAGATGGGGCTCCTCGGCCGCGAAGCTCATCTTGATCTCGTAATCCGAACCAGCCGCACTTTTCACCGTGACGACAACCAATGTCGGCGTATCGGTCAGTGTCTCGCCAAACGTGAAGGGCGAACCCAAGGAATTCAATTGCATGAACCGAGTGGCACGAGCCGTAATCTCAGGCATGGTAGCGGTTCGATCATGAAAGTGCGTCAGTATAAACCGCTCCATTTTCGGGACGTCATTCGTATTGAGAGTCTCAATAAACGCCTTTAGAGTCTTGACACCAGGTGAGTCAGGCGAGCGGGCGACCACAACGGTCGTCCATATGATTGCGGCAAGCATCCATGAAATGTTCATATTAGTTCCTTTGGAGCATGGATTACATTACCAGCCCTCGAACCCCCCTGCAAGATTAGGATCCCCCTACTTCTTGAAGTAATATATAGTGAATAAGGTGTCGACCGTGGCAACAATAAATAGCCCCATGCTTCGGACTCCTCGCCGCTTCCGGCGTTTTCCGTCTCATTTGTTGCTCGCCTTTGTACCGCTTATTTCGTCGGTGTCGTCGTGGCGCCGAATGGCCGAAATCATGCCTCGACTGGCCGAACATCAGCCCGCCGTTGGCTCTAACTCCGACATCATTTGGGCTTGGGCCTTTGGCATCCTAATCTTACTTACGGTTGGACTGTTTGTCGTTCTTTTATGCCAATGGAAAAATTGTGCGATCCAGACGGATGATGAAGGCATAAGCGTTTTTGGTTGGTCGGGAAGAGTCGTCTCGCGAATCCTCTGGGCTGACGTTACCGATGTCGCATTGAACGAGAAAGCTCACCGCCCAACTACGGTTGAGGTGAAATCGCATAGCGGCAAGATCGATATTCAAGCCAGCGTGGAAAATGTCGGCGAGCTTCTTCGGATCGTTAGGTTAGCTGCCGACAAATAAACGCGAGTCGTCAGGTTACTTAGCGTGGTAGTTGATTTCCCACCAATTCGGATCGATCCCTATTGCGAAGGCCTGGTTCGTGATGTCTCTACCACGCTCCGCTGCGGTTTAGTTAAGGTCTTTCGCTCCCATTTCGGACGCAAATTGAAGCTGATCTATGAGGGAACTGCGTAAACACATGCTCGACTTCGGGTCTAATAATCATCAGTTAGGATTCAAATGAGAGATCAACAATGAGCACAACGACCGAACAACTTCCTGCCGTCGGACAGGCCAAGCAGTACATTGGCATGGCTAAAGACCGCCTTCTCAAAACCCTTAGCTTCGTTCCAGATGACAAATTAAACTGGACTCCAGCGTCTGGAGCTAAGAGCGCTCTCCGCGTGGCAGCTCATTGCGGATGCTCGAACGCAGCATTCTTGATGATTGTCAAAGGGGAGAAGATGCCCGAAATGCCAAGAGAAGAGATGCTGTCGTATATGGAGGCATCTGAAACAGCGATATCGACGCGTGAGGATGCAATAGCTCTTATCGAATCGTCGACCGACACGTTTTTATCCCAACTTGATACGCTGACTGCCGAGCAGGTGGACTCGATTGTTCCCACACCAATGTTCACCGCACCCATGGCTTTCTGGATGAATCTTCCTGGACGGCATATGGACAACCACGCATCACAAATCGACTACCTCCAGACTTGCTGGGGCGATCAGGAATGGCATATTTGAAACAGCGTTAGAGGGCATTCAAATTGGCGTTGAAGCGTTGAGCGTTCGAGGGCGACTGGACGAAGGGGTATTCGTGCCGCAAGGCCAGAAAGCGCATTTCCGACGAGTTGCGTCATCGCAACTGGTCGGCGTCGTTTAGCAACTCGCGGTTGATTACCGCGATTTGCTGGTCGTCGGCCAGTTCTAGATACACCATCGTTCCAAACCACAGGCCGAGAACACCGCACGCGATTCCGGCGAGCTGCGTCCAGCGAATCGGAAGCTTCACTGGAATCGCCGAAAATAGACCAATTCCAGCGATAATTCCGAAAAGAACTCCGTCACCCCAAGAGATCCGCGTTGCCATTTCGACCCAACATCCCGACGTTAGAACACATGCGATGATTACACTGGGGACGGTGAATTCGGTTTTCACCGCAGATATTTTTCTCTCCAGAACCAGGCAGCAGAGGAACATCAAACTGGGCAGCACGAGCGGAAAAGTCCAGCAAGACATAATGAGCGCCAAAGCCGCGATCGCCACCCCAAGAATGTCGACATACTTGCGAATACCTAGCGCCAGAGCTGGGAAGAACAGAAGCCAGGCGGTGCCAAATCCGGTGCCAATAGCGGCCCATGGCCCGAAGATCGGATCGGACAGATACGCCAGCAGCCAAATCAAATAAGGCGAAGCCGCCGCGAATCGAGGGAATCGCAGCCTGATCCAGATAAATCCCAAGGCGCAAGGCAAAACCAAAAGTCCCAGTAACGATCCCGCTGAAAACGCCGGACGAAGATTCAGAACCATGCTATTGTCGACCAAAGAAGGATGGAAATGGCTGAAACCATTCGTTATCTTTTCATAGAGACGCACTGCTTTCGTGAGGTCGCCGGTGGTTGGCTCTGCCCTTTGAAGGTTCTGCGAGTCCTTTGACAGTTCCTCGACGCTCAATTCCTTGTAAATAGCCGTCTTTCTGGAGGGCGCGAGGGCCACGTTCAACAGGTTTCGACCCACGAGGGATTCGATCACCGTGCGTCCCTGCGACATCATCAGATTGGCAATCTTCGCGGTGGTAGATCGGGCTGGCAGATCCTGTTCGACACTGAAATGTCGACATAAGGATTGAATGACGGTTATGTCTGGAAACCACGTGTCGAACAAAATCCATGTATGGAGGCGTTCTCCACGGTAACCGAATTTGTCAAGCAGGTAGCTGTAGGTCAGGTCCGGCTCAAAGGAAACGTATTCATCAAAGCGATTGCATTTGCCTGCGTCCAAAAAGGCGAGCCTAGAGGTCGTCACTTCCCCCAGCCGATACAGGGTTCCGGCCAGAATGAGTTTGAAATACGCATTGCTTGGATCCAGTTTGCTCGCCGCCGTACAAGCATCACGAAGCATCTCCTGAACTAGCCTGTGATCGACTTGAGTGAAGGTTTTGGTATCCGTGGGCGGCACCATAGCCTGCATTGACGCAGCACGAACAAACAGTGCCCAATATCGAGTATCAGACTTGGTGCGGCATTTGAGATAGAACTCGCGAAAGTCCTCACCGTACGCGCTCGGATCGGAGTTGTTGTGCGACAAAGCGATTAGTTGTAGGAATCTGGCAGTTTCGTTTTGAGACGGCTTGTTTTGCCCTTCAATGCCTCGCTTTTCAGGCTTCACCCATGGGCCAGATCCCACATCGATCGAGCCTCCCATATAGTGCCATCGACCAGCTAGCACGTCGATTTGGGTTTGTACGATCCATCGAGAAGCGGGCGTCGCAATGATAATTGCCAAGAAGCCGGCGACCGCGTAGAGCGGCAGCTGCCAAGATTTCATGCGGTCCATGGCTTGTTGCTCCTCTGTTGCGCATGCTCGGTTACCCGAAGCTCGGGCCGAGTCCGTATTTGCGATTGCGAAAGAGCTCTAGCTGCCTCAGCCCCGAGTTCTTGAGATGGGTGAGTGGGCAAAGTCAGGATCAACAAAGCCACAAATCCGCCGAATGAAAGCCCTGCGAACGGAATCAAAGACCGCTTCCACAAGGGAACTAGAACAGTCTGAGCCAGCAGGCGATCCGGTACCGGGGCGACGCGGCAATGCTCATAAAATCCTTGTAGTTCGTCTAATGGGTCTTGCTTCATTTCTTCCACTCCGCTCGAAAAGCTTCTCGTGCTGTGTGTAATCGGGAAGCTACGGTTCCGACTGGGATCCCCACCGAATCTCCAATCTCTGCGTAGCTCAGTCCTTCAAAGTGAACAAGCGCCAAGATAACCCGGTCGGTAGGATCGAGTCGACCTAAGATCTGTTGGACCGCCAGCGATTCCGTCGGATCTGTGTTGACAAGCCGGTCAGCCAGTTCTTGGGGCCGGGAACTTGACAATGCTGTAAGCGCACATCTTACGACCACGGTGCGTAACCATGCTTTGGGTTCGTTCACGGTCATCAGCTTCTGACGCGACCGAGTAGCACGTAGCAAGGCCTCTTGCGCCGCGTCCTCCGCGAGATCGGGCCGCGTCGTGATGGCTAGAGCCAAGCGGTATAGCCACGGTCGGATGTCGCGTAGCAAGACATCGACCTCGCCGCTCGTGCGAACAGCTTTCGTGTTGTCCAGACCCGATGCCAGGGAAATCTCCATACGTTTCATATAGATGACCGAGCAGGACAAAGAATCCTTCATCGCTTTTTAGGGGGCTGGGGGGTTCAGAGAAGCGTTGGAGCGTTCGAGCGCTAAGCGTTCTAGGTCAGTTGAAGGTTTTGGAACTCTTAGCGCGATTAATCGCGCAAATAGGACAATTAGGAGATATACAAGGCATAATCTTTAGCGCTTTAACGCTCTCCCCGAACCTCATTGATCAGTGCTTGAAGGGAAGCGAGAGGAATTGGTTTGGCTAAGAATCCATCCATTCCTGCAGCGGAACATTCCTCGCGGTCGCCGCTCATGGCATTTGCGGTCAACGCGACGATCGGCGTTCGTTTGTGCCCTTCGCGCTCCTCCGCAAATCGGATAACTCTAGTCGCCTCAAGGCCATCGCATACCGGCATTTGAACGTCCATCAGAATCAGATCGTATTGGCCCGATGAAGCGAGTGAAATAGCCCGCAGTCCATTTTCCGCGACTTCAACTGTACATCCGCAGTGCTCTAGCATATGGCACGCGACGGTGACATTTACCGAATTATCTTCGGCAAGCAATACATGGAGCTGTCTCTGGCCAGGGACTCTCGATTCGCTAATATGAGCGCCGCCTTCGTCGATCCACGGCGGGGCAACTTCGAATGCCAAATCCACCACGAATGAAGTTCCAACTCCAACTTTGCTCGTTACCGAAATGGTTCCTCCCATCAGTTCGACAAGCCTCTTGGAGATGGTTAATCCAAGCCCGGTCCCACCGAACTTTCGCTGTGTCGATCCATCGGCCTGAGTGAAACTTTCGAATATTGCTTCGGTTCGGTCGTCGGGGATCCCTGCACCGGTATCGGCAATCGTAAATTGAACTTGAACGCCGTCGTCCAGCATTTCCCATGTCCAGCCGAGCGTCACCTCACCCTTGGCCGTAAATTTCACGCCGTTTGCAATCAAATTCGACAGAACCTGACGCAGCCTCACCGGGTCGGCGAGGACCCTTGGAATGGTTGCTTCGGCCGGCACGCACGTCAAGCTGACATCCTTGGAGTGGGCGTGACCCTGAAAAAGAGCTGCCACGTCCGAACAGAGTTCTCCTAAATCTACTCGCGTCCGCTCGATCTCAAGTCTTGAAGCGTCGATTCTGGAGAGATCCAAAATATCGTCGATTACGCGAAGCAGAGTTTCTCCGCTGGATGCAATGGTCTTAACCATTTCGTGCGAATCTGGCTCTAGTCTTTTCTGGAGCAGGAGAGACGTTAAGCCGATGACACCGTTCATCGGAGTACGGATCTCGTGGCTCATGTTTGCCAAAAATTCCGATTTTGTCTTTGACGCCGCCAGCGCGATATCTCTCGCTACGGTGAGAGCTGAGTTGGCCTCGTTTAGGGCGGCCGTTCGTTCTTCGACAAGCCGCTCGAGGTTGGCTTCAACGTGCTTTTGCTTGTCAATGTCTTCCGTGCTTCCATACCAACGAATGGTTTTGCCGGCGGAATCCTTTCTAGGTACGGCTCTTGCGCGCATCCATCGGTAGCTGCCATCGGCAGTTCGGGCCCGGTGTTCAATATCATAGACTTCGCCGGTGGCAACGGAATGTAACCATGCGTCCGTCATTCTCGGCATGTCCTCTGGATGCAGCACCTGCTGCCACCCCATGCCTTGCGCCTGTTCACGGGTGAGATTCGTCATTTCCAGCCAACGTGCGGAAAAATCCGTCATGTTGCCAAGCGGATCAGCAGTCCAAGGCATTTGGGGGTTTGTGGCGATCATGAACCGGTAATGGTCCTCGCTCTCGAGGAGCGCCTGTTCCACTTCTTTTCGGGCACTGATGTCTTCGATAACGGAGATAAAATTCTTGGGTGCGCCATCGGAATCTCGCATTAAAGAAACCGTAAGGTTCACCCATTTGGAAGAGCGATCTTTTTGAACGTATCGTTTTTCTATCGTATAGGTGTCAATCTCTCCAACTGCTAGTTTTCTCGCGTTCCTCCAATCTTCCTCCAAATCGTCGGGGTGAGTGATATCTCCGAAGGTCTTGTTCTTCAACTCCTCAGCTGAATAGCCGACAATCTTACAAAGGGCTTGGTTGATTTGAAGCCATCGCCCCTCCAGACTTACGTGAGCGATCCCTACGGCGGCGTTGTCAAATGTCAGTCGAAAACGCTCTTCACTCAAGCGCAGGGCCTCCTCAGACGCCCTTCGCTTCGTTACGTCGGTCGCCGAGGCGTATATAACTTTCTCGCCGGTGAAGGGCAAGGCGGTCCATGAAATCCATCGGTAGGTACCGTCTTTAGCGAGGTATCGGTTTTCAAAGCTTTGCCTCTCGAAACCTTGTAGGACAATGGCTCTCTCAACATAAGTCCGTTGGCGATCTTCTGGATGTGTAAAAAAGTCTAAGTGATGGGAAAGGAGCTCTTCTTCCGTCCAGCCCAGCACCATCGTCCACCTGGGACTAACCTGTTTAAAATAGCCGTCAAACCCTATGACGGCCATCATATCGACCCCTACCGAGAAGAATCGGTTTCGTTCCTCGTCGGCCGTGGCTCGTTCATGAATATCTTCGCAAAGACCTACCCACTCGCGTGTCGTACCATTGTCGTTTAAGACTGGTACAGCTCTAGCTCTATACCATCTGTGCGTGCCATCGGCCATTTTAAGCCGGTACTCTGTACTGTAAGGTTCTTGTCTTTGAACCGCTGCTGACCACACGTTCAAGGTCCGTTCTCGATCGGCTGGATGAATCATCTCCAACCATCCACCCTGCTGGCTTTCTTCGGGCGATTGACCGGTAACTACGCTCCAATCGGGCATTTCGGATACGGTACCAGTGGGTCCAATCGCAAAAACCATCGATCCGGTTGCCCGGCCAAGGGCTTGATACCGGTCTTCAAAAACCTTTGCCCGCAGATCCGCACCGAATCCATGCAGTAACGTGCAATCGATCGCATCTGAAGCTAGATTAGGTTCCATCCTCGAAACTCATTAGAGACGTCTCTAATGACACCTCTGTCTACGGAACGCCAAACGGGTTCGATGAACGTGTCCGTCGCTTATTTATCATCCATTCTGTTTGAATCCCAAGGAAAATGCTCACAAGCGGTCAAATTGCGTCGAAAAGCTCGTAACTTTCGATCGCCAAAGCTGGATTTTCGACTAAATTAAATCGTGGTGCGGGAGTGCCATAAAGGCATCAACGACCCTTGGATCGAATTGGGTTCCGCGTCTTTCTCTGACCGCGTCCACCGCGACTTCAACGGGCCAAGCTTCTTTATACGGACGTTCGTGAGTGAGCGCGTCGAAGAAATCTGCGATTCCGACAATCCGCCCCGAGATCGGAATAGCGTCGCCTTGAAGGCCCCCGTATCCACATCCATCCCAAAACTCGTGGTGGTAAAGGGCGATTTCTTCAGCCAGTTGGAGCATCGGAGAAGAGCTTTCGGAAAGAATCTTCGCTCCTATGATCGTGTGCTGTTTCATCGTAGTGAATTCCTCCGGCGTCAATTTTCCTGGCTTGAGGAGGATCAAGTCAGAGATGCCTATTTTGCCGATGTCATGGAGCGATGCGGCCTGAACAATAAGATGCACAAAAATCGGAGGTAAGTCGAGCCCTTCCGCGATGAGGCCGCTGGTTCGTCCAACGCGTTTGGCATGTAAGCCCGTATTATCGTCACGGTAGTCGGCAGCGATAGCCAGTTTATTAAGTGTCTCCAACTGTGCCTCGACAAGCTCCTTGGTTCGCTCCTTGACTTTTGCCTCAAGTAAGAGGTTATAAAAATGAATTCGTAGGATGTTGTTCATCCTAAGAAGCACTTCCGTGTCATCGAATGGCTTCGTTAGAAAGTCGCTGGCTCCCTTTTTGAGAGCACGGAACCGTGTCCTCTGATCTTCGTCGGAGGTGATCATGATGATCGGCACCTGTCTCTCGCTAAGGATCACCTTCAGCCGTTTCATGACCTCGAAGCCGTCCATGTACGGCATGTTTAGATCCAAGAGCAGAATGTCAGGTTCGAAGCTATAAAACAGATCGACCGTCTCGCGCGAATCGGTAGTGCTGCAAATGTTTTGATATCCTGCACGCCCCAAAATTAACTCAAGGAGTCGAACATTCGCGACCAAGTCATCCACGATCAGGATCTTCGCCTGCTTTAAAACGTTATCCGACGTCTCTCCGGTAAAGTCGACTTGCTGCATTTTAGGAAGGCCCTCTAGATAACCGGTTGTGAGCATACACAGCAATTATCTTCCTCGTGAACCGAATCCGAAAAAAAATGCCGCCAAAGGACTCATTCACCCCAGGGCCAAAAGTCACAAAAACAATGAACGAATCGAAATCGAATGAGTGGCCGGCCACCAAGCTCGGCCGAATTTTGGGGCAACTGGAATTCCACTATCCCCCCATCAACTCACAACGATTCGATGGGCCGTTTGAACTGCTCCTATGGGAAATGGTCGCTTATCTTGCCAACGACGCACGACGAACGGT
>Ga0206958_1172_pt1 | contig 18261 bp, 20 predicted proteins | sample Alteio_BWOrgHeat_33_FD_152968 | JGI IMG/M metagenome (GOLD analysis project Ga0206958, IMG submission 152968) | Enriched cells from forest soil in Barre Woods Harvard Forest LTER site, Petersham, Massachusetts, United States -... | ecosystem: Environmental > Terrestrial > Soil > Temperate forest >... | reverse complement strand
CTATCCTAGCCCTAATACGGGTAGTGGGGCGAGAACGGATACAGGAACGGCAGGGTTACTTCCCAGCCAGTTAAACATTAATGCCGATTCGGATATTCCGATCAATCTTACCGACGCGACATCCGGCACCAGCCCATCTCGCAGAGCTGGCTATGTGCATAACTTATCAGGACACCCGATTATTCTTTATCGGAATAGAAAAGGTAAAATAGATAAGAGAAAAGTAAGGGAGCTTGACGTTGATCCTATACATGGAACCGTGTGGGCAACAGACCCTAAAACTGGAGTAGCGCAATGGACTCACCCTTGGTTCAATGCCTATGGCGAGATGTTGCTATTTAATGAAAAGCAACCTGAAAAAATGACTACAAAAGACAGAGCCGATCTAAGAGCCCAAGGTTGGACGGAAGCAGAGATATTTGAGAAGGAATTTAAACAATTCTGGCCTGGGTTTCCGCTTGGAACCGTTATAGCGGACGAATGGGGGCCATTATGGGTTGTTGACGCGAATAATTCCTCGGCCGGAGTGGGCAAGTTTGTCGCGGTTGGGAGTGGGCAATTTGTGGCGGCAGGCCAGCCGAGCCAGAGGACGCCAGATTATGTAAAAGGCCTGGAGGTAGGCATTTATGATGGAAGCAGCACCCCTCCAAAATTGAAATTCCCTGTAACTATGAAAGATAATTGCCTTGGGTTATGCCTTCCTAAGGAACCGCCCATATTTGGCGATAAGTATAAGAGGGATAAGAACGGTAAACAAACTGATGAACTAGATATAGACCAGAAAACCGGCAAGCCGAAACAGGAAATGATTAGTGGTTACCAATATGGTATCCACACCCAGAAATGGAACCTGATCGGTAGCACTGATGGCTTAGTGACGCGTGCTGGTGGATTCGCAAAGCCTTTTGTATTCGCTGCGCATACTTCCGAACATACTCGGACGTTTAACAGGCGCTTGCCTCGGGATGAGAAGGGGAACCAGATACCGCTTCACGTATATTGCCATAACGCACTTTCAGTCTGGGATAATGGCAAACCCAATGGCAAGCGTGACAAGGATGGTAAGCCTAGCAAAGGATGCTGGAGGCCTTCCGTGCCCGGCGACCGTGTTATCTTTATAGATGCAAGAACAGGCAATATCGTATATTGCACCGATTCCCAGAACCGTACCGCCGTGCCGGCGGATAAAGGGCAAGGCAACATGCCGGAAATAGCCATAATAGGCCTTGGAGTAGGTGCCAACCGTGTATTAAGTAAGGAAGACGGCGAGGCTCTTGAAAGGCAGGGAAAATTAGCAAATACGGTTTATTACGGCCCGTCTCACGAAGCAGCGCACCCTCCCAAAGATCCCGCGCACCCCGAAGATAATGATTATGCACAAGGTAACCCAACGCACTTCAGCAAAACCGTAACTGGGCTGCTGCGCCAATGGTTGCCGGAGAGTTTGCGGGAAAATCCAAAATGGACCTCGGTTCCTTATTCAAACGTAATGACGATAACGGAAGCCCATACTCTGGATCTCAAGAGCGCCGGATGGAAGAAAATGCGTATAGAAGCCAAGATTGCCGGCAGGGATCTCCTAATCGGCCTCGGAGTGGGAGTTATGGCCACCGTGGGATGCATTCTTGGTGCGGGCCTGCCGTTTCTTCTAGCCGGACTTATAGGATTAGCCGCCACCGCCTTGACTACTACAGGAGCGGCATTAGCCGAAAACAGCAGCACCAAAAAAACCTGCTTCAGGGATCTGCTAAAAGATAACATCAGGCTGCGCAGAAAGGATATAGTAAAAGAATTCGAGAATTCAAGCGCATCAGGAATCGCCGGTTTCATGACTGGCTTAAAATATGTGCTTAAAGGTTATGCTACCCAATTCCACCTGTGGATCGGTGGTGTGGACGGTGAGCAGAAACTTTATAGAAAAGGGCTTTGGGCTGCCGGTGCGGCGGCTGTTGCCGGTGCCGGGTTGCTCGCGTTGGCAGCAACCGTAAGTCTGTTCGCACTTCCTCTCGCTATAGCCGGAGCAACGGCGTTAACGCTTGGCGTGGCTACCACGGGCGTGGCAGTCGGTGTAAACCGCTTCAGTAGTGCTGGTGCCAGGCATCTGCTTGATACAGCCGTCAATCTTACTTCCGTTCCAATTAAGAGACACGCATATCCGGGCACCGGTTTCATCGGCGACAGGGCTTATGTATTAGCGCTCGATATTTATAATATTCCTAATATAAATGAAGCGTTACTACCGGCGATGGAAAAATATGGTGTTAGAAGGCGCGATGACGTACATGAAAAAATTAGACACATGGCCGAAAAAATAAAAGTTTCCCATGAATTGATCCCGGATAATATGATAGAAACCGTGCGTGGCAGGGATCGAGATTGGCAGGAAAGGGTAGGCGAACATAAAACCAGATTGGCGGAAAGTTCAACTTATTGGCGGGATCAGGTTGCCTACAATCCAGCCGACCGGGAAGCTCAAATGGCGCAGGCGGTATAAAACCCGCCCCTACACCTCCTCCATCAACTCCGCCTCTTTCTTCCCCGAAAGCACCGCCCTTGCCGTCCCGTAATCCAGCATCCCCTCCCATTTTGCGATAAGAAGAGTGGCGACGCCATTGCCGATCAGGTTGGTGATTACGCGGCCCGGTGCCATGATCCGGTCGATGGAGAATAACAGCGCCAGTACCACCGCCAGTTTATCCTCCGGAAAAATTTTCATTGCGTTCAGAGTACCCGAAAGGATTATGAAGGCCGTCCCGTAAACCGCGGCGGTGCCTTTGGAGGTAATCATCAGAAGCCCCAAAATCGTCGCCTCTTGCCCCAGGGTTAAATCCACGCCCGTAGCATAAGCCGAGAATATCGCAGCCAGCGCCAGGTAAAGCCCGGTTCCGGTCAGGTTGAAGGAATAGCCGGTCGGCACCACCATGCCCACCACTTCCTTCGGGCAGCCGAGTGCCATCAGCTTGTCCATCAGGCGCGGCAATACGGTTTCGCTGGATGCCGTGCCGAAACAGATCATTATTTCCTCGGCCAAGTAGCGTATGAATTGCCATAGGCTTAGTTTACAATAAAACTGCATGGTCGCGCCCAGCACTAATATTACGAAAACGATGCAGGCCGAGAAGAAAACGGCAATCAGCAAGCCTAAGTTCTGTAGCGAGGCAACGCCGAACTTGCTTACCGAATAGGCCATGGCGCCGAACACGCCGATGGGGGCGAGTTTCACGATAAGCCCGATTATATTGAATACTGTATTAGAAAATAATCCGACGGCACGGACGATTTTCCCGCCACTGCCATTCATCATGGTTAGCCCTGCTGAGAATAGCAGCGCCGTCAGCACCACCTGCAATATCTGCCCGTCGGTGAAAGCACTGAAAAATGTATGCGGGATGATGTTCATTATGAACTCGATCAGAGTGGTATGGACTTCTCCCGCAGCTGGTAAAACCTCAGGATGCATGGCTGTCTTAATCAAAGCTATATTGGGATGCGAAAGGAACAGGTGCGCGGTGACCGCTCCCATCACCAGCACCAGCATCGTCAATATTTCAAAATAAACCAGTGCCTTGATGCCGACCCTGCCCGCATGTTTCAGGCTATCCATCCCGGCGATGCCGCCGACTATGGTGCAGAAAATAATTGGCCCGATCATCATCCGGATAAGCGCGATGAACGCATCGCCGAGCGGCTTTAAAGAAGCAGCCTCAAGCGGGAAAAAATGCCCGGCCAATATGCCGAGCGCCGCCGCAATGGCTACTTGCAGAAAAAGATCTTTATAAAAGGGTTTCTTTGCGGATTTGGACATTGAAAAGATTCCATTGGCTTAAGGAAACCGGCCAATATAGAACCCGATGCCGCAATTGCAAGCGTTATTGGCGTCAGAGCCGTTTAATTCCGGGGTTTTTACCGCATGACAGATCCATGATAAAAGCGTACGTACGCTTTTATCGAGTGGCAAGCCGAAGTGGAGCGCACAAACTGTGGAATTAAACAGCGCTGCTATTGGCGCGTGAATCCTATTGACCTTGGCTAAACTCTTGATATTCTTACGTTCCATTATGGCAACGGAACAAACAGCGGAATCTCGCGGCGGCCCGAATTTGCGGGAGCGACCGCTTTCCCCGCATCTTTCGATTTATCGCTGGCATCTTTCGATGGTGATGTCCATCCTGCACCGACTGACCGGTGTGGCGCTGGTTTTCGGGGCGTTATTGGTTGGCTGGGTATTGATTGCGGCGGCGCTAGGGGCTGATATTTACGCAAAAACCACGGCGCTCATCAACACCTGGCCGGGCTATGTTTTGCTCCTCGGCTGGACGCTGGCATTTTACTATCATCTATTCAACGGAATCCGCCACATGTTCTGGGATTTCGGCCTCGGGTTTGAGTTAAAAACCGCGCAGCGAAACGGTGTTCTCGTATTGATCCTCACGTTGCTGGCAATGGCGGCAACCTGGTATCTGGCAATATATGGCGGAAAACTTTAAAACCCGGCTGAAGAGCGTGAAAGGCCTGGGCTCAGCCCATGCGGGAACCGCCGGCTGGCTGGCGCTGCGCATATCGGCGCTGGCGCTGATTCCGCTTTGCCTCTGGTTTGTTTATGCGGTTTTGCACCTGTTACATTCTGATTATGCCGAAGTAATTCATTGGTTAAAAAACCCGATAAATACGTTGCTGATTCTGCTGCTAATCCCATGCACTTTTTATCATTCCTATGGTGGCTTAAAAGAAGTTATTGAGGATTACGTTCACAAGGAATTTTGGAAAATATGCTGGCTGATAAAGCTGAAATTATTTTTTATTTTACTCGGCGTGGCGGATATTTTCGCGGCGCTTTATATTTGTTTCAGGCTATAAATGTCATCATACAAAATCATCGACCATACATATGACGTAGTGGTAATCGGCGCGGGTGGGGCGGGTTTGCGGGCCACGTTCGGCATGGCTTCACTGGGACTCTCCACCGCCTGCGTCACAAAAGTTTTCCCGACCAGGAGCCATACGGTGGCAGCGCAAGGTGGGATTTCCGCGGCTCTCGGCAACATATCCGAGGATGATTGGCGCTGGCACGCCTATGACACGATCAAAGGCTCCGATTGGCTGGGCGACCAGGACGCCATCGAATATATGTGCAAAAACGCGGCGCAGGCGGTGATAGAATTAGAGCATTACGGCCTGCCGTTTTCGCGTACCAAGGAAGGAAAAATCTACCAGCGTCCGTTCGGTGGGATGACGACGAAATATGGTGATGGCCCACCGGCAGTCCGCACCTGTGCCGCCGCCGACCGCACCGGGCATGCCATGCTGCATACCTTGTATCAACAGGCTATGAAGCACCAGGCCAAATTCTTCGTCGAATATTTCGCCATCGATTTGATCATGGAAAACGGCGCTTGCCGCGGCGTTATTGCTCTGAACCTGGATGACGGGACGATTCACCGGTTCAACGCGCACATCGTTGTGTTGGCGACCGGTGGTTATGGCCGTGCTTATTTTTCCGCCACCAGCGCGCACACTTGCACCGGTGATGGCGGTGGGATGGCGTTGCGTGCTGGAATCCCGTTGCAGGACATGGAATTCGTGCAGTTCCACCCATCGGGAATTTACGGCGCCGGTTGTTTGATTACTGAAGGGGCCCGGGGGGAAGGCGGGTATCTGGTGAATTCCGAAGGCGAGCGGTTCATGGAGCGCTACGCCCCGCACGCCAAGGATTTGGCGAGCCGCGACGTCGTCAGCCGCTCAATGACCATGGAAATTCGTGAGGGCAGGGGTGTGGGACCAAAGAAGGATCATATATTTTTGCATTTGGATCATCTCTCGCCGGAAGTACTGAAGGAACGGCTGCCGGGAATAGCGGAAACTGCGAAGATTTTCGCGGGCGTGGATATAACGAAAGAACCGATCCCGATTATTCCGACCGTGCATTATAACATGGGCGGTATCCCGACTAATTATCACGGTGAGGTGGTGACATTGAAGGATGGAAACTCTGATGCCATCGTTCCGGGATTGATGGCGATCGGCGAGGCGGCGTGCGTTTCGGTGCATGGTGCGAACCGGCTCGGTTCTAATTCATTGTTGGATTTGGTAGTGTTTGGGCGGGCGGCATCTTTGAAGGCGGCGGAGATTTTGAAGGGCAAGGAAAAGCCGAAGGACTTGAAAAAAGAAGCTGGCGATGAAGCAATCGCGCGGCTCGACAAGGTGCGTTATTCCAAAGGCCAGCTTTCCACGGCGGAAATCCGCGGAAATATGCAGCATACGATGCAGAATCACGCGGCAGTTTTTCGAGATGAGAAAACCTTGAAGGAAGGAGCGGAATCCATCGATAAAATTGCTGCAAGTCTTAGCGATTTGGGAATTACCGATCGCGGATTAATTTGGAACAGTGATCTGGTGGAAGCGCTGGAATTAGAAAACCTAATCCCGCAGGCGCTCGCCACTATGTATAGCGCCTATAACCGAAAAGAAAGCCGCGGCGCCCACGCGCGCGAGGATTTCCCGAAACGTGACGATGAAAACTGGATGAAACACACGATCATCTGGGTTGATGAAAAAGGCAAGACGCGGATTGATTATCGCCCGGTGCATGAAAAGCCGATGACGGATGATATGAAACAGGTGCCGCCGAAAGCGCGGGTGTATTGATGGCAATGCAAAATAGAGTTCAGCGAGATCTATTAGCTATTCTAAGGGCAATTTCAATGCGGCTTATAGAGTTTTCTAAAGACAATCCATATACGGCGTGTAGCTCTATTGATGTTAATTTAGGCATACCATTAAACAGAGTGACTCAGGCTGTTTTTGAGATGAATAAATTAACTGAGGGAAGCACTGACTTACCATTTGTAGTTGCTAGAGATCGCAATGATAGGGACGATCCTAGAGCCGCTTCTGTGCTTGTAGTGCAATTCCATGATTCAAAGAAATATATGGATGAAATTGAAGAATTAAGCAGAAGAGCGCTTTTTCCAAGAGGCGAAGAAAGAGAAGGAAGGGGTTAGAATCTATGGTCGAATTCGCATTACCGAAAAACTCGAAAATCTCCAAGGGCAAAACCCACAAGGATAAATCCGGTGGGAAGAAGCTGAAGGAATTCCAGATTTACCGCTGGAACCCTGAGGGGGATCAGAATCCACAGCTGGATACTTATGAAGTCGATATGGAGCATTGCGGCCCGATGGTGCTGGATGCGCTGATCAAAATCAAAGGCGAGATCGACCCCAGCCTCACCTTCCGCCGCTCATGCCGCGAGGGAATCTGCGGCTCCTGCGCGATGAATATCGACGGGCTGAATACGCTGGCCTGCACCAAAGGCATCGACGAAGTGAAGGGCGCGGTGAAAATTTATCCATTGCCGCATATGAAAGTGGTGAAAGATTTGGTGCCGGACCTCAGCACTTTTTACGCGCAATATGAATCGATCAAGCCCTGGATCGAAACCGATACGCCGCCGCCCGCGAAGGAGCGCCTGCAATCGCCGGAAGACCGGGCGAAACTGGACGGGTTATATGAATGCATCCTCTGCGCCTGCTGCTCCACTTCCTGCCCGAGCTATTGGTGGAACGAGGAGCGCTATTTAGGGCCCGCGATTCTCCTCCAGGCCTATCGCTGGATCATTGATTCGCGGGATGAGCATACCGGAGAGCGGCTGGATGATTTAGAGGACCCGTTCAAACTATACCGCTGTCATACCATCATGAACTGCGCCAAAGTCTGCCCGAAAGGCCTGAATCCGGCGAAGGCTATTGCGGAGATTAAGAAGCTGATGGCGGAGAGAATGGCTTGAAAAAGCCGATATAACAATAGGTTACTATTCTTTTTTCAATGCCGCGATCCCATAGCCTGGGGCGGGCTTCCTTTGCGGATTGTAACAAAAATTTAACATTTCTCATCTTTATTTTCTTCAGGGTTTCTGCGATAATTAGGATGTTTCTGATTCTGACCGGTTGGTTTCTAGAGCCCACTTACTCTCTAGTCCCCGGATGGGTCTAGGGTGGGCTTAAAGAGCCGGCTGGTCAAAACTCTAAGGAGGGTTTCAAAATGACTGGTAACCACTATAAAGTGGCAGTCGAAGAGGCGAAGATGGATGCGTACCACGCAACGAAGATGATGCTTCGTTGCGGGTATCCGGTCACCGTCACCTTCATCAACTCCCAAGGGGAGTTGATGAAGGTGACCTTCTCGCCCAACGGTCCCCCGCTGACCGAAGCGGAGTGGCTGAAGGTAACGTCCGCTGACCAGTGCTAGCTAGCACTTGTCAGCAAGTGGAGCCCCGAAGCAGCAATGCTGCTCCGGGGTTTCGCTTTTTTAAAAGGCCGTATAAAAATTCTCCCAAACAAGAAATTTGCCCTCCCCATTATTATTATGCTATTAGGGACGTCCGATTATTTTTAGAATCTAGCTATGAGCATAAAAATTACCAAGAAACCGTTTTATAAAGGGCTTTTCTTCCAGGTTCTCGTTGCAATAGTGGCGGGAATCGCCGCGGGGTGGCTGTGGCCGGAGACGGCGGCGTTGATGAAGCCGCTGGCCGATGCTTTCATCCGGCTCATCACTATGATGATTCCGCCGGTGATTTTCTGCACGATCGTGACCGGCATCGCCGGGATTGGTAATATGCGGCAGGTGGGGCGGATTGGGGTTAAATCCATAATATATTTCGAGGTGATCACCACCGCGGCGCTTATCATAGGCATTGTCATCTCCTCGATTTATCACCCGGGGTCAGACATCAACATAAATTTAAGCGCCCTGGATACCAGTGCGGTGAAGGATAAAATGGCTTCCGCCGCGCCGATGAACACGGTGGATTTCCTGATGGGCATCATCCCGCGTACTTTCCTTTCCGCTTTTTCCGATGGCCAGATATTGCAGGTGCTGTTGGTTTCCATCGTCCTGGCCTGGGGGCTGGTGATGATGGGCGATAAGGGCAAGCCGGTGGTCGGCTTCATCGATAAGCTGCTGCATGTTTTCTTTAATATTATCGGCATTATCTCGAAATTGGCGCCGATCGGGGCGTTTGGGGCGATGGCTTATACCGTTGGCAAATACGGCATAAACTCGCTGCGCGAACTCGGGGAATTGATTCTGCTGTTCTACGCCACCTGTTTCGTGTTCGTTATATTCGTGCTGGGTGCGATAATGCGGTTTTACTGCCGCCTCAGTATCTGGAAATTCCTGAAATACATCCGCGACGAGTTGGCGATAGTGCTTGGCACTTCCTCTTCGGAAACCGTGCTGCCGCGCATTATGGACAAGCTGACCAATATGGGGATCGAGCGCTCCACCGTCGGCATCGTGGTGCCGACCGGCTATTCCTTCAATCTTGACGGCACTTCGATATATCTCACCATGGGCGTCATGTTCATCGTCTATGCCACCCATGCCCAGCTTACGCTGATGCACGAACTTTCCATCCTTGGCATTATGCTGATTACGTCGAAAGGTGCTGCGGGTGTGACGGGCAGCGGGTTCATCGTATTGGCGGCGACGCTTGCCTCGGTGAGATTGATTCCGCAGGCCAACCTGGATATGGGGCTGGCGCTGATATTTGCGGTGGATAGGTTTATGTCCGGCGGCCGCGCGCTAACCAATCTCATCGGCAACGGTGTTGCGACTATCGTGCTGGCGCGCTGGGAAAATACGCTCGACCATAAACAGGCGGAAAAAGCCCTGTCCGGAAAAGGCGCGGTGTTGGAGATCGACGCGGTTTAATATCGCTTCGGGTTGAATTGTCTGAAGCTTGCTTCGTCTTTTCTTCGTCATCCCGGCGAAGGCCGGGATCTAGGCCTCAACACTCGCACTCGCGGATGGGCATGGATCCCGGCCTTCGCCGGGATGACAACCTATAGTGCCTCGGAGCTTGGCTCCCTGTGATTCTTTAATTAAATCACGTGAAAAATATATAGCAAGATTATGACTGGAATCGGTATTCCGATGAGCCAGAGTAATATTCCACGCATGACATTATTTCTCTTGCGCTATTTATTGCGATCAGCGGCGTTTTGCAGGTCTTTCCCGCCGTGTTGGATGTCTTTCCCCGCACCCTCCATTGTGTCGCATGCGGCAACCCCGAGCGAGGAAGCGATTGATAGGGCCATGATTAATATTCTGATTTTTTTCATACATTTCCTTTTTTCAAAAATAAGCATCCAACGAATATCTGGAATGATGTAAGTTTTCTGTAAGGTGCTTAAGGCAAAGCCATAAAATAATGGTAAATCACCGGAATTAGGTAAATGTAATCTTTATAGGATACTCATCTTTAGCGAATGGGTTTTTTACAAGTTAGAGGCTATCAAATGGATCAGTTATTAACTTTATGGAGAAATTTATATGACCATTATTACTGGAACTTTCAGCAACAAAGCAGATGCCGAAACCGCAATTTCTGCTTTGGAGGCCCGCGGGATCAAATCCTCCGAGATCAGCCTTATCGTATCCGAAACGGCGCGCCAAAAAATATTTTACGATAATGCTACCGGCGGAGAACGCGCATCCAGCTCGGCTAAAGATGCTGGCAGCGGTGCGGTTATCGGTGGGACGCTTGGCGCCATCATCGCCGGCTTAACTGCCGTGGGTGCTGTTGCAGTACCTGGACTTGGGCTTCTTGCCGCTGGTCCGGTAGTTGCGATTTTAACTGGCGCTGGGGCAGGGGCCGCTACCGGCACTGTGGCAGGCGCATTAGTCGGCGCCGGTTTTCCCGATAGCGAGGCTAGTAAGTATGAGATCGAGCTAAAGAGCGGTAAAGCTTTAGTTACCGTTCATACCAATGATGCCACCAAAGCCGCTTCAGCACGGGATATATTAAGATCCTTCAACTCTTTCTATAAAGCTGCGTAACTAAAAAAGGGCGGGCTTAATTGCCCGCCCAAATCGTATAGGAGATAAATATGAGACGAAGTCAGCCCTCTCATGTTTTGGAAACTGTATAACAATAAATTTAATCGTCTTGCCTCTTTAGCAGGAATGTTCCAAAGCTAGTTTTATAGAGGTCTAGATGAGAGAAAACGCAAAAAATCAGTTCAAAAAATCAGTCTCGTTGCTGCACGATCAAGAGAAGCAGAGAGTAGGTGGTTCAAGACAAGGTAATAAAATACGGCTGGCCGACTTCATTCATGAAAACACGCAACAAATAGTGAGTGAATGGTCAACCTTTGCGCGGACACTGAAACCTGCCGCCAATAACATGACGCCACTGGCGTTGCGTAATCATATCCACCAGATACTTGCTTTCATAGTAAGCGACATAAAATCCCCACAAACTAGCTCGGAACAAATACAAAAATCGCATGGAGGAAAGGAGAAAAGTTCCACCCCCAGTGCAGCGGAAACCCATGCAGCTTTGCGATTGGCCGGTGGCTTTAATATTGACCAGATGGTTTCGGAATATCGTGCTCTGCGTGCCAGTGTGATTAAGCTATGGGGCAAAGCCAACACTCAAATGAATGGCGTAGACATCATAGATCTGACCAGATTCAACGAATCCATCGATCAGGAATTGACGGAGTCGGTCAGCCATTACACAAAAAAGGTCAGTTATTCCAAAGATCTGTTCATAGGCATATTAAGCCATGATCTCCGAACTCCGCTTGGTGCGATATCGATGGCTAGCAAACTTATATTGAATATCGGAGCGCTGAACGAACGCCAAACTATGCTGGCTAACCAGATTTGTGAAAGCACATCGCGCATTACCACAATAGTTCACGACCTGCTTGATGTGACCCGTGCCAGGTTTGGATCTGGGCTTCCTGTTATGAGGAGCCATATGGATATGGGTTTCGTAAGCAGGCAGCTGGTTGATGAACTGCGGATTGCTTACCCAAAGCGCAATATCACTCTTGAAGTCTTAGGCGATCTGAAAGGCGAGTGGGATAAGGCCCGTATCGGCCAAGTATTCTCGAACCTGATTGGCAACGCGATACAATATAGCTTCAAGGATTCATCTATTGATGTAGTTGTAAAAGGCACCTTAAGAGAAGTAATGATATCCGTACACAACGAGGGTGTGCCGATTCCGCTTGGAAAAATCGCAACTTTGTTTGATGCTTTGACTCGCGCAGTTACCGATGAAGGGGAGCATCCGGAGGCAGTGAATCTTGGCTTAGGACTTTATATTACTAAGGAGATAGTCGTTTCCCATGGCGGGACGATTGACGTGACCTCCACTGAAGATGATGGTACAACCTTTACCGTACGCTTTCCACGGACAGTATAGGCTAAAGATGTCCAGCAATGAAAATCCTAAATTTATAGAGAATCTAACCCATCAATCGGTAAAGTGGACGAGTAGTTCGTGGGCTTTTGTTATCGTATTTGGCTTTACCCTCATATGGTTGGCTTTCGGGCCGTTTTTAAAATTTTCGATAGGGTGGCAATTGACCATGAATACTGTCAGCAGTACCATCACCTTTCTAATGGTTTTCTTGTTGCAGCGTTCCCAGAACAAGGATTCCCTGGCGATGCAGATAAAACTAAATGAAGTTATCGCCTCTTTAAAGGGTGCTAATAATCATTTGATTAACATTGAAAATCTTAGCGAGGCCGAAATAGTGGCATTGCAGAAACGCTACCAAACCCTCGCTACTCACCTTCATGATAATCAAGAGGGGGTGGTTTCTACAGAAAAAATTTCTGCGGAGGAAATAGTTCAAGAGCTAGAAAATCTTGAGTAATGATTTGATAATGATTCATGCAGCGCCGTTTGCATTCATCATTAATTTCTTTGGTTTGCCTTCCCACTTATCGATGTCGAGAGCGCATTGTGAACCTAGCAAGGCGTGCAATACCGTTTTTCCGGCCATTTCATCGCCATTGGCGCGGAGCATACTTGCCAGAGTGACGATACCGGTTACCTTGCCATCTTTCATAACAATCAGCCGCCCCACATCGCGCCTAAGCATTCTTTCCGCCGCTTCTTCAACGGCATCATCCTCGTCGCAGCTATAGACGTTTTTGCTCATGATCTGGTTCACTTCGGTTTTAGCTGGGTCCTTACCTTCCGCAGTGAGGCGGATGGCGATATCGCGGTCGGTAATCATGCCGACTATATGGCCTGGGCTTCCGACCGGAAGTATTCCGCACTCCAGGTCCCGCATTATTTCCGCCGCATCCTTCACCGATTGTGCAGGCTGTACCATGTGCAGATCATTCGCCATTACTTCTTTTACTTTCATCGATTGCATAAAAATTTACCCCTTTGATGTTGATTAAGTTGATCGTGCTATTTTTGCGAATCCTCATGGCGAGTCTTATTATGCCGATCGGCATCCTGACTCTCACCCAAAAAACGTGGCTTTACCGATTCGTCCGGTTTATGGCCCGGTTTATGATGTGGCCCGGCGGGGCGGGGATGAATGGCGGATGCTTCCTCCTCCGTTAAGGCATTTGCATCATGCCGCTCACTGGAAATATATTTTTTCTCGGACATAGATTACAGTCGATCTGACGTAGTGGAACCGTTGGTGTGTATCCGCCGCGCATCGGCACCTTTATCCGGGTTTAACGAATTATGCGGTTCCGATTGCTTTTTACCGGGTTGCTCATTCGTGCGCATGGCCGCGACTTCCGGGTTCATTCGGCTTGGGTTGGCGTGATGGTTGGCATTCTCAATTGCTGTAGCTGGAATGCCGGTATTTTTCTGATGTTTCATTTCTTCCTCCATTTATCAGCAATGTTGGCTGATTCTATGTAAGGAAGCGATATGGATTCGCGGGAGAGCGGACGCCTAATTTTGTTTCAGCGCCCCGGCCAAATCCTCTATTAAATCTGCCGCATCCTCCAGGCCGACTGAAAGCCTGAGCAGGCCGTCGCCGATCCCGAGACCGGTCCTTTCCGGAGCCGAAATGTTAGAGTGGGTGGTGGTCGCCGGGTGCGTGATTAGGCTTTTGCTATCGCCGAGATTGTTAGAAATATCGATGATTTCCAGGCCATTCATGAATTTAAATGCGGCTTTTTTCCCGCCTCCCACCTCGAACGCGATCATATTCCCGCCGTCGCTCATCTGCTTTCTCGCCAGAGAATATTGTGGGAAGCTTTTTAGTCCCGGATATAAAACCCGCGCGATTTTCGGATGGTTTTCCAGGAATCCGGCGATTTTCAACGCATTCGCGCAATGTTTTTCCATGCGCAAATCCAGTGTTTCCAAGCCTTTCAGCACTACCCAGGCATTGAACGGGGAAAGCGCTGGGCCGGTGTGGCGGTGGAACGGCAGCAGGGTTTCGGTTATGAATTTCTCCGTGCCGACCACCGCGCCACCGAGCGTTCGGCCCTGGCCGTCCATATGTTTCGTCGTCGAATAAACCACTACATCAGCGCCGAGTTCCAGCGGGCGTTGCAGCAGGGGGGTTGCGAAAATATTATCGACGATTAAGCAAGCCTTACTCTTCCGGCATAAACCGGCGACGAGTTTTATATCGGTTAATTCCAGCGTTGGATTAGCCGGGGATTCGATGAAAACGCAAGCAGGTTTTTTTGCGGCAAACGCTTTTTCCCACGCTTTGTCATCCTTGCCGTCTACCAGCGTATATGAAATCCCGAACCGCGGCAAAACTTCGGTAATTATGTAATAACAAGAACCAAATAACACTTTATTTGCAATAACATGGTCGCCGGACTTCAGCTGACACATTAAGCTTGCGAAAACTGCCGCCATACCGCTGGCCATAACGCAGCAGCGCTCGGCATTTTCAATCAGCGCAATCCGCTCCTCTAGCATCGCCAGCGATGGGTTGGAATAGCGGGAATAAACGTAACCCGGGGCGGTGCCGTCAAACCGGCTGGCAGCAATTTCAGCCGAATCGTAACAAAACCCGGAATTCAGGAAAATCGCTTCCGAAGTTTCGCCGAATGTGCTGCGGATAGTTCCGCCGCGCACCAAGTTTGTGGAAAGGCGGCGGTTATTTCTTTTCTTAGGTCTTTTCATATTGCAAATAGCTTACAAGAATTTATGATTATTGCAATTATGCAAAACATCCTGTCGCAATATTTGCCGATCCTGCTTTTCCTTGGAATTGCCGTAGCCTTTGCTTGTATTGCGGTGGCGCTGCCGTTTTTGATTGCGCTGCACCGGCCTTACGGTGAGAAAAATTCCCCCTATGAGTGCGGATTTGAGCCATTTTCCGACGCGCGCGGCAAATTCGAGGTGCGGTTTGCGCTGGTGGCGATTTTATTCATTATATTCGATCTGGAAATTGCTTTCCTGTTCCCCTGGGCGATAGCTCTCGGCAAAATCGGCATGTTCGGGTTCTGGAGCATGATGGTGTTTTTGGGTGTGCTGACCATCGGGTTCGCCTATGAATGGATGAAAGGGGCGCTGGAGTGGGAGTAGTCAGATGATAGATGTCAGAAATCAGATTTCAGAACAGGAAATAATTGGCAAGGTGAACGACGAGCTTTCCGACAAAGGTTTCGTCATCGCCCAATTGGATAAACTGGTCAATTGGGCGCGCACCGGCTCGCTATGGCCGATGACGTTTGGGCTGGCCTGCTGCGCGGTGGAGATGATGCAGGCCGCGGCTTCGCGTTATGATATGGACAGGTTCGGCATGGTGTTCCGTCCATCGCCGCGCCAGTCGGATGTGATGATCGTGGCTGGGACGCTTTGCAACAAAATGGCCCCGGCGCTGCGCAAAGTCTATGACCAGATGGCCGAGCCACGCTGGGTGATTTCGATGGGAAGCTGCGCCAATGGCGGCGGATATTATCATTATTCATATTCGGTGGTGCGCGGTTGTGATCGGATCGTTCCGGTGGATATTTACGTCCCCGGCTGCCCGCCCACTGCCGAAGCGCTGATGTATGGCGTGCTGCAACTCCAGAAAAAAATCCGCCGCACTGGAACGGTAATCAAGAGGGCAAGTTAAATGCTAAAACACATCATAATTTTTATAGTGGTGGCGCTGGTGATATATTGGGTTTTTACCAGCGGTATCCTGCATAATAATTTCATTTCGACGGAATTTGGTAAGGTTAAGAGAGCGTTGTAGCTTTATGACCGAGCAATCTGAAAATCTCCCCACCCACATCACCGAATCCCTCAGCCAAAATGGCGTCGCGTTTAAAACCGAGGTGCTGCAAGGCGAGGTTATCGGCTATGCAAAGCCGGATGATATATTGGCGGTTCTGGCTTTCTTAAAAAAGGATGAAAATTGCCAGTTCAAGATGCTGACCGACATCACCGCCGTCGATTATCCCGATAGGGAGGAGCGGTTTGAGGTCAATTATAATCTCTTGAGCCTTAAACAAAACCGGCGAATCCGCATCAAGGTTTCGGTCGATGAAACTACCGCAATTCCATCGGTCACCGGCATTTACAGCAGTGCTAACTGGTTCGAGCGGGAGGTTTGGGATATGTATGGTGTGCGGTTCGATGACCACCCGGATTTGCGGCGGATTTTAACCGATTACGGGTTTGACGGCCATCCGCAGCGGAAAGACTTCCCGCTTACCGGCTATGTGGAGCTGCGTTATGATCCGGATAAACAGCGCGTGGTTTATGAGCCGGTGAAGCTCGACCAGGAATTCCGCAATTTCGATTTCCTCTCGCCCTGGGAAGGGACGAAATATGTACTTCCGGGGGATGAAAAGGCGGCTGGCAAGAATTAGCACGGAGCGAGTTTGGCATTGCTGCCATCCAAGCGAAAGCGACAACCCGTGGAAAAGCCGCAATAATTACTAATTACGTTCCGCTTCACGGCTCCTTATGGCTGCTTTTATCATTGACCGAAGTTCTGCACCGACGGTTGATTGACGCGTTGATATTTCTACCCCAAAATCGTCTGTTAGTATTGTTCGGTTTGCGCTCGTATCGGGTATCAGAAAGGCAGATTTTTCCTTCTCTCCTTGTACTGGAAGAATCTCAGGCGTAATTCCGTTGTCTTCCAGGTCTTGCCTTAATTGATCTTGAAGATAGTAGCTCACTATAATCTGTAAAGTCCCGCAAGAATGGAGTTCTGGACTATTTGGATATCTTGCCGCATTTTCCAAACTCACCATTGTAACATCTGCTCCCGTGACATCTAGTTTGCCTTCATATTGTTTTTTATCCACCATAAGTCCTCCCAGTTTGCTTTTGTATCGTTTCCAGGAAATTTTAGCAGCCTAATTAGCAGCCTAAATGTAACATACGATTGGTTAATAAAGTATTAAGATTCTGTGAAATGTTTGCTTGTTATGCATAACGTCTTGATATAAAGTCATTATTAAATGACCAAATCTGTTAAAATACAAAACCTCACCCCCTAAACTTTGGCTGGCGTCTAGGTCAACCAGCTTTCCCTGGCATCACAATACCACTTGATTATTGTTGCCAAATTCCCGCCAGCTTGCTAATTTTCGGCCTTCTATGGGGCAAAATCAATGAAATCTGAAATCGGCAGTTTGCTGGAGGAAAAACGGCAGCAGGCGCGGCTCGGTGGCGGGCCGAAGCGCATCGATCAGCAGCATGATAAAGGCAAGCTGACGGCGCGCGAGCGGATCGAGGCGCTGCTTGACCCGGATTCGTTCGAGGAATACGGCATGTTCGTCGAAAACCGCTCGAATGATTTCGGCATGCAGGCCAACAAAATCCCGGGTGATGGCGTGGTGACCGGCCAGGGCACCATCAACGGCCGGCTGGTGTTTGTTTATAGCCAGGATTTCACGGTGATGGGCGGCTCACTCTCCGAAACCAACGCGCAGAAAATCTGTCGGTTGATGGATACTGCGGTGAAAGTCGGCGCGCCGGTGGTCGGCATCAACGATTCCGGGGGTGCGCGCATCCAGGACGGCGTCGATTCGCTGGGTGGATTCGGTGAGATATTCCAGCGGAATGTGCTGGCTAGTGGTGTGATTCCGCAAGTGTCGCTCATTATGGGCCCATGCGCGGGTGGCAGCGTTTATTCCCCGGCGCTAACAGATTTCATCATGATGGTGCGCGGCTCTAGCTATATGTTCGTCACCGGGCCGGACGTGGTGAAAACGGTGACGCATGAAATCATCACGCAGGAAAACCTGGGCGGCGCCAATGTGCATACGCAGAAAACCGGCGTGGCGGATATGGCGTTTGATAATGATATAGATTTATTGCTGCAAACACGGCGGCTGATGAATTTCCTCCCGGCATCGAACCGCGATAAGCCGCCGGCGCGGCAGACTTTCGATCCGGCTGATCGGATTGATCTTTCGCTGAACACGCTGATTCCGGAGAATCCGAACAAGCCTTATGACATGAAGGAATTGGTGGAGCGTGTGGTGGATGAGGGTGATTTTTATGAGATA
>Ga0206958_1170_pt1 | contig 18489 bp, 14 predicted proteins | sample Alteio_BWOrgHeat_33_FD_152968 | JGI IMG/M metagenome (GOLD analysis project Ga0206958, IMG submission 152968) | Enriched cells from forest soil in Barre Woods Harvard Forest LTER site, Petersham, Massachusetts, United States -... | ecosystem: Environmental > Terrestrial > Soil > Temperate forest >... | reverse complement strand
TCCGGGCTCAGAGCCAGCGACCGTGCCCCGTACAACGCAGTCGGGTGCGGTGGCTCAAGCTGGGCGAATGAGGCGGATGCGAGAAAGACAAGAGGAATTAAAGACCAGATTCTCTTCATAGGGCGATAGATGGACTATACACGGTTGCGAGGGTATCGGAGCGAGGGTTGAGGGTCGGACGACACGGTGGCGCAGAGGCACGTAACAAGACCGCTAAATATGTCCCGCTCGTCTGAGCGGTTGTATTCGTCCTACCCGTATCTCTGACCACAGCCCTTCTTTGCAGGCTTACCGCTGGGCACTGGGTTAGGTACGATGGCACTAGGAAATCCCAATTTAATGGCAAGGCACCGACTCAAGTTTTTTTCTGTCCTACTGATCGCGGCACTCGCCGCAACCAGCTTTGGCTCGGTTCGCATTGGCACCAGCGTGGGGCTTCCCTTCCAGTGCCAATTGGACGGTAGCGAGAACACTTTTGCCGTCGCCAACATGACCGCGCTCAATGGCGTTTCGGGACTTTACGTCAATAAGTTATCTGCCACCGGCAAAGTCGTTTTCAGCGATCGTGTCGGCTATAGTCCGGCGGCGACTCCTTTTGCGTTTTTCCTTGACCCCGCTGGAAACTCGTTTACCGTCTCAAACATGACCGCGCTTAATGGTGTCGCTGGTCTCTATGTTACGAAGATAAACCCTACCGGGGGCGTCGTCTATTCAGCCAGGCTCGGCTACAACGCCGCTGCTCTGCCATTCTCGGCATCGTTGGATACCTCCGGAAATGTGCACGTGGTCAGCAGCATGACAGCGCTAAACGGCGTTGCCGGGCTCTACTGTCTGAAGCTGAACACCGCCGGAGCATCGGTTTACAGTGTCCGACTAGGCACAAATCCGGCGCCTGCTCCATTTCAAATGCAGGTAGACACCGCAGGAAACGCCTATGCGCTAGCCAATCTGACCGCATTAAACGGGGTCGCCGGACTCTATCTAACCAAGCTTAGCAGCACCGGAACAACAGTTTACACAGGTCGACTCGGTTACAACCCCACTGCGCAACCGTTCGGCAATGCCAACGATTCCCTCGGAAATTCGTTTACCGTCGGTAACATGACGGCTCTGAATCGAGTATCCGGGCTCTATTTTTCGAAGGTGAGTCCAACCGGTTCGCTTGTTTACTCCCAACGTTTAGGCTACAGCCCTACCACGACGCCTTTTTGGGCAAATTTAGACGCGGCCGATAATGCATTCACGATCTCTAACCTGACATCGTTGAGTGGAGTCGCTGGACTGTACTACTCTAAAATCAATGCCAGCGGAACAGTCATCTACAACGGACGCCTCGGCTACAACCCGGCAGGCGCTCCTTTTGGCGCCATCGAAGATTCAGCCGCCAATCTGTACTCGGTCGCGAACATGTTCGCGCTAAACGGCGTCGCCGGACTCTATTCCAATAAAATAACCTCTGCTGGCCTGCTCGTCTACAATGATCGACTTGGATACAACCCGGCTGCTGCGCCGTTTGATGCGAGGATCGATGGATCTAGCAATGCATACTCGTTCGCGAATATGACCGCGACGAACGGTATTGCGGGACTCTATGTCACGAAACTAAACCCGACAGGCGGTCTGGTGTTCAGCGACCGCCTCGGTTATAACCCGGCCAGCGCCCCTTTTGCCGATATCTTAGATTCTGCGCTCAATGTTTACATCGCCGCGAACATGACGGCAGTCACCGGTTCTTTCGGAATGTATCTCACGAAGCTGAATTCCGCGGGCAAGGTTACTTACAGTGTTCGCCTCGGCACGAATCCAGCCTTAGCCCCGTTTGGGTACTACGTGGATGGTTCCGGAAATGCGTTCACGATGGTCAACATGATCAACCTAAGCGGACTACCTGGTTTGTATCTGAACAAGGTCAGTTCAACGGGCGTTACGATCTACTCAGCTCGCCTAGGCACGAACCCGTCCACCACGCCGTCGAACTATTTTATCGACAGCGCTGGAAACGCAATCTCGGTAACCAGTATGACGGCGCTAACCGGGCTCCCCGGTCTGTACGTCAGCAAGCTGAGCCCAACCGGCGCGACCATCTTCTAGCCCGAAGTATCCGATTCCGCTACGGCGAAGCCGTGTCACCGTTCGGCCCGTCCGACGTTGGGCGCTGACTCGACATTTGGATGCTGGAGGAACCGTGTTCTGCAACGATTACAATCTACGGCGTGACGGTCAATGTAAACGACAGAGGATACGTCTTGCCGTGATAGACTTCGGTACCGGCCCCTGTAATCGATCCGTCAGTATTTTTGACAACGACCGTGTGCATCGCGGTAGAGTCGTTCATGGGCAATGACACGTTCATGTTGCACTTCCCCTGCTGCGAAATGTTGCCCGTCACAAGCCCGGTCTCAAGAAATCCGGTGCTGTTAACATTGCCTTCAATGGCCCCAGAAGTGCCGATGACCACCGTCATGGTTCCAGACTCAAGCCCGATCGCCGTATAAGATCCGCCGAAGTTGCCTGTGAACGCACTCGGTACGAACGTGACCGGCGTTGTCGGGGACGTGCTGTCGCAGCCACCAAGAAACGCTCCGATCGCGATCAGCATAACAAAACGGCTTGATTTATTCATATTGTTGACAACCGAAGATCAAAATACCCGGACGATGCCAATTCGGTCACGCCAAGCAAGATGAACGCACCGGATTCTAACGGATCGGCCGACGATTGATATCCTGTGTATAAACAAATTGAGATACTTCGTGTATCATACAGAGCAATACCATCCTTTTTCTTGTGGTGAGAGCCTCTCTCGTTGGCTCATGGACCTGCACCCCAGTTCTCTCTCCCTTTTCCTAAAGGGTAGGGTGAGGGATCAAAAGGAATCGTCAAAAGTCCATTTCGAGCATCGTCCGAGTCAAAAGAACTAGATGGCATTGATCATACAGAGTACGCATGCATATTCAAGTTGGGAAATGGGGAAACAGCCTCGGCGTTCGAATTCCAGGAATCCTTGCGAAAGAGCTTGGGTTAAAGGATGGCAGCCAAGTCGACGTCCAAGAAGTTTCGGGGAGTCTGGTTCTTCGACCCGTCGTGAAACATCGGATCGAGTATTCACTTGAGGAAATGCTTGCTCATATGACGCCCGAGAGTCTCCACTCAGAAACGGATTGGGGTTCACCCGAGGGTCGGGAAGAATGGTAATTGACGCGCCAGACGTGGGCGACATCGTGTGGGTCAATTTCACGCCGCAATCGGGAAAGGAACAAGCTGGCCAACGCCCGGCGCTGGTATTAAGCCCTCGATCCTACAACACTAAATCCGGATTAATGATCGTCTGCCCCATCACGTCCAAATCCAAGGGCTACGTATTCGAAGTCGCACTGCCGGATGGACTGGCAGTAAACGGCGTAGTCCTCGCCGACCACGTGAAATCCATCGATTGGACGTCTCGAAGTGCGAATATCGTTGGACAAGTGTCGGACGAGGTCTTGATTCACGTTCGGGCGAAGATCAAGGCATTGTTGCTGATCGAATGACACGGCAAAGACGCAATGTCGATCGTCGGCAATCGTAGTGCTAACTACGGAGGCGGAAGACTCTCCTTAGCGGTCAATGCGTCTACGGCCGAGCGCGCTGACTCCCGAACATTCGCGTTCGCGCTATGGCAAAGCATCTTTAGCTTTCCAAGGGCGCGAACGTCGTTCAATTCCTTCAACGACTCGCACGCATTTGCAACTACACGATCGTCACGGTCGTCCAAGCAATCGATCAGTAACGGCGCCGCAAGCTCGGGAACACGGAATTGAAGGGCAGTCGCCACCTCCTCTCTCAGATCGTCTTGGCCCGTGTGAACGATTCGTGATAGGACGTTAACAGCCTGGGGATCTCGGATCGAACATATGCTAACGCATGCGGAACAAGCAAGCTCTCTATCCTTAGAATCCAGTAACTCCACCAAACGCGGAAGACATTTCGCCTCTCGTATGCTGCTGACGAGGCAAAAGTGAATCGCTTGGCCGATGACTTTATCGCTGGATAGTTCAACCGCCAGATCCAAAGTCAGAGGTGGATTCATTTCACCCAACGACTCCAAAGCTTGGTAACGAATCTGCCCATATTTGTCCCTCGTGAGATCGATTAGTGTCCTCTGGACCTCTTCATCGTGGAATGCATGAAGGCACTTGCAGGCTCCGTATCGAACAAAATCAACCGTATCGGTTGCCAGCTTCACGAACAGAGAGCGCAACGATGCAGGCGGATTCTTTGAAGTCAAATCGAGAAGTGCCGAGCGATATCTGTTATTCCGATTGGTGAATGCGCTTGTGACCAGCTCTGGGGATCTATCTAAAAGGGCTCGGAGTGCCTTATCAAACCCGTAGGTTATAACTCCCATTCCGCAGGTCATCAATTCTGGTTCCGAATCAAGATTCATCGGACGGTCCTCTCGAGAACCCTGAACCATATCCCGCAGTAAGGCTCCGGCGCGTTGAGGCGTGCTTGACTTCAAATAATTGAGAATCCCAACCCTCAAATCACCGAGATCGAGAACCTCGCGAATTCGAGATCCTTCTGCGCCACCGTTGATGGGCTCCCAACGATCGTCGTAATCGCGTCCCTCTTTTTCTAAATCTTTTCGAGAATCCGGACGGTTTGCCCACGCATCCAAAGCCACCATCTCTCGCCTGTTGATATCGTCGATCGCGTCCGATGCCGGCCGTTGAACCGCCTGATCTGTGTCCGTTAACAGGTCAACGAGTAGCTCATAATCTCTGTCGCTCCCAACCTTGGCAAGAAGTTGAATTGCCTCCACTCTCGCGGCCCTCGTGCCAACCATCGCAGTCTTACGGAGCCCCGGCACCGCCCCAACTCCAAGTTCAAGCAACTTCTCTTTCGAACTCGCGTTATTCGTCGTTCCCAGCTGAGAAAGAAGCCCATCGACTCTCTGATCCGACTGCGACCCTCCTAGGCACGCAACACCCATCACGAACAGGCATCCAAAAACACGAAAACAACTGGGTGACCTGTTCATCTAGTGTCTATCTTACGACAGGTTCCCATGTAATCGGATGTCACCTGGATGCTGCCTACGCCGAACAGCGCGAATGTGTCCGTACCCAAGCAAAGTAGCCACAGGGGCAACATCTAACCTTACTGGCCCACAGACTTACACCCGCCGAGTGCGTCATGTCATACAGTGCGAGACTGAACACGTACTGCAGCATATCTGGACGCCGAAAGTGTCTTTGGATAATAGCCAGGTGGTCGAAGACGCTTGGGAAGCTACTGCATCCGTTCCCGACTCTGGAGGAGTCGCAGAATTTTGAAGCTGAACTGTTTCGAACCACCGTGACTCCTACAGAATGAGCGTCGACAATTTCGCCGCTTCGAAGTGCTATCGATTCCCGAACGACGCCCACCAGAATCGAGAAGGCCCCCGCGAGCAGACAAGATTGCCTTTCGCCTCTAAGGCGGCGGCGGTCTATCGTCGGCCGCTAACCCGGCTACTGCCTCGGTTACAGCTTCGCGCACAGCTGGGCTCTTGTGGTTATGGAGAAGTTTCAGGTTCCCAAGAGCACCGATATCCTTTAGTTCTCTTAGAACCTGACACGCATTGACGACGACCCGATCATCATTGTCCCCAAGACATTTGACCAAGATCGAATGTACCAAGTCGACGTCATAGCGCTGGAAGCAGGACGTTGCCGCGGCTCTCAGGTCGGCAGGCCCCGACTGGATAATGGCGTTCAAGGTGGCAACGGCTCGTGGATCTCGAATGGATCCAATCCCGAAACATGCTGCCTTCGCTAGCTCTCGGTCTCTGGAAGACAAAAGTTCTGAAAGGCGTACCAGGCAGCGGATATCGTTGTCTGCGTAAGACACGGCGCTAAGCGCTAACGACCGCATACCGTTCTCTCTCAACAACCGCAAAGCTTCGTCCAAAGCCGCAAGCGGATCCACCACCTGAAGGGATTGCAGCGCATCGATTCGGATCATTGCGATCTTATCGTGAGCTAGCTCCACAAGACGTTCCGAGACCTCGTCGTCTTTGAATGCGAACAGGCTCTTGCATGCCTCATTTCGAACCGAGTCCACTGGATCGGAAGCCAATTGCAGCAAGAGAGGTCGCAGTGCAAGAGGCGGTTGCTGGGAGTATGCCCAGACGAGGATTCCACGGTACTTAAACGTTTGGTCGCTTAGATGATCGGAAATAATTGTGGGAGATTTCTTCCACAAGTAGGTAAACGCACGCGTCCAGTCCGCATCGCCTGGGTACGGGCCGCCGCAATGATTGTTTGGCAGTTGCTTCGGATCCATGGGTCCGTCCTTCCATGAATTCGGGATCAACAATTGGAGGACTCGTTCTCCAGCCTTTGGGGACGGGCTTTTAACATAATTGAGAATTGGAACCCGCCACGACATCAGGTCAATGGCATCGCGAATGCTTTTCCCCTTAGCCCCGCCTCGATAGGTTTGAAATACGAGGTCCACTGTAGCCCTTTCTTCTTTGCTGAAATGATGAGGCACTATTCCATCCATCATTTTCATGAGGTCGGACTGCTCGCGCTCATAAATTTCGTCGATCGCGGCCGACGCTGGCTGACGCACCGCTGCTTCAGAGTCCGTGATGAGGTTCACTAGAAACTCGTAGTCCTTGTCGCTTCCAAGTTTCGCAAGAAGCCGAATTGCCTCCACTCTCTCAGCGCTTGTGCCAACCATGGCAGCCCTACGAAGGCCCGGTACCGCTCTATCTCTAAATTCAAGCGACGTTCCTTTCGAACTCGCGTTGCTCGCCGTTCCGAGATAAGTTATAAGTCCATCTACTTCTTGATCTAACCGGGCGCCTCCCATGCATGCTAGACCAAGCACGGACGCACATCCGAGCGCCCGCAACCAAGTGGATGATCTTTTCATCTAGTGCCTATCTTACAACGATTTATCGAACCGGCTTCAGCAAAGTCTGAGCCCTGCGTTGGAGCGCGGACCCCATGGTCCGCACAGGGTACGCAGACGTCATGGTCCGCTCCGTTTCTTGGAGCAATGGTACATGCACTTCTGAAAACTAACTCTATCGGTCACGCCTCTTTGCAGTTCTCAGTCGAGGAAGCATCCCACGAATCGCGAAGCAACCCATGTGCGACCCGAGAATCGGGACGCGCTCCCTTTCCGAGTCGCATTACGGCGGCGAGGCTGACACGGGAGGCATCAGGCGACTGATTGCAGCATCCGCTGCCTTTCGAACGGCGGGGTCTGAATGGCTACGCAATTGCCTTAGTTTACTAAGAGTTTTTCCATCGGTCACCTTCGACAGTTCTTCACAGGCAGCGGCGATCACATCGGGATCGCGGTCGTCGAGGCATCGATTCAACGTCAGCGTAACCAACTCCGAGTCAAGCTTACCGAGTGACGCCGTCGCTTCGACTCGAAGGTCGTTCGGCCCCGACAGAATGATTCGAGTGAGAACTGGGATTGCCTGCACAGATCCTATTGCGCCTAGTCCCGTCGTTGCCGCACACGCAAGCTTGCGGTCCTTACCGGTCAATAGGTCTGAGAGCAAGGGCAAACACCGAACGTCTGACAATGACTCAATAGTTCTGAGCGCACTATCTCGGACGAGGTCGTCCTTCGCGAGTCGGCTCGCTGCTTCTAACGCGGAAAATGAATCGACCGAGGAAAGGGAGCAAAGAGCGCTGTCGCGGATCGCGCCGACGTGGTCGTAAGTCAGGGAAATTAGGGTCTCTTGAACGTCTTCGCCGGCAAACTCACTAAGGCTGGCGCATGCGGCTAACCGCACCGAATCCACGGGGTCAGTTGCCAGTTGGATCAGAAGCGGCTTAAGACGAGGCGAGGGTTGCCTCATGGCGTCGATCAATGTGGCCCGGAACCTGAAATCGGGATCTTGCAGGTGCTTCTCGAAAAGAGCGGGCGACTTGTCCCACATCATGCTCATTGCGCAATGCCAGGCACGAGCGGCATCGGAGATATTTCCACAGGTTTTATAAAAGGGCGGCTCTCTGGAACCGATGTAACCATCTTTCTCACGCCCCACGAGGAGATTCCGAAGTAGATTCTCACCCTTTTCGGCGTCCATGCCATCCAAATAATTTAGAACTTCAACCCGCCATTTATTTAGATCGACCGCGTCACGAGTAGGCGTTCCCGGTGCTCGTCCAGATATTTCCATCAATTCCGGCTGGAGATTTGCAAGCCGTTCTTTAAGTTCAGCAACCGTTGCGGCAGACGCATCAAAAAGATCGGATAGCTCCTGGATCTTTCGTCTGAATGCAATTTCCTCGCGATCAAATATTGCATCGATCGCAGAAGAGGCTGGCTGACGGACGGCCTCGTCTGGATCCGTGACAAGCCCAACTAAAAACTCGTACTCGCTTGGCGATCCAACTGCGCCAAGCAGGCGAATTGCGTCCAAGCGCGCAGCCGTCGGCCCAATTCTTGCAATGCGCTCCAGGCTCGGGATTTCAGCCCCTCCACTTTTCAAAACGATTTGTTTCGGCCCCGATGTGTTAAACGTGCCGGATGTCGCAACCAAACCAGTACTCTGCCCCAAGCACGAAGCCCACCACGCAACAACGCATAAACAAACTATGAGACGATGCCCGCCAAACCTTCGCATCCGATGTGTATATTACGACAAACCACACTGAACGAGCCATATCACCGGCAAGGAAGCGCCTCGATCAGATGATGACTCCCCGCTCGCTTCCAATAGTTGGAGGAGACAAACTCATTAGCTACCTATGGAGGAGGAGGGCCATCGATGGCAGTTAATGCCTTAACCGCATCCAACGCGGCGGATCGAACCACCGGGTTTTGATTCTCTAGATGCCTTTTTATTTTACTAAGCGCTTGCTGGCCGCCCAACTCCTTCAGTGAGAGACATGCTTCCGCAACGACCTCGGGATCCTGATCTTCCAAGCACAAGTTTAGAGTCGGCAAAACTAACTCCAAGTTGTATGAAGTAAGAGATTGTATGGCAACACACTTATGGCTTCCAATTCCAGATCGAGTGATTTCTTTGAGTACACCTAAAGCCTCAGCGTTATGGATGGATCCAATACCGCAGCATGCACTCAACGCCAGGAGTTCGTCCTTGGACTTCAGAAGTGCCAATAATCGGGGAAGGCATCGTTCATCCTTTGAGCAGGAAATGACTATGAGAGCTCCCTCTCTCGTTAAGTCATCCTTAGCCATCGCAGCCGCTTCATCTAGAGCTGAGGGCGGATCGACTTTTGCGAGAATAAACAGAGCACTACTTCGAATTAGGGCAACTTTGTTGTGCAATAGATCGGCTAAGACCGCTCGAGTTTCGTCGTCGTTGAATGAGCCGAGGCAATTGCAAGCATCGCATCGAACGGAATCGACAGGATCCGAAGCAAGTCGAATGAGAAGCGACCTTATCGAGCCATGCGGCCTTCCTTCAATTCGTTGAAGCAAATCACTCCGAAACTTGCAGTCTGAGTCCTCAAGATGCTCCGAAATTAAAGATGGGACCTGCTCCCACAAAAAGGTAAGTACAAACTCCCGCTCGCGCTCGCTTTCCTGTTGAGTTCCACAGCCGATACCCCAGCCAAGCTTCGGGTCGATCAAGTGGTCTTTATAGGAGTCTTTTTCAAGGTCTCGCATTAGAGCTTCGCCCTGTTCGTACGAGAACCCGTTCAGATAATTCAAGACGCGAAGTCTCCAGACTTCGAGATCTATTGCGTTGCGACACTTCGTGCCATAAGCGCCTCCGTACACTCTATCAGACAGTGCCTCTCGCGCTTTCCACTCATTCGTTCCTCGTTTTTCCCAAGGGATTTGCGGCACTTGCCTGAATTTCAACCCCTCTCGTTTTCGGATCGCATCTAGAGCATCCGAGGCAGGTTGATGAACAGCCACATCGGGATCGGTGATGAGGTCAACAAGGAACCCATATTCAGTGAATGAGCCAATGACGGCGAGGAGGTGAATAGCCTCCAAGCGAGCCAATCGAGAGCCCGATTGGGCCACTCGGCTCAGGCCCGGGATGGACTCCGCGCCGAGTTTGAGGATTTCCGGTTCGGCGGTCGTCGAACTAGGCGTTCCGAGCTGGGCCAGAAGTTCGTTCAGGGGCGCATGGCTTTGCGCCCAACAACATGCTGCTCCAAGCGTAGACGCGACAACGACAATCCAACGCTTGAAAAGTTTTAGCGTGCTCATAGCTACTCAAGCTTAGGACGGTTAACTTCATAAACCGTAACACTGCGCCTTTTGGCGTCATCGGAAAACCGAGGAGCGTCCCGAGGATCGACCGTAAGGCTAATCTCGCAGAATCCACCTCGTGAAATCGTTCCGTCAACGTCGGGCACGGAGGCGTCCCGAAGACTGGGAAACAGGCATCAAGGACACCAGCCGACAGTAAACCAATCGGCTACGATAGTCTGGGCTAAAGTTCTGGCCCCTTGTGCGGGAAAAGTCGTAATACCATCTAGTTTTTTCTACCGACGTTGCTCGCTACGCTCGTATTGGACTTTTGACGATTACTTTTGATCCCCCCCACCCTCTCCCTTTCGGAAAAGGCGAGGGAGCCTGGTTTCGAGTCCTCGAACTATCCAGAAAGGCTCCGAGCTAAAAACTGGATGGCATTTGCATAAATCCCGCGCTGCGTGGGCGATGTCGCCACCATTCCTAATAACCGTAAACCGGTGGATCGACTCGAGCGTCCGACAGGCCGGTGCACATGCTGTGGATCGGATCGTAGTAGGTCCCGGCACCGACTAGGTTCATCGCTAACGACCAAGCATCGCGATGCTTAATACGCGTCACCCGTTTCTTGCCTAGCGTGTGCGTTTCGACTTCGTCGGTTGTGGTTATGCATTCATAGGCTACGCAATGACTACACTTGTTAATCGGCTGCGTTTGGTCTTCCGAGCTCCCCCATGACGTTTTGTGCTTCTTGAAATCAGCACGACTGTATGGTTCGGAAATATATTTGAAAGCGGAGTCCAGAGCTTTGGGCGCTTTGGACGTCTCTTCGTACCACTCATGCCCCTCAAATTTCTTCCCGGGAATGAGAAAGTTTCTTGTACCGTTCTGATCCGGCTGAGCCCAGTCTGAGTCGGCTAGAAGATGGTAATGCGTTGTTTCGCGCATAAAAAAATTGTCGGGAGCGACTGGGTCCGGGGCTCCGCTCGGCAAACTATGCAATACCTGGTGGTAAGTAACGACATCAACCGTTTTCGGTTGCTTCGTAAGAGTCGAACTCTGAACTTGTAGGCAGACGAGCGCAACTAGCATATCAAAATGATACGACGAATCTGCGCTCCCCTGATAATTAACTTATAAAATTCACAGTGAAGGGTTCCGGACGTCGCCACCTATGATTACCCATCCATGAACTCGCTCGCCTCGTGCATATCGTGTTTGGCTGCGAGTTGAGGATCTGTTGTCGCAAGACACCGGTTCTTACTATCGGAAAGGATTTCGTCGACCTCGATGCCGTCATGGATCATCGCTTCTAATTCGGCGTTATCGGATGCGGGATTGAGAACATTTCGTGCCAGTAACTTAACAAATCGTCTTGAAGCCCCTTCCCCGCGCACCAACTCCAGGAACTTCTCTCGCACAAAGGGATTTAGTTGGCGTCCGAACTCTTCATCCAAATTCAGCACACCAATTAGTTGCTGCACATCAGCCAAATCTTTTAATCGGCCAGGCGCCGTCATTCCAGACGCGAGCTTGAGCTCGACGAGCGGTGCCAGATTTAAGCACCGGATTCCTCCAATTAGGGTCGTTGCGTTTTCCGGATCAGGAAAACTCACCGGCTTTACTTTGCCGTCGCCAGGGTATTCCGCCGGGACTAGAAACTTAATTGCTACTCCGGCCTTGGTATCCCGGAGATTCTTGGACCCACTAAATTTGGGAAGGTATCCACGCCCCTCCAAGGCTTCGTGAATCAGCTTCAGGCTCGCTCTACTGACAAGCAGATCCACATCCTCCGTGAATCTTCGATATCCGTATTGGAACAAGGCCATGCCACCAACGACCGCATAAGGGATTTCTAAGTGATCCAGCCGCGATGTGATTCTCTTGAGTGCGGCGTTCACGTCGCTAGCACCCATAAAGAATCTCGCTCCTTGCTCTCGGGCCCAATCTGAATCTCCCTTGAGCCGCTCGTCGTACGCGACCATGATTTCTATTCTATACGTTTCGCTAAAGCCCTTTGCCGAATATCAAGCGTGGTTGTTGCGGGCATATTGCCAGTACGCCATCACGCCACCACTCCAAAAACTGTTGCGCGAAGTGGTCTAAAACCAAAAAACCCCTCTTTCGAGGGGCTTTTCTAATTATTAACCGGGCGACGCACCTATCTCGCGGGACCCTGCGGACCAACTACTTCCGTCGCTGAGGAGCTTAACTGCCGTGTTCGGGATGGGAACGGGTGTGACCTCCTCGCCATGGTCACCCGGAAACTGTTCAGCGCCTAAAGCGCTTTGAAAGTTGCACATGATTGAATAGAAGAAAATATCGAACCTACGGAAGAGGCTAAAAATTTACAAGCCCTCGACCACTTAGTATCGCTCACCTTAATGTATTACTACACTCACAGCCGCGACCTATCAAACCGGTAGTCTTCCGGGGGTCTTACTCATTTGATGGGAAACCTAATCTTGAGGTGTGCTTGGCGCTTAGATGCTTTCAGCGCTTATCACTGCCCGACGTGGCTACCCAGCGTATGCACCTGGCGGTACAACTGGTACACCAGAGGTCGGTTCACTCCGGTCCTCTCGTACTAAGAGCGACTCCTCTCAAGTTTCCTGCGTGCGTAGTGGATAGGGACCGAACTGGCTCACGCCGTTCTGAACCCAGCTCGCGTGCCGCTTTAATCCGTGAACTCCGGAACCCTTGGGACCGTGTACAGCCCCAGGATGCGACGAGCCGACATCGAGGTGCCAAACCATGCCGTCGCTGTGAGCGCTCGGGCAAGATCAGCCTGTTATCCCCAGGGTAGCTTATATCCGATGAACCCTGACGTGCCCACGCACAATCAGAGGGTCACTTAGCTCGACTTTCGTCCCTGCTCGACCTGTGTGTCTCGCAGTCAATCGCACTGTATACCTATACGCTCAACGGCTGATTTCCAACCAGCCTGAGTGCAACTTTAGGCGCCTCCGTTACATTTTGGGAGGCGACCGCCCCAGTCAAACTACCCGCCAGTCATTGTCTTGTCACCCGATAAGGGCGACAGTTAGTGAACCAGATAATCGAGGGTGGTGTTCCATTGGTGCCGAAGCTCCCACCTACGCTCTACACGAGTATCCAATTCACAATGACAGGGTGTAGTAAAGCTCCATGGGGTCTTTCCGTCCTACTACGCATAACCCGCATCTTCACGGGTGCTACAATTTCACCGAGCTTCTCGTTGAGACAGTTCCCAAGTCGTTACGCCTTTCATGCGGGTCGGTATTTAGCCGACAAGGAATTTCGCTACCTTAGGACCGTTAGAGTTACGGCCGCCATTCACCAGGGCTTCACTTGAATGCTTCGCTTGCGCTGACATCTCCGATTAACCTACTGGCATTGGGCAGGCGTCAGCCCCTATACATCGACTTTCGTCTTAGCAGAGACCTGTGTTTTTGGTAAACAGTCGCCTGGGATGCTTCGCTGCGGCCCCTTGCGGGGCGCCCCTTATCCCGAAGTTACGGGGCTCATTTGCCTAGTTCCTTAACGAGAGTTCTCTCGAACGCCTGAGTCTCCTCGACTCACCTACCTGTGTCGGTTTGCAGTACGGTCAGATATATGATTAACGCTGTGGGGATTTTCTCGGCCCCCCTCAATCTCAGTTCAGTTGCCGTTTAAGGCGCCTTTTCCCCGACTTCGGCCTTTCCGCCCCTCTTTCAAGAGGCCCAGCCTAGGTCTAGCCCGCAACTACCAACAGTGCGGGATGAGATATCAAGAAGCGTCCTCCCATGGCTCATATACCTGGGTCCGGAATATCTACCGGAAATCCATCGGCTACGCCTTCTGGCCTTGCCTTAGGTACCGCCTAACCTCCGTCTGACGAACATAGCCGGAGAAACCTTAGGTTTTCGGCGTACAGGATTCTCACCTGTATTATCGCTACTCATGCCTGCATTCTCACTCGTGTCCGCTCCACCTGTGCTTCCGCTCAAGCTTCACTGCTGAACACGACGCTCCCCTACCGATCGTCTTACGACGATCCCGAAGCTTCGGGAGATGACTTTAGCCCCCTTACATTTTCCGCGCAAGATCACATTCGGCCAGTAAGCTGTTACGCACTTTTTAAAGGGTGGCTGCTTCCAAGCCAACCTCCTGGCTGTTTACGCGATCTCACATCGTTTCACACTTAGTCATCGTTTAGGGCCCTTAGCTGTCGATCTGGATTGTTTTCCTTTTGACGACGGATCTTATCACTCGCCGTCTCACTGCCTTGCTTATTCAATGGTATTCGGAGTTTGGTTGGGTTCGGTAAGTCGGTAAACCCCCTAGCCCATTCAGTGCTCTACCCCCAAAGAACAACGCAAAACGCTGCACCCAAATGCATTTCGGGGAGAACCAGCTATCTCTGCGTTCGATTGGCATTTCACCGTACTAACCACAGCTCATCCCGAGATTTTTCAACATCAATGAGTTCGGTCCTCCATGGTGTGTTACCACCACTTCAACCTGGCCATGGCTAGATCACGCAGTTTCGGGTCTACTGATGCTGACTTGGCGCCTTATTCAGACTCGGTTTCCCTCCGCCTCCGTCGCTGAACGACTTAAGCTTGCCAACACCAATAACTCGCAGGCTCATTCTGCAAAAGGTACGCCATCACACTTGATCGGATTGCTCCGAACATGGTGCTTTGACTGTTTGTGGGTTGTACGATTTCAGGTTCTATTTCACTCCCCTACCCGGGGTTCTTTTCACCTTTCCCTCACGGTACTGGATGCACTATCGGTGACAAGTCGTATTTAGCCTTACCGAGTGGTCTCGGCAGATTCACACGGGGTTCCACGTGCTCCGTGTTACTCGGGTACCACTTGAATTTGTATGGGTTTTTACGTACGGGGCTGTCACCCTCTATGGCCAGACGTTCCAGTCTTGTTTCGTTAACTTGCTCAATCTTCTTTTCTACCAACCTCGAATCAAACCGCTAAGGCTTGATTCAAGGGATGGTAGTAGTGGCCCCACGACCCTGGCTAGTAAACCAACCAGTTTAGGCTGTTCCGCGTTCGCTCGCCGCTACTTGCAGAATCTCTTCGATTTCTTTTCCTCCGGTTACTTAGATGTTTCAGTTCACCGGGTTACCTTCACACAGCCTATGTATTCAGCTATGGATTGCTGGACATTACTCCAACAGGATTTCTCCATTCGGGTATCTCAGGATCAACACTTCTGTGCAGCTCCCCTGAGCGTTTCGCCGCTTTCGCGCCCTTCATCGGCAACTTGTCCCTAGGCATTCGTCGTACACCCTCTTTAGCTTGCTAAACTTTTAGCTTCTTCCGAGTGCTCGATACTTTGCTTCTATTCTTTCGCTATGCAACTTTCAAAGAGCTTTCTTCGCTGGCCAACTGGCTTTCTTCACTTCGTTTTTTACTTAGTGAGTGAGTCGCTGACAGTCGAATATGGTACCTCCCGGCTTCCCGGATGTCAAGGGCTGGTTAACCTTTTTGCCAATTCTGAATCCAAATAGCCGTTCTGCAACGTCTTGTACTTCTTGGGCCCGGCCGGAGTAGGGGAAAGTAGAAAGGAAAAAGGGGAAAGTGCCGGATGACCGAAGTGATAGCTTTCGGCCAGTGAATTGAATGATCGCCTTAGGCGAATGACCGGAAATACAGGGCGGGAATACCCGTTCTTCATCAATAGACGCACCACGGATTTTCCACTTGGCAACAGGAGTAACAGGTCACTTCCGTCACCCGCCGAAGGTGGCGACTCCGGTCATCGGCCCTCTCCCCTTTCTCCTTTTCCCTTTGCCCTAAGCGAAGCCCTAGTGCATCTCCCTATCCCCTAGCATCAGTTGGATCTGGTTGATCTGGCCGAGGTGGTAAACCATGTTCCAGTGATGCATGCTGAGAACATCTGCCATCGTCATCACTACACCCCCGCCGAACGGGAGACGCATCTCGTCCTCAAGAGCCTCGTCTGGAAAGGCGGCAAGCGCTTGGCATAAATCGGAAGTTGAGTCGCGCGCTGCTTCGACGCATTTCTCGATCGTGTCGAAACTCTGCCTCAGCCGGACCGCTTCCTTGCGGGCATGCTCGTCAAACTCCGGCGGTTTGCGGTCGCGAATGATTGGGAGAAACCAATTGCCCGCGGTTGCGACCTCTTGCATCTGACTCAAGACCGTTCTGACGTCGCCCATCGGTACCCACTCCAACTTATCCGACGGAACGGACAAAGCGGCACGGCAAACGTCGTCCAATGCCTTCTGAGTAGCGCGCACAACCTGGTCTTGGTATCGCATGTGTCGATTCTAGCGTAACCGCGACCGATTCAATGAGCGGCGCATTCGGATCGACGTTTCATTTCTCCCATCACTCGCTGGTGGACCTCCTCGACGATCGTCGAGTTCCACAGCGCCCAATACGGATCGGGGGCAATTCTCGAGGCAAACCAACTCGTCTCCGTCAGACTGCCTAACGACTACGTACCGCCGAACTCCGTTCCCGGCCCGTGCGCCAAGAAGGGAGACCGGAATGACTATCGGAGCAGCCATTAAGATACATACAATTCCCTCCCAGTTCAGGATCAGAATTCCGGCGCACAAGATGGTAATCGACCACATCGTCGATACGACGCATTTGCGGTACGTAAACCTGCCCTCTCGGCGAACCATCAGCGCATTCGCAAACCCCGGCACGAAAGGTAATCCGCAGAACACCGCTTGGCTGTATTGGTCGCCTGCTCTGCTGGCAACGGAATAAAGAAGGCAGCCTAACAATGCAATCAGTACAATCCCAACAAACCCGGTCAGAATTGGAGAGGTTCTAAATTGCTTGGACGGTTCCTCCTCCATCAAATCGCATTGTATCTAACTTTCAGATTTTTATGAAACTTGGAGGAAGTGCTGCTCGTAAGCCCGACATGAAAACTGACCGCCCGCGACAGTTTCGCGAGCGGTCAGCCCTGGGCCGATCGAATCGACCGGAGATGCTTTCTACTTAAGCCTTAGGAAAAATGCTCAGACCCGCGTCATTCCAGTCGCCAAGGAATCGCTTCAAGCCGGCGTCGGTCAACGGATGCTTAAACATCATTCCCATGATCTTGAAAGGAAGCGTGCAAATATGAGCGCCGGCTTCGATCGCCTGCACAACATGAAGCGGATGGCGCACAGATGCTACGAGCACTTGGCTGTCGAATCCGTACGTCTCCACCATTTGAACTGTCTTAGCAACGGCGAGCATCCCTTCGTCTGAAATATCGTCTACTCGGCCGACAAAATTGCTAATGAACGTCGCACCCGCCTTTGCGGCAAGAAGCGCCTGCGAAACCGAGAATACGAGCGTAACATTGGTGTGGATCCCTTTATCGGTCAACGTCTTAACCAGCTTGACGCCTGGCTCGATCAACGGAACCTTGACGACGATGTTCGGATGCCATGAGTGGATCTCGAGCGCCTCTTTCAACATCGTGTCATAGTCGGTTGCCACAACCTCGGCACTAATCTCGCCGTCTGGAACGAGTGCGCAAATCTTAAGAACCGTCTCCTTAAACCCATGTCCGGACTTCGCGATAAGCGTCGGATTGGTGGTTACGCCATCCAAAATCCCCCACTCCGCCGCCTGCTTCACTTCCTCGATATCACCGGTGTCAACGAACAGTTTCATAAACTGTAGTTTACTCGGCATCAAAGGTAGAGGGTCGCGGGTGAAGGGTTCAGAGTTCAGAGTTCAGAGTTCAGGTTTTGAACCAAGCTGCTGATGCGTTACTTCGGCACGCGTTGACAAATGCAGGAATTAACTCGCGGTTGGCGCATAACACTCGACGGACGAGATCGTGATCAATAGGCGAACAGTGCTTTGGCTTTCCGGATTCACCAGGGCAGTGGTCCAATTCCCTGCCGTGAGCGACTTCACCAGGCTGGCGCCGAGCCGATCAGTACGCGACTCAACTTTTCCGGCTAAATCACAATAGCGATAGGAGACATCGCACATAGGGGACCTGTCTTTCGAGGGAGGTCCAATTTGATCGATGAAAGCGGATGACGCAAACCAGTTCGTGAGGATCTTCGCCTCATTACGGCATTGACTCTCCACTCCTGCCAAACACGCTCCAAGGATAACCAAAAGGATCACGCCGCCCCAAATCCACTTATTCCGCAGTGAGTCCACTCTCTGTTCCGTAACGGCGCCTACGACGTGAGTTGCAATATGATCCGGAAGCGCGGTTACCGTAATTGGCCCGCCGATCACCAAGCCTTCGTACGTAGACTGACCGATGTCAGTGCTGTCCTCGATGCTGTCGCCGTTCGGTTCGAAACTGTAGTCAACGTGGTAACTGGTACTTTTCCC
>Ga0206958_1169_pt1 | contig 18597 bp, 21 predicted proteins | sample Alteio_BWOrgHeat_33_FD_152968 | JGI IMG/M metagenome (GOLD analysis project Ga0206958, IMG submission 152968) | Enriched cells from forest soil in Barre Woods Harvard Forest LTER site, Petersham, Massachusetts, United States -... | ecosystem: Environmental > Terrestrial > Soil > Temperate forest >... | reverse complement strand
TCCAACCCCATCCATCGAATAAATGTCGTAGTTTTGACGAAAGTCGAAAAGATCTATCGATGACCAGTAGAGAAGCCCACCACCGATGAACAGATGCGGAATAGCACATAAGAACTGCACCCACCGGCTGAAATGGTCGTCCTCGTCGTACATGCTCTAGGAATTTAGTTGAAACCCCGACGGGTGCGATTGCGGATAGCTTCTTCACGGTCGATTTCGCGTTCGCGAATGCGCTCAGCGTACTGGGACGCTTGGTCGTTGCGCAATTTTTTCTCTGCAGCGGTAAAGCTACGCTCTTCTGTCCTGCTGATACGTTTGTGTGCGTACATGCCTTCGAGGAGAAACTCGGCAGCGCTTACGGCAACTTCCGATTTGGACTTTGAGTTGACCTGGAGCGGAGAGAGTTTTTCGATGAGGCCCTGAATTTGTTTGAGCTCTTCGAGTGAACTGGTCGCTGGTTGTGCGTCGTTGAGTTGCACCGTGCCGCCAAGATTGAACCATTGCTCGATCTGCTGAGTATTGGTGTCGGCGAAGTATTGATCGAAGACATGAGCTACGCTGGCGCGGATGATCTCGCGAATGACAGTGTCGGCCCCCCGCATCTCGCCTTCATATTCGAGTTCGATCTTGCCGCTGATGCCAGGAAGAGCTGCATAGATGTCGCCGACTCTTGGAACCACGAGCGATTCATTATGCAGAAGCGCGCGTCGTTCGGCGTTCGAGATGACGAGTTCCATGGTGCTGATCGGGAGACGCTGGGAGACACCGCTACGTTTATCCACCTTTTTGTCTTCGCGGGCGGAGAAGGCGATCTGCTCGATGATCTGGCGGATGTAGTGGGGGATCTCAATGGTGCTTGTCGGTCGTTTGGACCATGCTTCCTGCGCGGTGATGACGATGCCTTCTTCGATGTCCTCGGGATAATGGGTGCGGATCTCGCTGCCGATGCGATCCTTGAGCGGAGTTACGATTTTGCCGCGTGCGGTGTAGTCTTCGGGATTTGCGCTGAAGACGATGGCTACGTCGAGAGGCAAACGTACAGGGTAGCCTTTAATCTGCACGTCGCCTTCCTGCATGATATTGAACAGGGCAACCTGAATTTTCCCTGCGAGGTCGGGAAGTTCATTGATTGCGAAGATACCTCGATTGGCGCGTGGAAGCAGGCCATAGTGCATGGTGAGTTCGGAGCCGAGGTCCTGGTTGGAGCGTGCGGCTTTGATGGGGTCGATGTCCCCAACGAGATCGGCTACAGTGACGTCGGGCGTCGCCAGTTTTTCGACATAACGGTCGTCGGGAGAGAGCCATGCGATAGGAGTTTCGTCGCCCAGCTTTGCAATTTGGTTGCGTCCAAACTGTGAGATGGGAACGTAGGGGCTGTCGCGGACTTCGGAGCCCGCGATGTAGGGAAGATGCGGGTCCATGAGGGTTGTGAGGGCCCGAAGGATTCGCGATTTTGCCTGTCCGCGGAGTCCGAGAAGGATGAAATTGTGGCGTGAGAGGACGGCGTTGACGATTTGTGGGACAACGGTGTCGTCGTAGCCGATGATGCCGGGGAAGAGCGGAGCCTTCGTTTTTGCAGAATCGCGCAGTTTAGCGATCAGATTTTCCCGGAGCTCGTCTTTGACGCTGCGAGAGAGGCGGGCTGGAGTGAATTCGCTAGCGCGAAGAGCGCCGAGAGTGGTAGGAAGCCGGGTCGCCATGGTTCAAGTATAGATGTTCAACTGGAGCGAAGGGTTCGGACAGTACCGAGTAGGGGATGCGATCAACCTCTTTCGCTCAAGAGGTAAGGTCATCGAGGAGAGCTTGCATTTCGCTTGCAGCATGGGTATTTCCAGTCCGCGTGGCGACGGCGAGACCTTCTTTGAGGCGAGAGATAGCCTCGCCGGTACGGCCGAGTTTGGCCAGAGTTTGAGCGGACATTTGATAGGCCGGAACGTAGTCGTGATTTTTCTCGATGAGAGTAGTGAACTCGGCGAGGCCGGCGTTGGTATCGCCTTGGCTGAGGTATTCCATGGCGAGTCCATAGCGGGCGAAGGCGTTCGTTGAGTCTGTTTTGAGGATTTCAGTGAGGGCGGCGATCTTGTCCATGAATTGATGGTGCGGTGCGGCGGTTGCGCTTGGCAAGTTTCGAACGAAAACCGCGCGGCATTTAGACTTGTAAATATGAACGATGAAGTTGTAGCACGAACGGTTGCGGAGTCGCAGTCGGAGCGGAGTGAGATTGTGTTGCCCGCAGATTCGAATGCGATTGGGAGTTTGTTTGGCGGGCGGTTGATGCAGTACATCGACCTTGTTGGCGCGATGGCAGCTTCACGTCATGCGAGGGCGTTTACTGTGACGGCATCAATGGATCATCTGGATTTCGTCGCCCCTGTGAAGGTTGGGGAGTTGTTAATTTTGAAGGCCAGTGTTAATCGGGCTTTTCGGACCTCAATGGAAGTAGGGGTTCGGGTGATGGTGGAAGATGTGCGGGAGCAGCGTTTGCGGCATGTTTCTTCCGCTTATCTGACGTTTGTCGCAGTGGATCGTGACGGGAATAAGCTGATCGTCCCCCAAGTGATTCCAGAGACGGAGCACCAGAAGAGGCGGTTTGAAGATGCTGCGCGACGGCGTGAGATGCGGGCGGAAGAAACGCAAAGGAAGAAAGATATTCGCGCTTCGCTGGGTGCAGGCTGGCATGTGTGACAGAGTGATAAGTTTTGAGTTTTGAGTCGCAGAGTTGCAGAGTTATTGAAAGGGAAGGTTTTATGGGACACACGGGAGCAGGAACGCCACAGGGACCGCAGCCTTTGCCGGGAGTGGCGCATGTCGTGGCGATTGGGAGCGGAAAAGGTGGTGTGGGGAAGACCACGGTGGCAGTGAACCTGGCGGTTTCGCTGGGCAAGCTGGGGTATAAGGTCGGATTGATTGATGCGGATATCTATGGGCCCAATGTTCCTCTCATGATGGGAGTTTCGCGACAGCCGAATATTGTCGCAGAGAATCGGATTGAGCCGATTCTGGCGCATGGGGTGAAGTTTATTTCGGTGGGCTTGATCTCACCGGGCGATAAACCGATGGTGATGCGTGGACCGATGCTGCATCAGATTATCCGGCAGTTCTTGCAGCAGGTGGAGTGGGGAGAGTTGGATTTTCTGATTGTAGATCTGCCTCCAGGGACCGGGGATGTGGTGATTTCGCTTGTACAGACAGTGCCTTTGACTGGGGCTGTTGTGGTTTCGACGGGGTCAGGTGTCGCGTTGCAGGATGCGCGGAAGGCGCTCGAGATGTTTCACCAGGTGAAGGTGGATGTTATTGGTTTGGTTGAGAATATGTCCCAGATGACGCTGCCGGACGGGCAGGTGATCGATGTGTTCGGGGCCGGAGGAACAGAGCGCACGGCGGCTCAATTTGGTTTGGAGTTTCTGGGGGCAGTCGATCTTGCTCCCCAGATTCGCGAGGGCGGAGATAAGGGTCTGCCGGTGTCGTTGGCTGGGCCTGACTCTAAGCTGGCGAAGGAGTTTTACGCGATTGCTGAGAAGGTCGCGGACAGGTCCAAGAAGATTGCGGCGGCGAGTGAGGATGTGCTGGAGATTAGTTGATTTGACGGTTGGCGTAGAGTCTTAGAAGTGGAGGGATGAATGGCGGACGCGGGGCAGGTTACGGCGCGGCAGAGAGCTATTCTGACGGCCATTATTGAGAGTTACATTGAGACGGGTGAACCGGTTGGATCGGGAACGATTGCTCGCTTGCAAAGTGCTGAAGGAGCGGGGCTTAGTTCTGCTACGGTTCGAAATGAAATGGCCGAACTGGCGGACGAGGGTCTACTTGAACAACCGCATACTTCTGCGGGGAGGGTGCCGACAGCGCGTGCTTTTCGGATGTATGTCGAGCAGCTAAGTGGTGGAGCGCGGATCGACGCCGCACGTTTGCCGGCACGCTCGAGGTCGCAGATTGATCTTAGTTTTCAAGGAGTTGCGGGAACTCAAGCGGTTCTCGAACGAACCTCGCATGTGCTGGCGACCCTGTCGAGTGGGGTGGGAGTGGCGGTGGCAGGTGTGTCGGACGGGGATATTTTGGAGCATGTTCATTTTTCGCGACTCGCTCCGGCCCGGGTTTTAGCAGTTGTTGTGACACGGAGCGGACTGGTCCGTGACCGTGTGCTTGCGATGGATAAGGATTTGAGTATCAAGGAGTTGGAGGTTGCAGGGAATTTTCTGAATGAGAACTTTCGCGGGTGGAGCGTAGAGCGGGTTCGGGCGGAAATTGCGCGACGAGTCGAACGGGAGCAAAGTGAATATCAGAGGCTATTGAATGCAGTCGAGCAGCTGTGGGTGAAGGCTGTGCCGGACGCTCCAGTGCAGGCAGTGTACGTGGACGGCGTCTCAAATCTTGTTGAAAGCCAAGGGGATAGAGAGCGTTTGCGGGAGATGTTGGCCGCCCTTGAGGCGAAGCAGAGGCTAGTGGAGCTGCTGAATGCTTACATCGATGCGAGGCAGGAGAGTGTACGGGTGGTGTTCGACCTAGAGGAGCATGCGCCGGAGATGTCGGGGCTGGTTTTGATTGCCGCACCGGCTCGGATGGGTGGGGAAAGCCGTGGAACGGTTGGGGTTATCGGACCGAAGAGAATGCACTACGAAAACACGATGAACGCAGTGAGCTATATCGCGCAGGTGTTTGACCGAATGTTGGAACGGCGGGAGTAAGTTTTTTAACTTTTGTGGTGAGGAGTGCGCCTTACAGGGATTCCACAGGGTAAAAACGTGGTGGTTGCGTGGTAGCTTAGTGCTTTTTTGCGGTTACGTGTTGGGGAGACTCACGAACTCAACCCTTGAAAATTTCCCTCTTTTTTAAAATATTTTAGCTCGCGTGGAAGCAAGGTCCGTTTTGATATTTGAAGTGGATGGAACGGAGTCATGAACACGGAAGATGGAATCAGATGTTTTAGTCGTGAATTCGCGTGATATGCCGGGATGGTCGACAATAGAAGAGGAAACCTTTATGAGGAGCAGGAGAACCATGCAGGAAGAGATGACGGGCCGGGAGATTCTCGATCCGGATGCAGTTGTTGGACAGGAGATCGGGCAAGAGATTGATCCGAGCCACGAGATTGAATCAGCCACTGTCCAAGCCGGACGGGCAGAGCTGGAGCAAGTGAAGGGTGAGCGCGATCAGTTGCTGGACAGGCTGGCTCGGTTGCAGGCAGAGTTTGATAATGCCCGAAAGCGTGAGGCGAAGGAACGTGCCGATTCGCGGGACTATGCGGTTTCGAATGCGGTTGAGCCGTTTCTTGGCGTGATGGATAACTTTCAACTGGCGTTGAAGGCTGATGGGACAAAGGAGCAGCTTCGCGCGGGAGTTGAGCTGATTTTGAAGCAGATGGAGGACGCTCTGAAGGGGTTGAATGTGACTCCGGTGGAGACGGTTGGGGTGCAGTTCGATCCCAGAGTCCACGAGGCGCTCGGGAGCATCGAAACTAAAGAGTTTCCGGATCATCAGGTGCTCGAGGAGATCCGGCGGGGGTATACGATCCGCGGGAAGTTGCTGCGTCCGGCGCTAGTGAGAATTGCGGTGAATTCCGGACAAGTGTCGGAGTGACGGTTAAGGGCAGGGAATATAAGGCAGTATCGCTGCGGAATGTTTGGCGTGTGATAGTGAAATGACGATCGTTGTACGCCGTTTGATTCGATGATGGCGGTTGGTTTGGTTTTGGGAATACGGTAGAAAGAGATTCTGGGGATATGGCTACGGCGAACGTGACAAAGGTTGATTACTACGAGGTATTGAGTGTTTCTCGGGATGCGAGTGATTCGGAGCTGAAGACAGCTTACCGACGGCTTGCAATGCAGTATCATCCGGATCGCAATCCGGACGATCCCTCGGCAGAGGAAAAGTTCAAAGAGTGCAGCGAGGCTTATTCCGTTTTGAGCGATCCGGAGAAGCGCGCGGCTTACGACCGGTACGGCCATGCTGCGTTTCAGAATGGTGGCGGCGGCGGCAATCCGTTTGCCGGTGGCGGCTTTGGCGGCAATGTCGACCTGGGGGACATCTTTGGCGATCTGTTCGGCGAGATGTTCAACATGGGTGGCGGGGGCGGGCGGCGCGCTTCGCGTGTGCAGCGCGGGCGCGACCTGCAGTACAACATGACGCTGGAGTTTGAAGAGGCGGTGTTTGGGGTCGAGCGCGAGATCAAGATTCGCCGGATGGAGACTTGTACGGACTGCCACGGTACGGGCGCGGCGAAGGGCAAGGCGCCGGTGACATGTACGCAGTGCGGTGGGCGCGGACAGCAGAGATTTCAGCAGGGATTCTTCTCAGTTGCGCGGACGTGCTCGGTTTGCAATGGTACGGGTACGTTGATTGTCGATCCATGCATGACCTGCAAGGGGCAGACCGTGACCCAGCAGGAGCACACAATCCTGGTGAAGGTTCCGGCGGGTGTAGAACAGGATACGCGGATTCGTTACTCGGGTGAGGGCGAGTCGGGCCGGTTTGCCGGACCTGCCGGAGATCTGTATGTCGTGCTTGAGGTAAAGGCGCACAAGTTTTTCGAGCGCGATGGCGACGATCTGCATTGCGTGATGCCGATCAGTTTTCCGCAGGCGGCGCTGGGCACGGAGATTGAGATTGAGACGTTGGAGGGTTCGGCTTCGATCAAGGTTCCGGAAGCCACGCAGAGCGGGAAGACGTTTAAGTTGAGAGGCAAGGGCGTGCCGCATTTGAATGCACATGGGAAGGGCGATCTGATTGTCGAGATCCGCGTGCAGACTCCTTCGAAACTGAATAAGCAGCAGAAGGAGCTGCTACGACAGCTTGGCGAGACGATGGTGGTGGAGAATACTCCAACTTCGCGTGGGTTGTTTGAGAAGGTGAAGGAGATGTTTAGTTGAGTTGTTAGTTCTGCATTCTTTCGAAAGTGCCTGGGCTTCGGTCCAGGCATTTTTGTTTCGGTTGCAACAGCTGCATGAAGACCTAAAGTTCCAGAAGGTAAAAAAAGAAATTATTTTTGGCACTCATGGTCGACGTTCTCCGCATTAACCAGTGAAGGCAGTTATCAAGGCTGTTCTTCAGAAGGAGATCGGTCATGAAAAACACACGGCTTGCTTCCATTCTTAGCTCCAGTCTCATCGCGGGCGCCCTGACGATCAGTTCGCTTGCGTTGCCGCAGTTCTCTTCAGCGCAGACCCCGACACCTCTTGCCGAGGTGAACATTCCTTTCGACTTCCAGACCCCAAACCAGAGCCTGCCTGCAGGTCACTATCGCGTCGATGTTGAATCGAATCATCTGATTTTGTTGCGAGGAGCTGGTTCGGCAAAGGGGTTTGTGATGACCAACGATGTGATCAACAAACGTACCCCTGTTCGCGGAACAATGGTATTCGATCGTTTTGGTGACAAATACTATCTACGTCAGATCTGGACGGCGGGAAACTCCACAGGAATCGAATGCCCCAAGAGCCGCGCCGAAAAGCAGAGTATCAAGGCGATGCAGGCGAGCCTCAACCAAGATCTAGGCCCGGTTGAGCTTGCTTTGAACACGGTAGCTCAACACTGAATCGAGGCGGCTGGCCAAGTCAATATGGCTAGCCGCTTGTTTCTTAAGCGGCATCACGGTTGATGTTGAGGGTGACATTGCGCAGATTTGTCCGGCTGGGTTGTCCACGTCTTCGAATATTTTTGGCGACAACAGCATGGGATCAACAGGAATTGCAGAACGAAGGCTTCTTCCGTAGAGGTCTTTCTGCATCCAACTCCAGATGAGTAAGTTTCGAAAACTAGTTCTTATTGCTCCTCTTCTCTTTGGGATCTCAGTAGCTCCCGGGTTCGCGCAGCAACATCACAACAATAATTCCCGCAAAAGTTCTTATTACAACGGCGTGCGCAGTGGCGGACGTGGCGGGAACTATTACAACAACCATGATCGTCCTTACCATGACTTTCATCGGAACGATAACGGGATCGGGCCGGGCAAAGGCGCGCTGATCGGCGCTGCCGGTGGTGCTGCGCTGGGCGCGGTATTTGGCGGGGGGCTGAAGGGAACGATTGTCGGCGGAGCCGCTGGTGCAGGGATTGGGGCGGTGATCGGGCAGGCTGCGCAGAATAATCGTCAAAACCAGTACCGTCGGCCTTATTAGCTTTTGTTCGCTTGCTTATTTCGAGAAGGAAAATTTGTAACTTAAAGAGGAACGAATATGCGCGTTGTTACTGGGATTGCAATTGGTTTTATTTTTGCAGCTGGTTTGACCGTTACCGCTCAGCAGCAGCCGGCGAAGTCTCCGGTGACGATCACCCCTTCTGCGAGCTCGCAGGCTCCGCATAACTGGACGACGGAACAGATTCTGACGTGTACGGTTTCGGATTGCTGGCAGCTCGCCGGGAAGGATGAGACGACGTTCTTCGATATTATTCAGCAGCTGGCAGAGATCTCGGCGGAGCACCGCGGTTTGACACTGCCCGACGATGAAGCGGCAGGGAAGCGAACGGGTGAGTACATCAAGGAGAAGGCGCATACCGATCATGGACAGTTGCTGTATGCGATTGTGGATGCTTCGATCCGCAAGGTAGGGACCAGGCCTGTTGCTCCGGCTACGAAATAGGGAGTGACGTTACTACTTATTCTTTGATTCGTTCCTTCACGCTCCGCGCTAGCTTTTCGATTTGTTCAGCTTTCTTGAGCATGTCGACAGATAAGACGTCCTTGTTCGCGGTGTCGACCTGTTCTTTGAGGGCCGCGGTTAAGGCTACCAATTTGTCGGTGTCAGCTTTGAGCTGTTTCTGCTGCTCAAACTGCCGCATTTTTTTCTGTTCCATCTGGAGCACGGTGTCGTTGTGGGACAGGACGTTCATCTGTGCGTCAGTTATGCTTGCCGACCCCGCTATCATCAGGAGCATTCCAATCGTTGCGATTCTCAGCATTTTGTAGTCGTCTCCAATCGACCGGGCGTAATAATGCTCCTTTTGGAGAGGAGTGCGCAAGATGACGAGTGTGGTGCTGTTAATACTGCTTGTGGGGGATTGTGTGCAGATAAGTAAGTTTTCGGATCAGGGATTGATGGACGGGGAGGTTTCGGTTCTTTGCCAGAGCTGGTCGCCGTCAGGGAAGGTGTGGATCAGATTTCGGGTTGATGGACTTGATCACGGTTGTTCGTGGTCTCAGACTATTCAGGTGAGAAAGGTGGAGGTTATTGCGATTGCAGCGATGGCTGCGGTTTCGGCACGGAGGATACGGGGGCCGAGTGTGACCGGTTGCCAGGTATGTTCGGTGAAGAGAAAGATCTCTTCGGGGGTCCAGCCGCCTTCGGGGCCTATGGCTATGGTGTGTGTGGTTTTGGTTTGCCCGGATTTTTCTAATGCTTCGGTTAGGGTGGTGTTTTGTTCGGTTTCACTGAGGAGGATTCGGGTTGAGGATTTTTCCTGTTCGAGAGCTTGTTTGAGTGGGATAGGGTCGGCGATCTCGGGGATGTCGGTGCGGCGGGATTGCTTGCTGGCTTCGAGAGCGATGCGGCGCCAGCGTTCGGAGCGCTTGAGGGCGGATTGGGCAAGGTGTTTTTCGGTGCGGCGGGCCAGAATGGGCGTGATACGGGCGATGCCTAGTTCAGTAGCCTTTTCGATGGCCCACTCCATGTGATCGAACTTGAAGACGGCCAGGAGGAGATGGAGGGGAAGAGCTGCGTCGGATTCGAGTTCTTCGTGGAGTCGGAAAAGAACCTGAGCTTCGCTGACTTCGGTGATTTCGGCGCGATGGAGGAAGCCGTGGGCAACGATGTCGTAGATCTGGCCAGGGGTGGCGCGAAGGACTCGGGCGAGGTGTGCTGCCTGATCGCCGGTGAGAGTTGCGGTGGTGGGGGTCCAGGTGTCGGCGATGAAGCGGCGACGGGTCATGAGGCAAGTTTAGAGCTTTTGTGCTGGTGGGTTCGAGATATGAATCGTGGGATTAGTTCTGTTGCGTGGAGACGGGGACGGCAGTCTCGGTGGATTGGGGGATAGTGACCTCCTGGGTACCCAGATGATAGAGGTCGACGTTGAGGACAGCGGAGCGGCGGCGGTCCCACACGTCTTTCGAGATGGGGAACTGGAGGATGATCATGCCCTGGCTGGACTTGCCGGGGTCGATCATGGATTCGCGGAGGAGGGGCTCGGTGGCGACGGGTTTGAGAACAGGAAAGGACGCGTAGACGTTGTCGAGATCACCCTTTTCGACGGCGCTGGTTGTAATTTGTTCTCCCTCCGCGGTGGTGAGGGTGGCGGTGAAGTCTTTGAGGAAGAGCGGAAGGTGGGTCTGATCGTCGATGTGAAGGGTGGTAAGGATGTACAGATGATCTTCGACGTGCTGGTTGGAGACGATGATGGTGTCGGATTTGAAGGAGGTGCGTGTCGGGACGACGACGGTTTTGACGATCGTCAGCTCGGGGGTTCGGTGGGGATTGAGGCGGACAACCAACGCAAGGGCAATGCCAAGAATAAGAAAGGCCAGAAGAACAGGCACAAGGAGATTGCGCCGGGCGGGTTGGGCGAACTTAAGATCAGACACTGGCAATGAGGATAGCAAGTGAGCTGGCTTTGAGGAAGTCCCAAAAACGATAAAGTCGTTACCAAAGTTCTGGGACGGTTGTCCGTAAGCGGTGACTAGCGCCGGGATACAGGACAGGGATGGGGGTCAGTCCTTTTTGACGGCGTATTCCTCGAGGAGAACGGTAATCAAGGCTGCAGTGGGGACAGAAACCAAAGCTCCGACGACGCCCGCGAGAGCGGTTCCCAGGAGGAGGGCCACGAGGACGGTCAGTCCCATGAGATTGACGCTGGTGCGCATGACGCGGGGGATGAGGTAGGCGTTCTCAAGGCTGGCGTAGATGAGGTAAAAGATGAGAACGCCGGCCATCTTGGTCCAGGAATCGAGTGCTGCAACTACGCAGGCGAGGGCGACGGTAACTACTGCGCCGGCGATGGGGATGATGTTAAGGAGTCCCATGAGGAAACCAAGGAGGACGAAGTAGCGGACGTGAAGAATTCCGAAGACGATCGTGCTGACGATCCCGATGGTAATCATGAGCAAGCCCTGACCAACAAGCCATTTGCTGACCTTGCGCTCGGCTCGCCTGAGGGTGTTGTCGAGGCGGCGGCGCTGCTCGGTGGGGAAGAGCGAGAGGAAGAAGCGGTAGGCGTACTCGCCTTCAAGCATGAAGTAAATGCAGAGGAAGCTGGCGGTGAGGATGTCGAAGAGGTGGGAGAGCCAGAGAGGGACCGAGGTGAAGAGATAGCTTGCAGTGGTATCGAGTGCTCCGATGGCGCGCTGGGCGATGGAGTCGACGCCAAAGCGGTTGGCTAAGGGGATCTTTTTAATCCTGGCAATGATGTCGGGGATGCGTTGAGGGAGTTCGTCGGAGAAGCTGCGCAGATCGCGGAGAACCGGAGGAAGGCCCGTAGTGAAGAAGAAAGCGATGATGAGGGCGACTGTAACGATAAGAAGCACAATCCCCACGGCGCGCGAAGGATGGTAGCCGCGAAACCCTGTGCGGGTGATGTATGTGACCGCGGGCATGAGAACGACAGCGAAGAGAGCGCTGACGTAGAGCATCATAAGCTCTTTTTTGAGGGTCCAGGCCAGCGCGAGAAGAAGAAGCACGCCAATTGCGAAGAGGATATGGCCGCGGATGCTGGAGCGGGAGCGCAGCTCGAAGGGGGAGAGGTCGTCGTTGGCGGGGGTGGTCAGCGGGGAGTCTCCTGGATGCTGACGTGCAGTTTAGTTAGTGTGCTCTTTTTCGGCTGGATGTGGAAGTGTGGGGTTTGAGTCTATCCGGTCAGGCTGATTAGAAGAACTTCGACTGTTTGCTCCGGGGTGTGGTCGGCCGTTTCTATGGTCAGGTTGGCCAGGCGGCGGTAGAGGGGGTGTCGTTTTTGGAAGCGTAGTTGTGCGGCAGCGGGGTCGGAGAGGACCGGACGGGCGATGTCTTGGAGCATACAGCGGTCGAAGAGTGTGGGGAAGGGTGCATCAAGGAAGATGGTGAAGGTAGCGGGGGTCTGTTCGAGGAGAAGGCGGTTGGTGAGCTCTTCGGGGGTCCCTCCGCCAAGAGCGAGGACGGTGTGGTCGCGACCGAGTGCGGAGGCGAGTGCAGTGGATTCAAGGCGCCGGAAGTGGGCTTCGCCGTGGAGTTCGAAGAGCTGGGGAATGGTGGCTCCGGTGCGGGCTTCGAGATGGGCGTCGAGATCGAGGAACTGCCAGTTGAGGCGGGCGGCGAGGAGGCGGCCGACTGTGGATTTGCCCGCTCCCATGAAACCAGTGAGGACGAGTCGGCGGAGGTGTGCAGGGGCTGGGGTAAGGCCGGGCTCGTTGGTGGGCATGTTCTTTGTGTGGGATTCAGCGTTGGGCTGGATCTTGTTCTGGGTTTCGGCTTCCGACTCGGTGGATGTCATTGCTGCTCCTTGATGTTACTCAAACAAAGGCTGGTTCTGAAAAATGAAAGAGCCGCAACCTTTTGGGCTGCGGCTCAGGAAGATCGATGACTCTGAAGTTTTATTTAGATGTTTCAGAGATACATGCGAGGACTCCGCTGGCCGCTTGGTTGCGCCAATAGCAGAGGGTAAAGTCCGTAAATCGGAATGCGCTCGACATGCTGGTATGACGATATATCGGGTTTCAGGTTGAATGCAAGGATTTGGCAGAGTTCAGGGGACTTTCGGGGTGTTGATGAGAGCGTAGATCTCAAGATACACACCGTTCGTCCATCCGAAGCCTACGACGTTGCTTTTATATCCGGTCGCGACAGCGACGTTGGCTGAGCCATTGACGACGTTGTACTTCTCGCGAATGGTTCCGTCGTGCTGAAAGTTCTGGAGGACGGTGCTGGAGAACTTCTGCGCGACGCGAATGGCATCGTCGGTGAAGCCGTACTGGTCGATGCCTTTTACGGCGAGCCAGTTTGTCGGAGCCCATCCATAGGGAAGATCCCACTGGGTGGCGGAGTCGTGATCGCTCATAGCGAGGCCGCCGCCGTGTTCAAAGAGAGGTAGGTGACGCTCGAGCGCAGCCGCCTGCTGTGGCGATGCTAGACCAGCCCAGAGGGGATAGAGGGTGGTGAGGTAATCGTAGGTGGATTGCTTTTGCGTGACGAAGTTGTAGTCGAAGAAGATGCCTTGTGTGGGGTTCCACAGATACTTGTTGATGGCATCGCGGCGGGCTGCGGCTTTTTGATTCCACTGCTCGGCCTCGTCGGCACGGCCAAGAAGCTGGGCGAAGTGCTCCATGTCGCGCTCGTATTTGTAGAGCAGGCTATTGAGGCAGACGGGGGCATAGTCTTCGGTGGAACCGCTGAAGGGACCGAAACGGAAGCTGGTGTCGAAGCCTGACTCGCGCATGGCCCGGTCGCCGCGATAGAAATCTGCACTGAGGCGATGACCGTTGACGTGGGCTCGTGCGCAAACTCGGGAGGCGTTGATGTCGCAGCTTGTTTTGGCGAGGGTGGCTGCTTCGGAGGCCGTCGGTTGATCCGGGGCGTCGATGAGATAGCTCGTATGAACTTCGGGATGGGCGAGGAGCCAGCGGATGATGTCGGGATAGTATTCGCTGTCATCGGCCATTTCGGGTACGGGGCCTTCGCCGATGTCGTAGTAGCGGGCGAGACCAGTGTTGCCTGCGCGATGGGACGGCGAAGCCCATAATTCGTAGTCCCGCTGAGCATAGGAATACGCTTTGGCCAGCCAGGCTTTTGTAAGCGGATGGCCGGCGGGATGTTCGTAGACTTCACGAATCATAGAGGTGAGAAATGGGGGCTGCGAGCGAGTGAAGAAATACGTTCGGTTGGCGTTGAGAATCGCTCCATAGTTTTCGATTTCGAAGAAGAAGTTTTCGACCATGCCTCGAGCAAGTGCGTCACGATTGTCTTTGACCAGCCCGAGGATGATGAAATAGCTGTCCCAGCCGTACATTTCGTTGAATCGGCCCCCCGGGACCACGTAACGATTGGGAAGATAGAGCAAGCCTTCTACGGGAATCTCGGAGACCCGAACCTCTCCCATGTGTGTGATGGGGCGAGGCAGATGGCGTATGTCGACTTTACATTGCTGGCGCGCGGCGGTGACAGTGGCGGGTGCTGCCATCCCTGCTGGGAGGTAAAGGACGGGGGGTGTTGTGACCTTGGGATCGATGAGCGATTTGCACTCCGTCATTGAGCGCGATAGGCTGTCCCAGCCGTTGTTGATGTAGGCGAGAATCTTTACGTTAGCGGTTGCGTTACTCTGCGGCTGTCCAAGGAGGCGTTCGGGGAAGAAGCAGATCGCGACTCCGAGCGCGATGCAACATGGGAAGATCGGGAATCGTTTTTGATAGCGCATATTGCTAAGATGCTTCCTTGGGTTGTGGCGGTTCTGATGATGGATGGAATCTGCCTTTACACTCAAGCCAGACGGTCGTATTGATTGAGGTTCAATGAAAAACGGTTCGACAGAAATAGATATGCGGATAGGGCTCGACCTTGGCGGGACAAAGATTGAAGCGCTCGCGATTGATAATGCCGGGATGGAACTTGCGCGGTATCGTACCGATACTCCGCGAGACGATTATGATGCGACGCTGGAGACGATGGCGGGACTGGTCCATCGATTGGAGCAGCAGACCGGACGGATTGGGACGGTTGGAGCGGGGGTACCGGGAAGCATTTCGGGGATTACAGGACTGGTGAAGAATGCGAATTCCACTTGGTTGAATGGTCGACCACTCGACAAGGATTTGTCGCACGTGTTAAATCGCGAGGTACGCGTGGCCAACGATGCGAACTGCCTTGCAGTCTCTGAGGCTACGGATGGCGCGGCGGCGGGAAAAAATGTTGTCTTTGGCGTAATTCTGGGGACAGGGTGTGGCGGTGGCGTTGCTCTTGGGGCGCGGGTGCACGCAGGGCCTAACGGTGTTGCTGGGGAATGGGGGCACAATCCTCTACCTTGGCCAACGCCGGATGAGTATCCAGGCCCCCTGTGTTATTGCGGGAAGCGCGGGTGCATGGAGATGTGGGTGTCCGGTACTGGCATTGCGCTCGATTATAAGAGCGCAACTGATACAACGCGAACTGCGCAGGAGATCGTGCTTGACTTTGAAGCCGGCAAACCGGAGGCTACGGCCGCGATGCAAAGGTTCGAAGACCGGCTTGCGCGCGGACTGGCGCAGGTTATCAATATCCTTGATCCGGATGTGATCGTGATTGGTGGGGGTGTGTCGAGAGTGCCGCACATCTATCAAGCGATTCCGCGCCTGCTGCCTAAGTATGTCTTCGGGGGTGAAGTTTCAACGCCGATTCTGCAAGCGAAGTTTGGAGACTCGAGTGGAGTTCGCGGTGCGGCGTGGCTCTGGCCTATCGACTCTGAGAGCCTCGCGAAAGGCTGAGTCTATGCGATACTGGATGAGGAATGAAGCTCTTTGCTGAGGGCTGAATTCGCCGCTCGCTGATGTGACGAATGGTTTGGAGATCGAACCAGACTGAGATTGCAGAGCGTGTCAATCTAGAGCCGGGATGGCGGAACTGGCAGACGCAGCGGACTCAAAATCCGCCGGGCTTCGGCCCGTGGGGGTTCGACCCCCCCTCCCGGCACCAAATATCTTCAGTATCAACAATAATTTACGAAGCAAAAAAGCCTCTCAGTCCGAGAGGTTTTTGCGGTCGCAAGACTAGCACAACCCTTACACACTTTTTGTGATATTCAGAAAGAGCGTGGAGGTGATTGCTTATGGCCGAACATCACACGATTCTCGGCGGCAAGGTGCACGTCTACAAACGTACGAATAGTTCGATCTGGCAATGTGCGACCTATTTGGCAGGAAGGAATCGGCGCACGACTAGCAAAGAGGACAGTCTTTCGAAAGCAAAAGAGTTTGCAGAAGACTGGTACCTGCGGCTAAGGGGTAAACTTCGCGACGGGGAGCTAAAGGGTGGAAAGTCGTTTCGTGAGACTGCGAAGTTGTACTTGCGCGAATTTGACATCATGACTCAGGGACAAAGGAGCCCCACTTACGCGCGAGGACAACATGCGCGCACCAACAACTGTCTGATCCCGTTCTTTGGCAGCATGGTGCTTCCAGAGATCACAGCTGGCAAGGTCAATGAATATCGAGTCCACCGGCTTGAAGAATCCAATGCTAAGCGCGGGAAGCCACCTGCCCGCAACACCATGCATCAGGAGATGGTCACACTCCGCCAAATATTCAAGACGGCTCTGCGGCACGGATGGATCGATCATCTTCCAGACCTGTCAGAGCCATATCGGCGCTTCACCGAAGGTTTCTCATAGGGCGTGGTTTTCTCCAGAAGAGTACAAGCAGCTATACGAGGCGACCAGAAGGCGAGCGCTTCATCCTAAGCAGCCTCGCTTTCGCTGGGAGGCGGAACAGATCCACGATTACGTCCTTTTTTCCGCAAACACCGGACTTCGACCCGATGAGGCAATGCGCCTTCAGTTTCGAGACGTTACGGTTGTCGCAGATGAAGGCAGCGGCCAAACGATCTTGGAGATCGAAGTGAGAGGCAAGCGAGGGGTCGGTTTTTGCAAAAGCACCGCGGGTGCAGTGCGGCCGTTCGAGCGGTTGAAGGCTCGTCAGCGTCCTGATTGCGGGCCGGGACGGTCAGGAAGCCGTACTGCGTCGATGGCCAGTGGGGAGTGGCGTGCGCCAGGGCCAACCGAGTTGTTATTTCCCAAGTGGCCTCGCGATTTGTTCAACGCCATTCTCGAAGAAGAAAAGCTACGTACAGATCGCGACGGGAAACCTCGGACAGCCTACAGCCTCCGTCACACATACATTTGCCTACGTCTACTTGAGGGAGCTGACATCTACACGATCGCGAAGAATTGCCGCACGAGCGTGGAGATGATCGAAAAGTATTACGCCGCTCATTTGAAGACCCAACTCGACGCTGCAGCCATCAACATCATGAGGCCGCGATCGCAGAAGAAAGCAATTAACAAGAAAGGACCGCAGCGTGTTGAAGCTGTTCCGCTGGCTCCGCGAAATGTAGTCCAGGCCACGAACCCGCACTCGGCGGGGCGGCGAAAGGCGAAGTGGTATGAAAAATCCGCAGACCACAAGGCTGTAAAAGGTTCAATTCCCTCCGCCCCAATCCTGGCTCATGCGTTAACCAGGATGGCACCATCCTGGCATGTTTTAGGGCCGAAACCGGCCCAATTCGGCCCGGCACCGGGCCACGCACCGTAAGGCGCTTACACCGAACGAATCCGGTGTAATCCGGTAATATTCCCGGTAAGCAATCCGGTATAATCCGGCATAGTTACCGGTATGCCCAACACCGACACCATTAACGTCACGCAGGAATTACTGGCGCTCCTGTCAGAAATCGACGAGTTCAAGGGCGCTTGGCGCGCCCTCGGCACGCTTGCGCCGGAGCGATTAAATGCGCTTCGCCGCGTGGCGACCATCGAGAGCATCGGCTCATCCACACGCATCGAAGGTAGCAAACTGACTGATCGGGAAGTGGAACGCCTGCTCGGCAATCTCGAAATCAAGCGGTTCGGCACGCGCGATGAGCAGGAAGTCGCCGGCTATGCCGATGTGATGGAAACCGTCTTCCGGAGCTGGTCGGATATTCCAGTTACCGAAAACCTCATCAAGCAGCTTCACCGCGACCTGCTCGCCTACAGCGACAAGGATGAACGGCACCGGGGCGAGTACAAGACCCTCCGCAATGATGTCGGTGCGTTCGACGCCGACGGCAAGATGATCGGCATCGTGTTCGAGACGGCGACACCGTTTGATACACCTCATCGCATGACGGAGCTTGTCGCCTGGCTGAATGAAGCGCGCGAGCTGCGCCGCCTGCATCCGCTGCTGATCATCGCCGTATTCATCGTAGTATTCCTGGCAATCCATCCCTTTCAGGATGGGAACGGGCGACTGAGCCGTGTTCTGACCACCCTTCTGCTGTTGCAGGCTGGCTATGCCTATGTACCGTATTCATCGCTCGAGAGCGTGATTGAGAACAGCAAGGAAGCTTATTACCTGGCCTTACGCCAGACACAAACCACCGTCCGAACCGATGCGCCGAACTGGCAGCCGTGGTTGCTTTTTTTCATGCGGGCCCTGCAGCAGCAAAAGCGTCGCTTGGCTGTGAAGGTCGAGCGTGAGAAGAATGCACTTGCAGCTCTTCCGGAACTCGCCGTCAAGATCCTCGACTATGTGCGGGATCAGGGACGGGTTACGACTCGTGACATCGTGCGAGAATTCGGTGCGAGTCCAAACACGCTGAAGGCTACATTTACCTCGCTTGTTGATAAGGGTTTGCTGCTGAGACATGGCGGCGGTCGTTCCACCTGGTACGGACTTCCGTAAGAACGGAGATGTATGGCATTCAAAATTCCCGAGAAGCGCACTGTATGCCCGGATGATCCCGAGTCCCTCTTTAGGGACTTGCGCAAGAAAACCGTGCCCGGCCTCTTATCCCATCAAGCAGACCTCTTGCGCAGTTATCTCGCCGTCCACACGAAGTACTCGGATATTGCGCTTCAGCTGCCCACCGGCAGCGGCAAGACCCTCGTCGGCCTTCTCATCTCCGAATGGCGGCGGCGCAAATATGGTGAGCGCGTGGCGTATCTCTGCCCCACACGTCAGCTCGTCAATCAAGTTGC
>Ga0206958_1135_pt3 | contig 18629 bp, 20 predicted proteins | sample Alteio_BWOrgHeat_33_FD_152968 | JGI IMG/M metagenome (GOLD analysis project Ga0206958, IMG submission 152968) | Enriched cells from forest soil in Barre Woods Harvard Forest LTER site, Petersham, Massachusetts, United States -... | ecosystem: Environmental > Terrestrial > Soil > Temperate forest >... | reverse complement strand
CGTTTGCCTCTTGGGACGGCAAATCTTGGGCCGGCGTTACCGTCGGTCTGAGCGAGAACGACCTTGGTAAACAGGTCCCAAAGACTAAGACCGTGGGACCGGATCCCGCTTCGGTCAGGATCGGAGTCGACAAGAAAAACTGGATTCTTACCGGAATCCTCACCGGCACAAACAACAAGGGCCATCTTGCAGGCTTCACGGTCGAGCTCGAGCGCAACGAGCCACTCGAATCACTTGAGGCCTTTGAGGCCGAGGTTGGACAACCTGACTTTACCGCTTACCCGGCAACCCGATTCAGCGATTGGTCGCTTGCGGTTTGGGCGTCGAAGGGCATCGCGGCTGCCGTTCAAAACAGCAGTCGCCCTTTGGTATTCAAAGTGCTTCTTGTCCCTCAGGACGTCCTGACGAAAGGCGTGGACCTGTGGGAGCGTGCTCCCAATCAGATTCAAGACATGCCACGTGTCCCGATTACCGGGTTCGACGTGTCGATCTCAACTGACCCGAAAAACCGAGATTTTGAGGACGACATTGAGCGAAGCGTTCGACGACGCGCTCGCCGTACAATGGACAATGGAGGCGGACCAGGTTGGCAAGCGGCTTCCGACTCAGGAGTTCGCATCCAGTCGTCGTTCTCGATGAAACGCGATAAGTCGACGTCAATCAACGGTTCACTTTCGACCACATACATCAGCCCGCAGGGGAGTTTCACTTCGACAGTAATGGGAGACGACAAAGTGGATCGCGAACGTGAAGTGCGCGATCGGGTCGAATCAATGTTCGACGCCCTCATGCCCAAGCTCGAGAAGGACCTTGATTCAAAAATGCGGAGGGTAGCCTGGCAGACCGAGTGGCGTCAGTTCACAAGCTTGGCACGAGCTAAACCCTGATAACAATTTTTAATCTCAGGAGGATTTGCCGCCTGAGATTAAGTTTGGGCGCAGGCTGAGGCAGCGCTGCAGCCCTCGAACGCTTATGCGCTTAGCGCTCCAACGCTTTGTCGGCGTGGTCGCCTGCGCCGACCTACTTCTTAAGCGTCGCACAGCCAAAGACACCGCCAGCAGTGTTTCCATCGTGCGCCTGGAATCGCACCGCAATCTTGTTTTCCGCGTTCGCCGTCAGGGCTGCCGGTATCGGATACTCGATGTCGAAGAGGTGTCCGGGCTTGTTACGATGGAGTGACTCGGTAGCAATTCGCTGTCCGTTTACGAGGATGTCAAATGTTCGCGCGCCAGAGTCATCGCCCCAGTAGGTGACGCTCAATGTCATCGGGGCATCTGGAACGATCTTCAGGTCCCAGCCGAAATTCTTGCCGTCCCGGTAGTGTCGACTATTGAACGCGCCGGTATTGCTTGATTCGGCAAATAGGTTGTGTGTCTTCTCGATAGATCCACCACCATCTACTTGAATATCGTCAACGATGCGCCGCTTCCGCGCCGAGCGCGTTTCTTCTGCCGCCATGAGAACCCGTTCTCGGATGCTGTTGGGCTTGATCAAATTCCAGTAGACGCCGAAGGGCTGGTCGATAATGCTGTAGAGAGGGACAAAAGTTAAGTTGCGTTGTTGACCGACGGTTTTAAAAGTCAGTGTCTTTCCCGGCACCTTCTTCATCCAATTTGCCGGATCGGAACGCGTGACCCGAAGGTATCCGGTGTTAATGTCCTCCGCAATAGGCGTCGTCGAGTTCATGACTCCCGCCAAAACCAGTGGTCCATACATCACTGCCTGCAACGTTGGGTCGTCTGGAAGTGCTTGCGTATGTAAAGCCATCGGCGTTTGAACCTGAACCTTATCGCCATCTCGCCATGTGCGCCGAATGGTTGCGTAAGAAGACGGATTAGCGAGCAGTGGCAGCGTGTTGCCGTTCAACCTCACGCCAAATCCTTTAGCCCAATACGGGACGTGTAGGTTAAGCGCCATCGTCGTCGGTCGACTTAGGTGCACCATGAACGTAGATCCTTGCTCCTCTGGGAATTGCGTCGTTTGCGTGACCCGCAGACCTTTTTCGGGCCAGCTAAGCTCGGACGGAACGTACATGTTGACGTACAAGCCGTTTGCATTGTGAAAGTAGATACTGTCGTTCAGCTTCGCAAACGATTCAATGCCGGTGCATGTACAGCACCAAAACGTGTTTCGTGCCGTACCCCAGTTCTTCGTGTCGCCACCAGCCATCGGCATGTAATAAAGCATCATTCCGTTGTCCGATCGTTGCGCGGGAAGGATTCCATTGAAGTAGGCTCGCTCGTAGAAATCTGCATACCTCGAATCAGCCGTCCACCGGATAAGGTTCCTGGTGATCTTGAGCATGTTATAGGTTGTGCAGAGCTCCTGGTTATTTCCGACAAGCGTGTGAGCTAATGAATCGGAATCGCCCCAGAACTCCGCTTTGTTGTCGCCGCCGGTTGCGTAAGAGCGGTGATTGGCGATGCGATCCCAGAAATATTCGACAATCGTTCGATAGCTGCGATCATTCAGGAGTTCGTAACGCCGAGCTGCGCCGAGGATCTTCGGCAAGTTCGTGTTGGCATGGAGGCCGCTGAGCGAATCGTGGCGAAGGGCTAACGGACCCAAGAACGCGGCCTCATCGAAGCGATGCGCGAAGTCGAGGTTCGCCGGGTTGTGATCGTTGGCGTACAGATTGTATTCGGCCATCGCCATACCGCCAAATTCGGTGTGCATTGTGGCGTCGAATTGAGCGTTCGAAAGCTTGGCGCTTCGACCCCTGAAATATGCGGCCATGTTCTCCGCAGTCTCTAACGCCACGCGATTGCCGAATACTTCATAAACATCCACGAGGCCGGTCAAGAGCTTCTCGACTACGTAGTAAGGAGCCCACACCGGCTTACCATTTTCGACGCGATCAAAGTAGCTGGTTGGAATCCCCGCTAAATACTTGCCGCCAAGCGCCTTCTGGCATTTTGAGAGCTCAATTACAAGGAAATTTGCTCGGTCCTTAAACCAAAGGTCTCCCGTGCTTTTGTACATCAACGCACAAGTCGTGAGATAGTGTCCAAGGAAAGTTCCTCGAATCTCGCTGTCCGGAGACTCCCAGCCGCCAAACGGCTTGCCCGGTGCAGGTAACCCGGCGTTTCGCCGGTAGGGATAAAGCATTCCGTCGACGTCGAGGGATTGAACATACCGGCGATCCGCCTCCATTGCCCTCTTCTCAAGCCCATCCAACAGGCGCACCTGCGACATGTCAAACGGTTCAAGCTTGAAACGAGGATCAGCTTCGTATCTCAGGTCGGTAGAGATTTGAGGAGTCTGCCTCGTAGGATTTGCGAAAGCATTTGTTTGGCACACCGAAACAAGGAAAAGGGCGAAGAGTGTGGATCGCATCGGTCCACAGATTATGCCCAAATGCTGACTGTTCGACGGATCAGCAACGTGAGGCAGGGAAGGCTGCATTCTCCGTTCAAGGTCCATGACACGCCCCTTCGTGGCCGGGATTTAGCGGCTGCACCATGTCCCAGGATTGAAGCCCCGGGCTGGCAGGTGTCGCACCGTTGGGGTCCGTTGCACTGAACGGGCCAAGTATCGCGCCACCTAACATTCGAATGCGCTGTAGTCGTGGGTTGGTTCTTGCCCACGTTTTGATCGTAGTCTAGGTTCAAATTTGTTTCTGATTACGGTCTGGGTCCGTGGGCAAGAACCATCCCACGACTACAGCGCCCTTATATTCTTAGGCGACCCAATAAGCTGAAGTTGCAATGCGACGGACCCCGTTGAGATTATTTTCAGACGAGTTCTCGTGATATCTATCGAAATGACGTCAGATCGGTAACCTAGCGTCGAAATGAGCCATATGAGCGTGTTCGACGTTATTGCAGCATGCTTATGCGTGGGATTGCCGGTGGTGGCGATCCTGTATTTCTTGGTTTTCAGCATCCAATGGAAAAGGGAGCGAAGGCTAATTGCCAAGATCGTGGCTTCGGCCACCGAGGTTCAAATGGAGGAGATAGCTCGTCTCATTGAATCGTGCGGCACTGAAACGCCGACAGCCGCTTTTCTCATGGCGACTGGGGAATCGACGCCTGACAAAACCACCTTGATTCGGCTCCCGACCAATATCCCTCAGTTTCCTTGGGGCGGTCGATGCGTGACGCTCACGAACGATGAGGGAAACATCCCGTCGTTATCGTTCGTCGAGAGCGATTTTGAAGGAATTGTGTGCCTAGGGAAGCGGTACCGGACTGTCGGCGTTCCAAAGAAGAAGACGAAGACCGGTAAGTCGAAGAACATATATGACATAGAGAGGATGCTTTCAGCCTCACCGCAATTGGTGGCAGCCCTCAAGGAACTCTATCCCAAATCTCCACAAACCCTTCTCGTCTATTTGCTAAGAACGGCCCCAGCGCAAATAGGAGGTCCACCCGGTTGGTATCAAGATCCCGAGGTCCAGAAATGTCCGAAATGTGGAAGGTACATGTCCTTAATCGTCCAAATCGAAGACGGATCGGCCATGGTCTATCTCTTCGGTTGTCGCGCCCATCCCGACGAGACAGCCACTCTATATCAGTTGGATTAATTTCCAACTCAGTTGTGCGAACGCTCGTTCAGCGGATCTAATAGCGGGTTTCCTTTGTATCCGTCGCTTCGGCCAGATCGAGCGTGGGAAACCGCCCTGCGTAGCAAACCAACTTGCGCCTCCACCTCTGCAAGTTCGTTTTTGCCGGTGTGGTGCTCGATTCCGAGGGCGCCCTTGTAACCAGATTCAAGGAGAATTGCCAATGCATCGTCCAACCGCTCATAGCACGTCTTCTGGTCGATGTGGGTGTGAATCGCAATCGGCGCCAATGCTCGGTCGTAGTCGCTGGGACTGGTTGATGTATCTTTGCCCATGTGCAGCAAGATCCCGTAGTGGGGGGAGGCAACCGCCGCGTGAAGCTTTAGCATGTTGTCCGGGTAGTTCGTTGCCCCCCAGTGGGTCTCCGGCCCAATCGTGAACCCGGCGTTTCCGGCATATTCGGCGAACTCGCGAAACGCCCCGCAGATAAAGTCAAATTCTTCGTTCGTCCAATGTCGTTCGCGACCGCCTGTGTCGATCCGAACTGTTCTGGCGCCAAGAATCTCGGCGGCCTTCAAGTGGCGATAGGCAAGTTCTCGATGCCGAGCCCGCGCCTCAGCGTCGTCTTCCCAAGGGTGGCAGCCGTCAGCGTGGTAGTTCACGCACACCAAGTCTCGCTCATCCATCGCTCGCCGCACCTTTCCAAGTCGCTCAGGATCCAGCTGAACCTCGACGTCCGATCCGAGAAGGCCATTCCAGATGTCAGCTGTTCCAAGGTGATATCGGTACCGGCACGCCTCTAGATAGCCAAAAACATCCATGGTGCCATTCGCCAGAGCGCCGTGAAAGGAAAAGGAAGCGATACTGATATTCATGTGCTTGATTAGACCCTAACGATTCTGCCCGGTTTCTCCTCATGTGAATCAAGTAGACGTCCAATCTATAAACGATCGGGACCTTGCGCGAGCCAAGTGGCAAGTTCTTTTTGTACGGATTATTATCGAGGCCTCGAACTCGCCTACAACCCCCGTAGTCGTCACCGCCGTGTTGACGTTCTTGCTCGCAACGAGGCATCGGACGCGACGATAGGTGACAGATTTGGTCTTGCCCGAAACGCGCCATCTCCGTCCAATCACAGAAGCCCCCGTAGCCCACGGTACCATGCCGTGGCTCTTGCTTGTAACGGGACACGGGACAGGCGGTGAGGGGACAGACACTGAACTATCCGTTATAGACTAACCAATTCCCCATTGCCGCAGGACCGATGCGAGCGGCAGAAGGTCTTGCGGGTGTGTGATCTGAATACCATCCGAGCGGCCAAAGTTGCAGTTCGGTGAGTAGAGATCGACCTCCAGTACACTTCGCATCTTCAGACCTTCGGCGATCGCGTACAGGCAGCTTTGGTTGCCGACGAAAACAGACCCGCCTGCGACAAACTTAGTAAGTTGCAAGAGATCTTGCGTCTCGTGCCATTCGATTTCGCCGAATTCCTGCTCAAACCCGGCGTGCTCCTCCTTTGTCCCGACGAATACGGCGTTCGGCAGCAAATGGCGGCACAGCGGCCACAACTCGCTGACGCCGTGCCGAATCAGAGAGCGAGAGAATACTGGCCTGCGGTGAGGATGCGGTTCGACCGAGAGCCACGGAGCCAACATAGCGTCCACGTTGAGGCCGCACCAAATCAGATGGGACATCGCCAGGTTGTAGGGTCCGAGACAGTTTCGGAAGCCGTCGAGATCGATGGCAACCGTTTCGCCATGCCAAAGACGCGCGTCTTCGATGTACGGCTGCTCTTTCAGTAAGGGTAAAAGCGAGGTTGCCGCGTTTAAGGAAAAATCAAATACGCGGTTCGGGTTCAAGACAAGGACCCCGCCTCCGAGTTCGCGAACCGTCGGCAAGGAGTAAACAAGATCGCCCAACTTTCCCGAGTGTTTGAAAATCCTCATGGCACGCGAAAGAGCCGGAATCCCCGGGAAAATTCACATTCTAGCCGCTGAGCCTGTCGGTCGAAGCTGTCAAGAATGGCGATCATCTCAGAATTCGAATCGTGGTAGTACTCGTGTCTTAGCCTAGACGTGTCGTGAAAGGCACAGATGGCGCCCCGTGAGAGAAGGCCCCGATCCATGAGGGCCCTAAATTCCAGATGCCGAATCTCGACGAGGCTGTCAAAGAAAGCGAATTCGAACGGCGGGCCGTTCCAAGATGCGACCAGATCCAAGGTCGAGCACACGTGAAACTCGACGCGGTCCTGTAAGTTTGCGTTCCATCTGGCAATATTCGTTTGAGCGCGTTGAGAAGCTGAAGGATCCAAGTCGACGGTATGGAGCACTCCAAACCCGTTCGAAAGCATCGCTTCTCCGATTGCCAGCGCGCCATGGCCCTGCGCGGTCCCGGATTCCAACGCGAGCGCAGGTTTAAAGAGATAAACCAGCGCGTTGATAAAGTTCAAAACCTCGATTTCGGTGGCGCCGCCGTCGAACGAGTGGTAAAGCTCGGCCCTTTCCGCGTCCGCGTGCGGATGGACCAGTGCCTCGTGTCGCACCGGACCAACCAATGACGTCAAATGTTGAGCATAGTTCACTCGAGTACCTTCACCGGCCGATTGTTGAGTGACGTCTACATTATTCACCGGGAATCGGCATTTTTAGTCATCTTTTTGGCATTGAACGGCACGGCAAAGGTACATGGACGTGCGCGTCGACTAGGCTGCCTCCTAATTGGCGGGCGGTTGCGCACCTATCTGGGCCGAGAACATGACCGATCACTGAGACCCAGTTTTTGCCCGGCAAGCCAACCTGAGACCAATCACTAAATTACTGCTGTAAAGGTATTAGTCTAGCTCTCCCCCTTGTGTCAAATTCCAGTAGATAATAAGGCGTTGAGGCTACGAGATGGGCGGGCGTTTTTGGGTGAGATGCGCTCAAGTGCAGTCTGGCTTGCGCCATATGATCCACGAGGGTGCTGTCGTAGGAAAACATCAATCGAACGCGTTTGTTGAGCACATCCAATGGGATCATATCCTCTAGTGGTTCCCAATAATCTAGGCTCCCTTTTGGTGAGATTGTTCTGAAAGCGGCAACCCACGGGCGTCCATTCTTGTAGTGTGTTTCGAAGTCCTTTGAAATGACGTCGACCGTGAGTCGATTAATTGGTGGATGGGCACGAATCGCCTTGGCGGTGAGGTTTTTGAGGGACAACTTAAAGCCTTTTATGTATCCATTTTGTTCGACGGGTACGGCAACCAGGCTCACAGGGCCATCCTTTGAGGTGAAGTTTCTGCGGCCTGTCGATGCAGAAAAGATCAGCAATGAAATAGCCGCAAGGGTAATCATTTTCCGCTCAAACAACTCAAAAAACACGCTGCCCATTTGTTATTCGCATCTTGGGCCGCAGAATTCTGATCGTCCGCACAGTTTAGATACGAACAAGAGTGGACTAGTTCATGAGCAAGGGTGTGCCCCTGGTCACTCAGACAATTGTTTGTGTAAGTACCGGGCGGACACTGGCACGCAGCACCACTGTCAGCATTCAAACAGATAGTTATCGGATGGGGCCCTTGCCCACCCGAACCACAATTGGTTGATCCGCATGGAGGAATCTTGGCTGTGGGGCAACCACAATCTGGGGGACAAGATTCTGTGGCAGAACAATTCATACACATCACCGACCCAAATGCACAAAACTTTCCAATGCATCCGGGGTCAACGTGTCGCCCGACCTTTCGGTTGCAATATCCGCCGCTGAGATCTCGCTCCCCCAATCGTGAATCGCGAGATAGTCGCCTACCTGCAACAGCGGCGCGAAGCGTCGAACCTCCTCCCGCTTGTTCCCGTTGTCGCAGAAAAGCAGAACCGGCTTAGGAAGCTCCTCCAGAAGCTCGCCCATCGCGAGAACCGCGCTGTCTTCGAGCAGGTTTGCTCGAACGACCGTGGCGCCCAGCGCTCCCAAGAACTGTGGATTCTCAATCTGATCCAAGTTCGCGTCCATCGTCACAAAACGGACTTGCCTAGCGCCCGCCTGAAGGGCTAGAAAGATCGCCATCCCTCCCCGAAACGTTCCGAGTTCGACGATCGATCGCACCGCATGTCGGTTGAGGAATTCCTCCCACAGCGGAAGGTCGTTCCACGCCTGAGCGATCAGCGATCCGGCAAACGTATTTCCCGCATTAGGCTGCTCCAAACAAGCCGGGTAGCTCAACCGAGGTCCCGGCACCACCCCGTCACTCGCCAAAGCGAATGTCGGCTGATCGGTCACGTCGAAGGCATGCATGGGTTGCTCGTGGAGAGGCTCAACGGGAATCGAATTGATAGTGTGGACAATATCCTCATTGGAAGTCCATCACGCTGTGTCTGCGATTGGCGTGGAGAAAGTAGCTTTTGGCGCGGCTGCATCGTTGCGGCATAGACGGTCGGTAATCCTGCCCCTGCTCGATCACCTGCTCTTAGTTTCAATATCCAATAGCAAGTGCAATTACTGAATTATTCTGACGTTCTCGTGACCCGTTCGTGCCACTACTGCGTAGGCCCCGTCGAACCATTTCGAATACACGGCGTCCACTGGGTCACCAACGTAGATGGACATAGCCCTGGTCCAGTCCTTGCACTCTCGATAACTTGCGTCAAGAGCTGTAAGCAAAATACCGCCGCCGTACCTGCTTCCGTAAACCCACGCCACAACCCCAGCGGGGCGTGGAAGCGCGGGCCCAGCCTTATACCGCATTGCTCCGCGGTCAAGTTCGACAGCTGCTTTACCGCTATCCGAAGGAATGTCTGCTTCAATGCCCTCTGAGATAAGGGGCCTGGACAATTCGGCCCACCTCGGAACAAGCTCCTTCCATTCTAGCAAATCTCCAACCTCCTCGATTCGATCCCGCGTTCGGGCTTTATCGAGCGTAATGAACTTGATTTTATCACTTGTGTCCCTGCCCGCTGCAAACGGGTGCCCGTCCGTAGTAAAGCCAAAACCGTACCGGCCGGGGTCCCAAAGATCGAACGCGTAACTGGCTAATCGCTTTCCAGCAAAAGTGATCAATTGCAATTTGAGGTTTGTATGCCACACATTTCGCTCCTTGTCAGCCAAATTGCTGCTAACTGCTGACGTCACCAGAATTTCGTCACGAACCGGATTAACTGCAATGCGTAGCCCTTCCCACGATTGCCACTCAATCCTCTGGATTGGAAATCTTGCGATGCAAATCGGATCGGCAGCCGATGACAGCCGCCAAATCTCACGATCCGCAACACCTAGACGGCCAACAAAAACGACCGTATCCGGGCGCGGCGCGCACATGAGAGCAACTAGGGCGGCTTTCGCGACAAGGTATTTTGCAAACATTGTGCCTCCACTTTATACGCTGCGCACTCGCTGGAAACTGTGCCCTGGTTGAAATTGCCACCATAAATACTTGCACAGTGTTCCATTTCATGAGCGAGAAGACACTTCATTGCGCAACCGATGCCCCTGCTTTGATGATTACCGCTTTGAGTAAAAGAATGCACTAAATCGTCCCTAGCTGATTTATAGCACCTTATTCGACACGTCACCATCACCGTTTTGCTGGGCGTGTATTCATAGCATGGGGTTGTTGATGCCCACATATCGTCTGGAGGCGGAGCTTGTCCCTGGCCGCCTCCTCCGGCGCCAGCACCGCTGCAGTTGGTCGAAATAAAGTTATTCACACAGTTCAATCGATTAGTCAGGGCGCCCCAATTAGTGTCTGGGTTGGACGGATTGCATCGCCCTAGATTGGATCCTCCCCCGCCTGGCCGATCAAACGACGTGATATCTATCCAGCTAGTTTGGGGGTCCTGATTGGGACAATTTCCCCGCGGCACCTGCGTGCATCTGCCAATTCCGTTGCCGCCATTTGGATCGAACGGCCAATCATGTGGGAACTTGGGGCTTATAAAAGCCTCCATCTGTGCATCCGTAAGGAAGATGCACTCTTGTCCAGTAGGATCAATCTTTGTCGTTGGATTCGATTCGCAGTAGGTGCCGCTGTCTATGCACGCCAAAAACCCTTATTCCCCTCCGCCGTGGGGCAGCGTGAAAGAATTCGGGGAGATTTTGGGGCCGCCTAATAATCGAAGGCGACGCCGCAAAACGTTTGCAACAAACCCATATCTCTCCCCTCCGTGGGAGAGGTCGGCGACCTTGCGCGTACTGAAGTCCACCATCCTTGGTGCCGCGCACTGTGCCGTTTGCCTAGCCGATTCGAGCCATCCGAGGAAACGCTTAAATGCCGTCTAAGCCAAATCCGGTCTCAACGTGGCGCGAGTACTTCGCGTCCATGTTAGCAATGCCCCTCCACCCCCTCTACGCCCAAATCGACCCGTATCTGCCGAAGCACGGCAAGGCGTTGGAACTCGGAGCAGGCGTGGGACACGGTGTGCTCCACTTGCTGAAGAAAGGCCTCGATGTAACCGCCGTCGACGCCGAACCGGAAGCCGCCCGAATCCTCAGTGAGCGGGCTCCACAGGCAACAATCATCGAATCTCGATTTAAAGACAAGGATCTGCCTTCGGCAACATACGATGTTGTCGTTGCCGGATTCAGCCTGTTCTTCCTCACCCAACAAGAGCTCTCGGAGTTCTGGCCTCGATTGTTGGCCTCCATGAAGTCAGGCGCAATCTTCGCTGGCGAGTTTCTGGGCCTCAATGACGACTGGGCAAAAGAAGGCTACCTCGGCCACCCCGAACCCGAAATCCGCCGAATGCTCAGCTCATTCGAAATCCTTCACTGGCAAGAGGACGAACGAGGCGGCAAGACGTCGCAAGGAACCACGAAACACTGGCACGTCTACCACGTCGTCGCGAGATTGCGATAACAAGGTGTGAGACTGACGAATTGCCATCAACCTTTCGGCCTGACATTCTGTTTTCAGGCAAGGCTAATTTTCACTCGCAACGCGCCCCCTCGACCAACCGCGGAAGCCCCCGTAGCCCACGGTTCCGCCTGCCCTCGGAACAGGGTGCCGTGGCTCTTGCTTGCACCAGCACACGGGCCATGCAATTGGGATACAGATTTGTTCTCGCTCGTAACGTGCCACCCCCGACCAACTACAGAAGCCCCCCTTAAATCCGAAAACTCGCTTGGAAACACTGTCAATGCCCTCAGCGGCTCAGGGAGGGCTAGCGAGCCGAAATCCGATGCTGACATCCCGGTATGCAGGATCCTCGCCAAGCCGACTTGCTGCTTCAACGAGAACCGGATTACTACATGCCCAAGAACCGCCCTTCAGCACGCGCTCGCGAAAATCTTTCTTTTCTGAGCCAGCCGAAGCGTACCAATCCGAACACCACTGCCACACGTTTCCTGCCATGTCCAAACATCCGTAGGGGCTCGCACCGCTCGCGTGGGCTCGCACCGAATCCGTCATGTCCGAGTCAAATTGAAGGCGAGTGCCGTCCCAATTAGGGCCCCACGGGTACTTTCGAGCGTCTGTTCCCCGCGCCGCCTTTTCCCATTGGGCCTCTGTCGGCAAGTCACCGCCTGCCCATTTACAAAAGTCACGGGCCTGTTGCCAGGTCACATTTACCATGGGATGGTCGTCCATCCATCCCCACTCGGTTTCCCCGAAATTAGAGAAGTTGATTCCTTTGTCGAAGCAATATCCTTTGAACTGGCCGACCGTCACAGGCGCCTTGCCAATGAGGAACACACCGAGAGACACCTGATGGCGCTGGTTCCCGCGGAGTCCGTCGTCTCCCATCTGGAACACTCCGGCCGGAATTAGGATCATCTCGACATTTCCTTTCTTGGAATAAATCGTCTTTATCGATCGCCAAGGCTCGTTTGAACTGGCCTTAGCGCCGCGCGCTGGTTGATGAGAGCCGCAACCCAGTGCAACCATCGAACAAGCAAGAAAGCAAGCGGCTGGCCTTAGCATGCGCACCAAAGCGAGTTGTTCGGCACTAAGAGTCTGGCGCATGGTGATGCCCGACCCCAAGTAGTTCGCGGGTTCCTTTCGGGATGGTCATGTTGTACGGGGGCACCACCTACCAGTTTTCCGGTCATAGTTACGAGGATCACACATGGGAGGGAGGCCGGTGAACGGAGGAACGGTCGCAATTTTATACAACTTGAGACACCCACTCGTGCAACCCGTGAAACTATCAGTGCTTGAACTCATGGTATTCGCGATGATCACTCCATCGCCGCACTTCGCCTCTCGGTTTTGCTTGCGCTGGGTTTGACGCTTGTCAAAGAACGGTATTTCTCCTTTTCTCCACACGTCGAACGAGTTCTGAGTATTTTGTTTTGAGTCGGCGCAATCAGATCCTGCCAACCGCGTGAGAACGCAGCAAGCCATGCAATGCGCGAAAAAGCTATTCTTCTTATGCGCAGGTTGTGACCACCACTCCGCGATTATGGCCGACGCGCACGCGTTGCACGGGTCGATGGGTCTGACTGGAATCGTTGACGCGCCGGACGCGAGCGCAGCAGGTTCAGTGCAAGGCATAACTGGTTCCGGACAACCGGACATCGAACCTGGTTGTTGCCCAGATGGATCGATCCAGGTCGTGGGCCATGCGTTTACATAGCTGTAGGGGCTTTCGTCGGGCCATAGGGGGTCTGGGGTTGTCCAACGTCCCTCGACCGAAGCATCATGTCGTTTGCTCACGTAGATATCCGAGTGTGCCCTGCCAGTTCGCCGATAGCCAGAAGCGCCGACCCAGCCGAAGGATGCTTGCGTTCCGGTTGTGGCGAGATCGGCACCGTAGGGCTTGTATCTTGCAGTGCTCTTCGTGGTCAGGGTTTGGTCGACCGTTGCGATCACGCTTCCCAAACCGTCGGTGAGATAGTCGAGCCGGCTTTGCCCGACGGTGTGCTCGCCGATAATCTCGTTATTAACAGTGTAGTAGTTCGTAACCGCCATCGCTAACTTCCTTCAATGCGCCGACCCGAGGCGTCCCAGGCGAACGAGACAACTCGCGGTTTCGGGCGGCTAGGGTCGTCGGACTCCGATTCGTCCGCAAATCGGAGGTGTGTGACATTTGGTGTCAGCGGTGTCTCGTTCCGTCCGGCCGCACGATCTCGGTGATCAGTCCCCGCTCATCATAGACGTAGGTTGTGGTTCCAACATTCTCGATCATGACTGTTACATTATATGACGGATTCCGCTAGTATCGACTATTTTATTACTGACTAGGTCGTCAAGTATAGGCCGCTTTTCCCTTGCCGGCGTTGATCCAAATGCCCACCACTAACAATCTTAGGCGCGACGCGAAAAGTCGTGCAACAAACCCACACCTCGCCCCTCCGTGGGAGAGGTCGGTGATTCCCGAGGAACGAGGGCGAACCGGGAGAGGGGGCTCCGGCAAGTCCCTGAAAAAGTCATTAGCGCATTGGCAACGGAGTAGAAGATCAGGTCCCATTTGAACCGAGGCACGACGAAGCCGCATGACCACCCGCCTACGGAGCGGCGAGGCCGAATCCGGTGTAGTGGTATTTGGTCCCCGTTTCAAGCTTTGCGCACGACAACCCGTCCCAGAAGCGGCCCATGTCGTTCATCGTGATGTCGTCGAAAACGACGAGCGCGTTTTCCGATAGGAGCGGGCGGTAGAGGTTCCACTCTTTCGTCGCCTGGTCGCAGGTGTGGTCGGTGTCGATAAAGAGGAGGTCGATACTCTGAATGTCGATTCCCGCATTGGTGTCGAGGTCCAAGTCGTTGCCCACCAAGATTCTGAGCCTCGGGTCTTGAACGCAATGGGCAAGGTCCGACGCCCGCTCCTGGATGTCGACGGTGATAAGGACGGCGTCCTCATCCAACGCCCCGAGCATGAACAGCGCCGAAGTGCCGAGGCATCGGCCAAGCTCCACAACCTTCTTCGGGCGCGTCACCGCGACCAGCGCGTGCAGATACCAGTAGTAGCCGCAAATGTTATCAAGCCCCCACTTACCCCGCTGCTCCGGTGTAAAGATCCCATCCATCTCCCGCTCAAACCCAGGCTCTGCGATAAGCATCTCCGCCTGGCTGTGAACATCTTGCAACCACGTCGATCTATCCATCAGTTTTCGCTCCTACGAAACTTTCTCCGTTGAGCTTCGTCGCCGAAGCTTTCTGCCTTGCATGACGACTAGCAAGCGGGCTCCCTCGCTCTTTTCTGAAAGGGAGAGGGTGGGGGGATCAAAAGGAACCGTCAAAAGTCCATATTCCCAAGGTTTCTTCCAACCCAATCGCACGCTCGTGAGCGGAGGACTCCCAAGCTACTTCCTCCCAAATTGCGTCCCCTTTGCGCGAAAAAGTATTCTTTCTCGCAAAGGCAAGCAAGAGCCGCCATGGTTCGAAAAGGAAATGACCAATACATAGGCCCTTTCCGATTCCGTCCACTACTCCAATTCTCCGCTCCGTCCAATACTCCAGTACTCCATCACTCCAATCCTCCACGCCAACCGCCGAGGCCTCAAGCGACCAGAAACCACCTCGTGAGCCTGCTCGCCTCCGGCGGCTCCGGCCAGACGAGGTCCATTTTCGGCGGAATATCCGCCGCCGAAATCTCGCTCCCCCAATCGTGAATCGCGAGATAGTCGCCTACCTGCAACAGCGGCGCGAAGCGTCGAACCTCCTCCCGCTTGTTACCGTTATCGCTGAAAAGCAAAACCGGCTTAGGAAGCTCCTCCAGAAGCTCGCCCATCGCGAGAACCGCGCTTTCTTCGAAAAGGTTCGCGCTAACGACCGTGGCGCCAAGCGCCTTCAGGAGCTGAGGATTCTCAATCTGATCCAAGTTCGCGTCCATCGTCACAAAACGGACTTGCCTCGCGCCCGCCTGAAGGGCTAGAAAGATCGCCATCCCTCCCCGAAACGTTCCGAGTTCGACGATCGATCGCACAGGGTACCGGTTGAGGAATTCCTCCCACAACGGAAGGTCGTTCCACGTCTGAGCAACCAGCGACCCAGCGAACGTGTTTCCCGCATTAGGCTGCTCCAAACACGCCGGGTAGCTCAGCCGGGATCCCGGCACCACGCCTCTAGATGCCAAAGCGATTGTCGGCTGGTCAGTCACGTCGAAGGTAGACATGGAGTGTATTTAGGTCGGTAATAAGCAGGGTTTCCTCACGCGTCACTGGCGGGCATCGCGGTTACAAGACGGTGCCTTCTTTCAGGGAGTCCCTCCTCCATCCAATAGCAAAGGCCGTCCGTCAGACGAAGGAACTGCTCTACAACTTCGCACTGTCTGAGCGGCATAGAGTTACTCTGGGGGTTCCCAAGTACATCCAGCAAGTAGTACTCAATATTTTCTTCGGTAAATTCACGTTTATCGAGATCTATACAGAAAAAACACCTTATATAACTTGCGAGGTAGTTCGCGCCCACTTCTGGCCACCGACGGTCGTTTGTTCCGAGAAACAGGGTTAGCGGAAGAAAATAGGTGATGAGATTCTCGCATCGAACATCCTGCCATCCCATCGAGTTGAAAATAACGTAAGCGTCATGCGTCTCTGACTTTGTTTTACTGGCCCACTTGATTGGGAGTTTTGGCGGCGGCCCATGCCAGGCTGCTTCCAATTCGCGAAGAAGATTCACAGGTACAGCCATTTCCGTAATCCGCTTCTAAGCTAGAAGCCATACTTCTGGTTCATATTTGCGCAGAAACTCTCGCATGAGAGGTACTGAGCTTCGCAACTCCAGGCACATCAAAAAGGCGTCATGAATTTGGCAAATAAACGACCCTCCTGACTTTGCCGACAAGTGGCCCAGCCTTATAGACATGGCCGGGTTTTGGAAACTCATCCGCGTACTGGCGCTGGGTCCATGTTTCCAGCAGGAAGGCGCGCCCCGAACTGCCGATTCCGGGAATCACCTCAACTCGCCCTTCCGTTCTCTTGTAAATAACCTTTATTTTCTTGCCGTCATAGTCGAGAAGAAACGAACTCACGGCACCATATCTGACGCTAACAAACACTTGAGATCTCGCATTCCTGAGATATGGAAAAACGGAAAAGGCCGTTGGCATTCCAAATGATGGGCCAACTTTGAATTCTGTGGACGAAGCCACTCTCTTGTTACGCCGACACTCAAATCGTAACTTCAAATCATATGCGTCTGAATCCGAGGGATCAAATACCGGGGTTACATAAAGCAGGTCGTGACCGGCCGCGCCAAGGCTCGAAGCCGGGCCATCGTAGCTGGTTGCGAGGGACCGGACAGAGTGGGATATCAGCAGAGTCGCGATAAGCACTACGGGCACCTCATGCAACAGTCGTAAGGAGTGTTGTGTCCGGTATGGGTTCCCCACCTGCTTGCGCTGCAATGGAAACTCCTCACGTTCGTTGAGGTATTACTCTTCCATTTTCTCTGACTATGTTTTTGGGGCTTAGTCCCGTATATCACGCGCCCGGGCTGACACATTGCCTTGATACCGCATCGAATATTTGCGAAAGCGTTAAACACGCCGTCTTCGTAGGAACCCTCACATCCAAAATCGACCCAAACATCGATGCTTATCTGAAATAGGCCCTGGTTAACTTGTGCCGCGCCGTCTGGGCTCGGCTCATTTGGATTTCCACCCGATTCCGCCTGAATTTGGCATATAAACGTCGATGGATTCAGATTCGGACAGGTTTTGGGGCAATATTTTAGCCACGCGTCAAGGATCGTATTGTAATACGAAGCTGGCCAGCTGGTTGGAAAACCGTTTCGACTTTTTTCTCTGCAAACCTTACATGGGTCCTCCGAGCATGCGGCCGCACCGATGGCCCCTCCGATGCCTCCGCCAAGCCCAGTCGGGTCTGCGAACGAGATGGGTTCGCTCGCGACGTAAATGTACGCGGATTCGAATGGCCAAATTGGATCTACTGTGGTCCATCGTCCTTCCAAAGTTCCTGGGTGTCTGCGGCGAATATAGATGTCGCTGTGAGGCCGCCCCGTCCGCCGATAGCCTGGGCAACCGACCCATCCGAAGGAAGCTTGCGTTCCGGTCGTGGCGAGATCCGCGCCGTACGGCTTGTATCTCGCCGCGCTCTTCGTCGTCAGAGTTTGGTCGACCGTCGCTACCACGCTCCCGAGAGCGTCGGTTAGGTAGTCCAACCGGCTTTGCCCGACTGTGTGTTCGCCGATGATTTCTCCGTTCACCGTGTAGTAGTTCGTAACTGCCATCGCTAACCTCCTTCAATGCGCCGACCGGAAATGTCCCAGGCGAACGAGACAACTCGCGGTTTCGGGCGGTTAGGGTCGTCGGACTCCGATTCGTCCGCAAATCGGAGGTGTGTGACATTTGGCCTCTCGCAGCGGTGTCTCGTTCCGTCCGGCCGCACGATCTCGGTGATCAGTCCCCGCTCATCATAGACATAGGTTATGGTTCCAATATTCTCGATCATGACCGTTACATGATATGACGGATTCCGCTGGTAACGACTATTTTATTACTGACTAGGTCGTCAAGTATATGCCGCTTTTCCCTTGCCGGCGTTGATCCAAATGCCCACCACTAACAATCTTAGGCGCGACGCGAAAAGTCGTGCAACAAACCCACACCTCGCCCCTCCGTGGGAGAGGTCGGTGATTCCCGAGGAACGAGGGCGAACCGGGAGAGGGGGCTCCGGCAAGTCCCTGAAAAAGTCATTAGCGCATTGGCAACGGAGTAGAAGATCAGGTCCCATTTGAACCGAGGCACGACGAAGCCGCATGACCACCCGCCTACGGAGCGGCGAGGCCGAATCCGGTGTAGTGGTATTTGGTCCCCGTTTCAAGCTTTGCGCACGACAACCCGTCCCAGAAGCGGCCCATGTCGTTCATCGTGATGTCGTCGAAAACGACGAGCGCGTTTTCCGATAGGAGCGGGCGGTAGAGGTTCCACTCTTTCGTCGCCTGGTCGCAGGTGTGGTCGGTGTCGATAAAGAGGAGGTCGATACTCTGAATGTCGATTCCCGCATTGGTGTCGAGGTCCAAGTCGTTGCCCACCAAGATTCTGAGCCTCGGGTCTTGAACGCAATGGGCAAGGTCCGACGCCCGCTCCTGGATGTCGACGGTGATAAGGACGGCGTCCTCATCCAACGCCCCGAGCATGAACAGCGCCGAAGTGCCGAGGCATCGGCCAAGCTCCACAACCTTCTTCGGGCGCGTCACCGCGACCAGCGCGTGCAGATACCAGTAGTAGCCGCAAATGTTATCAAGCCCCCACTT
>Ga0206958_1167_pt1 | contig 18641 bp, 12 predicted proteins | sample Alteio_BWOrgHeat_33_FD_152968 | JGI IMG/M metagenome (GOLD analysis project Ga0206958, IMG submission 152968) | Enriched cells from forest soil in Barre Woods Harvard Forest LTER site, Petersham, Massachusetts, United States -... | ecosystem: Environmental > Terrestrial > Soil > Temperate forest >... | reverse complement strand
CGAAACTTTTGGAATCAGGAGTTTGTCATCTAGGAATTTATGGTTTTTGGATCGTGAATCGCGAAGAAAGTCCATTTGCTTTTGATTTTGAAGTAGTGTTCCGTGGTCAAGAGGGCAGGGAGGCTTTAATCAATGGCTATCTACGGTGGGTTAAACGAACAGGGATTGAATCGTTTGAAAATCCGTTTTATAGAAACAACACCCAGTTAGCTAAGCCAGTAGATGGGGCGATGATAAATCCGTTAAGAGCAGGTGAAGCGGAAAGAAGATTTAAGGGTTTTCTAGAAGCGGCGCTGACGGATATGCCCAAACGAGGATTGGCTGAGAAGTGGGTATCAATCAAAAGCCGGTTGAAGGGTGAGGCGATGCCCCGCCTATCAACCTTGACAGATCAGCAGTGGCTATGGCTCAAGGATAAGTTTCTTGATTCTGTACACCAAGAATTTCCCGATATGGTGACAGATCAGGTTAAGTTATTCTTTGGCATTTATTTTAATGCCAGGCAAATGGCTTATTATGAACAGTACTTTGGTCATCTTCAACTTAATGATTTGGTCGAAATAACGCAAGTCTTGCATGCGTTAGCTTTAAAAGCAGATCAATATTCATCAAGAGTCGAATTCTTAGGTGAAGAACTGACTCTGCCGGAATTGTCAGCACACGGGAACCTTTTTACTTATGATTTTTACCTTGGCACATTCGAGAAGGCAGGATTAACTGAGGCAGAGGTCTTGACATTATATGATTCAAGATGGCACAGCGCGTTTCAATATGAAATAAAGCAACAGTTATCAAGGGGAACATTGAATTTTGAAATTATCAAAGAACGTGTGTCCCAACGTTTGAAGCGACTGTTTCCTATCGATTCATCTTTGCTTGAATACCTATCAAAGGAATATTCGCAGCAAGGATTTAAATTTGAAAGAATCCTTGGGCTTGGAGCAGGAGGAATGGCCATATTGGTCTCCAAAGGGCAGGTCAATTTTGTGGTAAAAATCAACATATTCTCCAATGCGGATGATGCGCGCAGCTATTATTTGATCAATAGAGATTTAAATAAAAAAATGGTTCCCGGCGATAACTTTCTTGTGCGGACGATATCTATAAAAACTGAAACACACCAAGGATTGCATCTGGTCATTGAATGGAATGTCTATCATAAGGGACCTAATCTATCGGATCATATGGCCACCATTGCCTATGGTGCCTTTGACCGTAGGCTGAATATGATGAATAAATTTGTGAGCTTGCAGCGTAAGTTATTGCGCATGGGGTATTTCAACAAGGACATCAGGCGTATTAATGATGTGTCGGTGGACAAAAGCGAAACATTGACGATCTTGGATAAAGGAAGGATCTTTCCGTTCAATCCTAATGAAGGCGTGCCAAATAAGAAGGAATTGATTGCCACGATGCTGCAGATTCTTGTTGGGATACGTTTTGAAACTGATACTGATGTGAATTGGTGGAAAATTGTTAGACGTTTGATGGAAAATGACTTATTAAATCAGGATGAGTCAGTCAGTAATAAAGTAAGAGTGCTGGTCTCATTCTTGGAAAAAGCCTACCAAGACGATTCTCTGGGCTATCCAGAATTTTTGAATGAATGGAATAGAATATTTGATGCGGCGATGATTGATGGGCCTAGGCGCGATAAGGTGGATTTCGAGGGGATGGATATCAATAAAATTCTGGCTGACCCTCGAATGCAACTCTCCGAGTCGGATCAACATTTGTTGAAGAAGTTTCATGGAGCTGTCATCGAAGGCGCTGATCATAAAACATATCGCTTTATTTATAACCCAAAGGTCCGTTTAGGACAATTGGAATGGGGGAAGTCTGCGGCCGATGTTTTTTATGTCCGCGAAGTGGGCCAAGAGGCCAATGAGCAGGGGGAAGAAGAGTGGGTTGCCATCGAACCGCTTAATAAGAAAGACTATGTGCAGGAAGATGGGAAAGCTCACGCGACCTTGCTTAGGATCCAATTAGCAGCCGGGCATCAACGACTGGGGATTTCGACGGGGTTTTTGAAAATTTTTGATGAAGGTACAGAATTAAAAAATAGGGATGTGGTCGAGCCGGCAACGATGAAATTCGTTATTGATACGCTGCTGGGACAAAAGGATATCGACAAATTTTTCAATCAAGACGACATTGAAGATCTGCTTTCAGCCAGCGATTCGTTTGCGCAAGGCAAGCATCCTCAGGGCACATGGCATAATTTTTTATTGGATCAATATCATGTGCACAGAAAGGCTCCGTTACGGACATTGGAGGATATTTTTACAGATTCTCCTCTGGGAGTGCTCCTTCAGCGCGCCGGTTTTGTCCGGCCACATATTTCTTTTGATGATACCTACGACCATGATTGGGAAGGGGCGACTTCAGGTGGAGTTCAAACGATTATGGATGTTACGTATACTAAAGAAGAGGCTAACGTTAAAAGTGAGAATAAGGCCATCATCGCAGATGGGGCGATGAAATCTAATAAAATTATAGCTCCAAAGCTGACCAGTATGTTTACAAAAGAATCGAGATTAAAGGCCAGTGTTTCGGCCATTGCGGACTTATTAGAAAAATATTTTGGAGGTACGCCATCCTTGGTCATTGATATTGGAGTGGGATGGAAAACAGGTCGCGGTCCTCTAACATCCCTAGAATTAGCAGACGCATTGCCCCATGCGCATGTGATTGCCCTTGATAGCCAATTTCCTGATTATGAAGTAGAAGTTTGGAACAGGGATAACCAAAAAATGGAAACCATTTTATTTGATGAAAAGGGCGAGCTGCTTTCTGTACAAATAAACGATGTTTTTCGTATGCCAATAGATTTTGATCCGCAAGAAAGGGCAGAGTATAAAAGTATTTTTGATTTAATATCCGTTAAACAATCCGGAACGTTTAAATTCACCAGTGAAATTTTTCCATATGACAGGCTAACGTTAAGGGTGGTTTATAAGCCAATTTTGCAACATCGCAGAAAGAATTTGGAGTATAAATCAGGGAATCTTTTTGATTTGAAATCTTTGGATCTATCCGGACGCAAAGCGAGGATTGTGCGCATTGCCAATCTCATTTTTCCATGGTATCCGGAGAAAAAATATATTGTTGCTGCCTTAAGACAATTATTTCCATTTGTAGAAGAAGGCGGGCTTGTGCTTATCGGACGGGAAGATAGGGCTAAATTTGAGGAATACTGTGTTTATAAAAAAGAAGGCGACCTATTTAGATTGACACAGTATGCGGCAATTATGCCTCAATTGACTTCGTTATTAGGTGTAAAAGAAGATTATTTTAAGGCCAAGCACATTCGATATCAAAAATGGGGTGAAATGTTTTTCGTGGATGTCTTTGATTTAATAAGATTTGCACACATCCCTCTCTTAGATATGGTTCCATTTTATGTTTATGAGGATGCGGCAATGAGAACGTTTGAAGATTTTATTGAAGTGGCCAATCGTCGTGGTTTGACCTATGAAGAGGCGAATGAATTTTTCAACATTTGGTTTAAGACTAAGCCAGGCATTCCTTCAAAATTTTGGCGTTATCACAGGACAATGGTTAATTATGTATTGGTGGTTTTGGATAGAGATATAGTGGGATTTCGTGAGGCCCGCCATATCAAAAATAAGAACGAAAGAATTAAAAAGATGGCGGAATTATACCGCCAATCCGTTATGCAATCTCCCGGTCAAAAAATATTTTATGAAAATAAGTACAAGTTAAATAGCCTGCTCGATAAGTTGGGAGACAGTCCAGCGGAGCTATTGCAGTTTGTTGTAGATGAAGGGGGATTAGAAGGGCTGGTTGATGAAAATAATAAAGACGCATTAAAACCATGGGAATTAAGGACAAGAAATTATCCTTGGACGGAAGATAAGCTGGGGAAAGCTGCAGCCAATGCCATTATATGGTATGTGCCCGGCTTTGAAGAGGCGATGCTGGAGGGCAACACGACACAAATGATCGATTTATTACAGCAGTACGTGCTCGCTCAAAAAAGGCAGAAGCTAGGGTTTTTTGCTGAAGTCGGTGGGCTCAAAGGCCTGACTAATCCCCAATTAGGTTTTAAGCCATATGGCATTGCCACTCAATTGCTACGATTGGCTGTTAAATATGATGAGCGGTTATCGGGTCTTAAGGGATCGAAGATTCTAGATTGGGATTCGCCTATAGAAGGGGGTGTCAATGCGGGATTGCCTGCCAACGGTGCTGGTACTCATGTGATTTTGCAGCCGTTGTATCAGTTGATTTCGGATGAGTCTAGGAAAGCAGGGCCAGGAAACAGTTTGCTGCTTATAATTTCCAGAGGTTTTGATGAACATTTCAGGGCCAAACTGAGTTTCAGGCATTTAGGTCAATATGGTTCTGCCATGGAATTGCACCCGGATGCCGTTGCTGCCTTTATGGACTTGATGCCTGAGCGTGTTCAATTGTGGCCTGGCCAAACTGTGGGAACTCAATTTTATGAATATACTAGACCGCAGGCGATTTTAAAGAAAGTGTCTTTGGCATTACAAGAAAATGTCAATGTGGTGAATCTTAATTCTAAAGAAGCGGTGGATGAGCTTTCAAGAGTGATGATTTGGCCTCAACATGCCCCCGAAATGCGTGGAGATGAAACCACGGGCATAATGAGAATGAATGATACTCAAAAGAGAGTGTTGATGGCCATATCGCCTGCCCTCAATGACTCGCATGTCCGGATGATTCATCTTGCTTATTTAAGGAGTAGGTATGCACCTCCGACAGTGCGGAGAGAGTGGATTAGCATATCTATCAGGCGGGATGCTCAGGGAAGAATGAATTCTTTATTCTTGGCAAGCCCCACAGTGGAAGAGCCTCGGAAGAATTATTCGGATAATATGCTTCAATTTTTGGGTAAGAAGAGGGATGAATTACCCATTGAATTCGTGGAGGGTGCGTATACTCGGGAAATACGGAATGAAATCATTAAGATAGCGGGTTTGTTTCTGGAAGCGGCCCGAAAAGCCGGCTTGGATCATCCTAATGATATACCAGTGGCTATTGGGGCAGAATCTTTTCCTGAAATAAAGAATTCCGAGACAACGTTGGGAGTGTTGGCCAATCTGCCCCTTGCTGATCCGTCGATGAATGCGCTTGAAATTGAGAGATTTTTGGGGTGGTCTTTTGAAAAACAGCATGCGTTCTTGGAATCTCAGTCGGTACTTAAGCTGCGTCAATTGGAAGAGATATTATATCAGCGCCATCAGCGATTGTTTGATTCTGGGGCTGGGAATGAAAAAAATGAACAATATATCCAGGATATGAAGAAATTAGGACGCCCTTTAGCTTTGATCCCCCAAATCATTCAACAGAAACTTTTAACGGGAATGCCTGATGTTCGAGATGTGGCTAATGATAATGCCATGAATTCTACTAAAGATGCAAGGATGAAGGTCAATAAAACAGGGGGGATTGATTTGACTGGATCCCCGATTAAAACATTCGGGGATGACATCAGATTTCACATAGATCCAGCGCAGTTGGCTGAGCTGGAGAATGCTCCTGGGTTTGTACCGGTGATTATCAGTATCCAGCCTTTGAAGAGCCTTTCCGGGTTTTTGGGATTGAATCAATAAGCATATAACTCATTGAATTGTATATAGTTCTTGACATATTTGGCCCGCATATTAAAATCTTTGTAGTAAAATTTTAATAGTGGTGGACCCCCGACAAAAGCATTCGGGGGTGACATTTGGTTTTTTCAGGTCGGACAGAATTTTCTTATGAATGTTTACCAAATTTTAACGGATTCCGCAGCACGTTTTGAGCAGAAGCCTGCTCTTATCTTTAAGGATAAGAGTATTAGCTTTAGGGAGCTAAGCTCCAAGGTTTTTGCCTTGGCCCGTGGTTTGAAGGCTTTGGGCCTGGGGCGGGGTCGGAAGATTGGGCTTTATTTGCCCAATTGCCCGGAATATGTTTATAGCTATTTGTCATCCTTTCTTCTGGGGGCGGTCGTGGTTCCCATGGATTATATGCTTAAAAGCGATGAATTGACGGCTTGTTTGTCGCATGCGGAGGCGGATGTTGTGGTGGCTTTGGAGAGACCTGATGTGGATTGGAAGGCGATTGGGGCGCAGATTCCGTCGCTGAAGAAAGTGATATTCTTAGGACCAGATTTTGAGTCCTTATTTTATGAAGATGACAGAAATGGGGACAGTCCCTTAGTAAACAATGTAAAAGGGACAGTCCCCATTTCTGATGATCCGGCGTTGATTATGTATACCTCCGGCACGACGGGGCAGCCTAAGGGGATTTTGCTCAACTATAAGCATTTGCAGGGCTCGCCTGAGGCGATGAAGCATTTTGTGGATTTGTCCGAGCGGGATGTGAAATTATGCGCCATTCCTTTGAGCCATATCGGCGGGTTTATTTATATTCAGAATTGCATTCTTTTTGGCATCACCTTGGTGCTGATGGATCGTTTTCATCCTTTGGAATTCTTGAAGAATATTGCTCAGTATAAGGTTACCTGTTTTCATATTGTGCCGCCTATGTATACGGCCATGCTGACGGTTAAGACACTGGATCAATTTGATCTTTCCAGTTTGCGCTGGGTTGTGGTTTTTGGGGCGCCGAATTCGCCGGATATTTTGGAGCGTTTTCATCGGTATTGTCCTAATGCCAAGTTGCTCAATGGGTGGGGTATGACGGAGACTTGTCCGCCGAATACTGTCACGCCTTTGAGTAATCCTAAGATTGAAAGTGTGGGGAAACCAGCACCTAATTGTGAGATTCATATTGTGGATGATGAGGACAAGCCTTTGCCCGTCGGGAATGTGGGGGAGATTGTCATCCGCGGTTGGGTGGTGATGCAGGAATATTATAAGGATCCGCAAGGTACAGCGGCCGCCAAACGTGGGGGGTGGTTTCATACCGGCGATTTGGGGCGTTTTGATGCGCAAGGGTTTTTGTATATCGTCGGGCGTAAGAAAGAAATGATTAAGGTGGCCGGGCAAATTGTGTACGCGCCTGAGGTGGAAGCGGCTTTGTGCAAGCATGAGGCGGTGCTGGAGGTGGCGGTGATCGGCATTGCGGATGATATGCGGGGTGAGGCGGTCAAAGCTTTTGTGGTGTTGAAAGAAGGGTTTAACATTGAACCTCTAGAGATTAAATATTTCGCCAAGGAGCATTTGGCAAATTTTAAGGTGCCGCACACTATTGAAATCCGGACAGCTTTGCCTAAAAACCGGACGGGGAAGATCGATAAAGTTTTGTTAAAACAGGAAGTATTAGCTTAAGAAAGGGAAGATATGTCAACGACCACCACCGAACACATGACACGGGATGTGCATTTAAGCGGTAAGGATTTGATGGCCATGGTGCAATTGCGTCCGCAGGATGTGGGTAAATATGCCATTGTGCCAGGTCCGCGTGAACGTTTGGATAGTTTGGTCAAGAAGATGGAAAATCCGGTAAAGAATTTTTCTTTTATGGAATACAACATGCATACCGGCACGATTGGCGGCATCAAGGTGACGGCCATCAACGGTGGACGTTTTGCGGCAGACACGGCCATCACGACGGAAATTTTGTGCAATGCGCAGGTCAAGGCGTTGATCCGCATCGGCAGCTGTGGCGCCATGCGCAAGGATATCAAAATCGGTGATTTTATCATGACCACCGGCTGTGTGCGTGGCGATGGTGTTTCTCCGTATTATGTGGATGATAAGTTTGTGACCTTGCCGGATGCCGGGCTGACGCAGAAGCTGACAGCCATTGCCAAGAACGTGGCGGCCACTGCGGGGTTGACCGTGCATGAAGGTAAGGTGTGGTCAACGGATGCGATTTTGCGTGAGACTAAGGAAATCGTGAATGGTGTCATTGATAAGGGTGCAGTTGGTGTTGACATGGTGAGTGCTCCTTTTTTAACGATCGCCCAAACATACAAAATCCCGGCGGTGTCGATTTTGGCCGTGTCGGATAATTTGATCACCGGACAGATGGGATTTATAAATCCAGACTACTACCTTGCTGAAGGGATGTTGATTCAGATGGCTATGGAGTTGATCAAACAATTGGAAGGTAAATAATGGCCTTCGAATCGCCTTTATTTTGGCCGGCGTATATTAAGGATGAGGTTTTGTATGTGCTGGATGAAACCTTGGTGCCGGAAAAGCTTAAATACATTTCTGTCAAAAATGTCAAGGGGGCGGTTGACGTCATTCGTGACATGAAAACCCGTGCCTTCGGCCAATTTTTGGTGGTCTTAAATACATTTTTGCTTGAGCTTAATCCTAAAGGGCATTTGGTTAATCATCTCCTGGGGGTGGCGCATCAGCTGAATCATTCGCGTCCGACGTTTCCCTTCGCTGAGGTGACCGGGATCGTCACCGGTGTCGCACAAAAAGCCGCCGGTAACGGGGCCGATGTGAAGGTGGCGGTGACCAAGACGGTACAAGGTTTTTTAGGGGTGATTCGTACGCGTCGTTTGCAAAGGGTTCAGGACATTGCCCTGGCGATGAATGACGGTGACCGTATTTTGACTCATTGTAATGTCAGCGGCGAATTGGCCATGGCGGCAAGCTTGGCTGCCGCGGCGGGTAAACACGTGAAATTTTTTGCCACTGAAACTAGGCCATATTTTCAGGGCGCTAAGCTGACCGTCTGGGAGCTTCAAGAGGCTAAGGCTACCGTGACCTTGGTGGCGGATAATGCGGTGGGTTCTTTGATGGCCGAGGGATTCGTCAATAAAGTCATTATCGGTTCAGACCGTTCGGCAGCCAATGGTGACATTGCCAATAAAATCGGGTCGTATCAAATCGCGGTCTTAGCCAAAGAATTTGGAATTCCTTTGATTGCGTTGACTCAGCCTTCTCGCGGTGTGGCTAAAGGAACGGATATGCCCATTGAAATCCGCGATGCGGATGAGTTTTTGGTTTTTAAAGGTAAAAAGCTTTTTGGTCCTAAGGCCCAAGGGTTCTATCCAGGGTTTGACGTGGTGCCTCATCAACTGATAACGAAAGCGATTGAAATCCATGCCGGACTATAAACCGAAATCCATTTGTTTGTTTCAAGGGTCCTTTGACCAGGAGGCTTTAAAGAAAATTAAGCTCACTAAAAGTGAACACGCTTTTGTTTGTGAAGGCCGACCATCTTTAGAAGCTGGGCGAAAGACCAGCGGGTTATTACTTAAGAATGCCGTGACTGCGACGATGATTACCGATAACATGGCCGGTTTTTTATTTTTTAAGGGCATGGTCAAGGAAGTGGTGTTGGCTTGCCAATATGCGGATAACAAGGGCGCCTTGTGTGATATTGGGGCGTTGATATTGGCGGTCTTGGCTAAGAAGCATAAAGTGACGGTGAAATTATTGGCGGCCGAGCACAAGGCCAGGTTTTTAGGTGATCCGCAGGCTATTTTGAATTTTGAAGGTCAGCGCATGGCGCCGAAGGGCACGCATGCTTATGTGCCTTTGGTGGAATGGGTGCCGGCGAGGTATTTAAAATAGTGGATTCCCGCTTTCGCGGGAATGACAGATGGAGCTTATGGAACAATTAAAAAATAAAATTATCGAAACCGGAAAGCTCTTGTGGGATAAGGGGCTGGTCACTGGATTTAACGGTAATATCAGTGCGCGTGTCGATGCCGATACAATTTTGATCACGGCGACCGGTACTTGCTTGGGATATTTGAAGCCGACGGATATTGTGATGCTTAGCCTTAAGACAGGGGACGTGATTGGCGAGGGTAAGGCTTCCAGCGAACGGTTTATGCACACGGAAGTTTATAAGAATTTTCCGGATATTCATGCGGTGGTGCACACGCATCCGACGTATACGAATGGATTCTTCTTAAGTAATGAGAGCCTTGAGCCTAAGACTTTTGAGGCCAAATTTTATTTAGGGATCGTCAAATCTGTGCCGCAATCAACCCCGTCGGTGACGGCCATGGAGCCAGTGATCAAGGAATTGAAGGTGAGCAATATCGTGGCCTTGCGTAATCATGGGGTTGTGGCGATGGGTAAGGACCTTTTTTATGCATTTGTACTGATTCAGGAATTGGAAGAGCAGACTAAGGTTGAGTTGGTTGATGTGCATTTTAAGAGAAAGACGATGGATGTGTCTGGACCCCCGATAAAAGCATTCGGGGGTGACAATTCTATGGCTGTATTCAAGGGTGACAATTCTGACAAGGAAGCTAAGAAATATAAACTCTTTTCCAAAGGCCAAATTGAGGAAATTGTTCGTTTGGTCAATGGAGATGCGCAGATGCAGGAATTGGGAGTCAAGACGGCGATGAATATGGATTTGGCGGTCTGCCTGCAGGAGACCGGTGATATTTATAGTTTCAAATTTGAGAATGGGCGCATCACCAACACCGGTAAGGACTCCGGTGCTGAGTTTTTGATCACCGCCAATGAGGCGATTTGGCGTGCGGTGTTTAATCGTGAGATTGATCCGTTTGTGGCGACGACTCAAAAGAAGATGAACCTGCGCGGAGATTTCGCGCGTATTTCTAAATGGTATGCGCCGTGCAGTAGAATTTTTCAGCTTTGGACTAAGGTGCCCGTAGAATAATGACTATGACTGCCATTCGACAGTTTGATTTGCTTATCGAAGGGAAGTTGACTCCTTCCTTAAGCGGGAAATATTTTGACGCTATTAATCCGTCGAATGGCGAGGTGTTTGCGCGGATCAGTGATGCCGACACCGTTGATGTGCAGATGGCGGTGCAGGCGGCACGTTTGGCTTTTGATCATGGTCGCTGGCCGCAGATGAGTGCGGCGGAGCGCGGGGAGTATTTGGTTAAGATTGCTGGTCTTATCAGGGAGAATGCCAAGGAGTTGGCGGATTTGGAATGTGCCTCAACCGGTAAGACCACCAAGCATACGACCTTTATCGATGTACCCACCGCTGCGGATTGCTTTGAACATTTTGGACACTTACCCGCGCATTTGATCAAGGAGACTTTCAAGCATTCGGTAGACACGGTGCGTTCGTCTTTTCAACGGGAACCGGTGGGCGTGGTTGTGACCATTATCCCTTGGAATTATCCTTTGATCATGAGCGTCTGGAAATTGGCCCCGGCCTTGCTCGCCGGAAACGCCGTGATTCTCAAACCGTCCCCGGTGGCTTGTGCCTCTGTGATGCTGTTGGCCAAATTGGCTTCTCAGGTTGGTCTGCCGAAAGGTGTTTTAAATATTATTGCTTCTTCAAGACCAGAGGCCGGTGCTGAGTTGGTCGCGGCCCCTGAAGTCGATATGGTGTCTTTTAGCGGGTCGACCAAAACTGGTGAAGCGGTGATGGCGCTCGCCGCCCGTGGTGTAAAGAAATTGACCATGGAGTTAGGCGGCAAATCACCGAACATTGTTTTTGCGGATTGCAATATGGAGGCTGCGTTGGGTGGCGCCATGTCCGCGATCTTTATGAATCAGGGTCAGATGTGCACCGCTGGCTCAAGGCTTTTGGTAGAAGACAAGATTTATAAGGAATTCACCGAAAAGTTGGTAGCCCGTGCCAAGAATTTGAAAATCGGACCGGCGGACAGTTTTGAGACGGAGTTTGGGCCTTTGGTGAGCATTGAACATCGCAATCGCGTGCTGCAATTTATCGAAAAGGGTAAGCAAGAGGGGGCGAAGCTTGCCTGCGGCGGGAAGGTTCCGGACATCAATCCCAAGGGCGCCTATATTGAGCCGACCATTTTTACCAACGTGCGCAACACCATGAGCATTGCCCAGGAAGAGATTTTTGGGCCGGTGCTGTGCGTTATTCCTTTTACATCCGTCGAGGAAGCGATTCATTTGGCCAATGATACCAAATATGGCTTGGCCGCCATGGTTTGGAGCCAGGATTTGTAAAAGGCTAATAAGGTGGCGGCCCGCCTGCGCTGCGGTACGGTGTGGATCAATACCTATGGGGTATTTTTGAATGAAGCGCCCTTCGGGGGGTATAAACAAAGCGGCTTTGGGCGCGAGCTTGGGCTTGCCGGTTATTGGGAATATACACAGATCAAACATATTGCGACGGACAAGACTCCCGGTGGGAAGTCCCTCGTCACCAGCTGGTTTTAAATATGGAAGCTTCTAAAGAAAGAGCGTTTGCGGTTATTTCCCATCTGGGCGGTTTGTTGGCTTTTACCTGCCTCTTGGGCATTATTATCCCGTTAGTTATTTGGCTGTTGAAGGGTGAAGAGAGTGTTTTTATCAATACCCAGGCTAAGGAAGCCTTGAATTTCCAAATTACCTTTTTTATTTATATGGGTCTTTGTGTGCTTCTATTTTGGACGATCATCGGCATTCCTTTTGCTATTTTGGGCTATTGTATTTGTGTTTTGACCAATATCATTTGCAGCATCAAAGGGGCGATTTGGACCTCGAAGGGTAATACGTACCGGTATCCAATGAATTTGAGACTGATTCCATAAAATTTAAACTGGATTCCCGCGCCTGTCCCCAAACTCGGGGATTCGCGGGAATGACTAATAGGGAGGAATGCATGAAAATATTATTTTTAACACCACCGCTGAAAGCTTGGGATTCGCATGGTCTGCATAAAGCAGCCAATCAAATGCATGCGCAGGTAGCGGCGTATATTCGTTCCAAGGGTATTGCCCAGGTTGAGGCGTTGGATTGCCGGGCTTTGGATTTGGATTGGGACGGCATGATCAATAAAATCACGGAGAGCAAGCCGGACATGGTTTTTGTCGGCGATCAATTATTTTCGACGCTTGGTGCTGCGGTCATTTGGTATTTCAATGAAGCCCTGCGTCGGATCAAGGTGAAATTCCCACAGATGATTACCGTGGCTTCAGGTTTGTGGTATTCGGCGGATTACGACCGTCAGATGCGTCTGAATCCCACCATCGATTATATCCTGATCGGTGAAGGGGAGTTGACCTTGGAAGATTTGGTCAATAATTTGGCTTCAAAATCTAAAGATATGAGGGACATTCCCGGTTTAGTTTCCCGTCGGGATAAGACTACCATTGTGGTCGGACCACACCGTGGTCTGATCCCAGATTTAAACGTGCTGCCCATGCCGGCGTATGACCTGTTTCCGATGACCACCTACATCGGTCATACCTATTGGAAGCCCTTTGCAGAGTTGATGACTTCCCGTGGCTGCCCGGGTAAATGCCATTTCTGTTATGAATGGGCGCTATATGACAGTCGTTCGGCTGCTAAAGATTTTACGTCTTGGCGCGGGCTTACCGGCAAACGCATTGTCGATGAGCTGGATATTTTAGAAAAGCAATATGGGATCACGACCGTGGTTATGCAAGACGATGCCTTTAACAGCGACACCAAGGCCATGATCGAATTCTGCGAAGAAAAAATCAAGCGCGGCAATAAGGTCGGTTGGGTGTGCTTGGGCCGGGCGGATCAATGGATTTCCCAGACGGCTATTTTGCCTTTGATGCGCAAGGCTGGTTTGTTCATGGCCTTGACCGGGGTGGAAGTGGAAAGTGATTCGCAGCTGGTCAAGACGGGCAAGGGTGTGACCATCGACCAAATCAAGAAGACCATTGAAATCTTGCGCGCCCAAAACATCGGGACGGTGGGTACTGTGTTGATCGGTTTGCGTGAGGATACGGAAGAGAAAATTAAACAGCGTCTGGAAACCGCTAATGAAATCGATCCGGATGTCTTCGCGCTCGATTATTTAACACCGGTGCCTAATTCACCGGATTGGCGCTATGGGATCCAAAAAGGTTGGTTTGATCCTGAAACCATCAATTTGAAGGATTGGGATTTCCAACACCCTGTCATCCCGACGGACTTTTTGTCGGTTGAAGATGTCGGCCGCCTGGGTGCCTGGTGCATGCGTGAGTATTATTCCAAGCCTGAACGCATCCATCGCATTATGGAAAGCGATTATGATATGCGTGTGAAATTGTGCGTCAAAGACTTCATGAATAATATTTCGAAGTTTGAGGCCAATTCGCGCGTGCAAGCGGCGGAGAAATAATATGGTCAGCATTCAGACAAATATGCAATGGGACGCAATTGCGCTCGCCAAATACAATAAAATGCTCAACTTAATCCCAATTTTCCATCGGGGGATCGCCCGGGACGTGGTGAATATAAAGGCTGAGCAAAACGCCCAAGAGCGCCATTCGGTGCAGGTGGAAGAAGTGGATATTGTGAAGGCCTTTACGAGTGAAGTCCCGAAGGCTTTTTATAGTTTAATGGTCCGCCTCATGCATGATGCGGGGTTTGATTATAAAAAATATTTATGAAGATTGCAATTATTGGGGCAGGGGCAATTGGTGGGGTTGTGGCAGCCTACTTGAAGAAGGCGGGCGAGGATGTTGTGCTCGTCGGCCATGGCGATCAGGTGGATGCTGTCAATGCGCGTGGTTTGACTGTTAAAGGCGTGCGCGGCACGGAGACGATCAAGTTGCCGGCCATGACCCGGTTGGATAAGCCGTATGACTTGGTTATTTTCACGGTCAAGACCCAGGATTTGGAAGAAGCTTTTATCCATAACGCGGAATTTTTAGAAAGCGGCCTGGTGCTGACCACCCAAAACGGCGTGCAGGCGGACAATATTTTGAGCGGGCATTTTGAACGCGACCGTCAGCTCTCAAGCATTGTGATGTTTGGTGCGACCTATGTGAAGCCAGGCGAACTGACCTTTAATTTCGAAGGGGATTGGATTCTTGGCCGGCCGCTGATGCCTTTGGACCCGACCGCGCATCGTGTGGCGGAGATTTTAGGTAAGGCTTTTAAAATAGTCACCAGTACCAATATCATCGGCCAAAAATATTTGAAGCTCTTTGTGAATTTTAATAATTGTATTCCCGCGCTCGTCGGCAAAAGCATGCAAGAGACCTTTGCGGACATGGATATGTGTACGCTCAGCATTATGCTTTTGAAAGAGGGCTTGGCGATTGTGGGTGATGCGAAGATTGAGCTCGTGTCCCTGCCGGATTTCCCTAAGGAACGTGTGTATGGATTGGCGGCCATGCCTCTTGAACAGGCGGCCGGCATTATGAACAAGACGCTGACGTCTTTAAGCAAGAAGCCTTTATATGGTTCCATTTTGCAAAGTGTCATGCGCGGCAAGACAAGTGAGATTGATTTTATTAACGGGGAAGTGGTGCATTTGGCCAATAATTTAAAAATGCCGTCGGTGCTTAATACCAAGGTGGTTGATATGGTGCATGAGGTTGAGCGCACGGGTGTGTATTTTACATTTGAACAAGTTAAAAAAGCGTTTGAATTGAGATAAGGAGAGAAAAACATGCCTTCAAATCCGCGTAGGGCCGAGGAGTTGGGATTTAAACGCACATCATGGCTGCCTGAACATTGGGGCACTGCCGAGATTGAAGTTTTTAAATGTGTGGATGAGCATTGGGATCTTTTGATTACTAAGAAGGTTGATGAGTTCATCAAATACATTCATCCGGACATGATCGGCTATGGCCATGAAAGCCCGACACCGGTTGACTATCCTTGGCTTTATAAGTGGGTGGGTTTTTGGACCAAGAGCAGCAATATTCCGATTGCGGAGATCCGTCCTATTCAAATGAAGATCCATGGGGACATTGCGATTTTGCAATACATTATTTTTACGGTTGAGGTGAACGCTGAAGGTGGTAAGCGTGTTGTCCGTCGCTATACCATGACTTGGAAGAAGAATCCGCAGTTGGGGATTTGGCAGGTTATTGGCAGTCATAATAATTTAATGGATGAAACTTTGCGGCATTGACGTCTTGATAAGGTTTTTTCAGACCTTCGCGCCCCCCCAACCCCCGCAACACATGCACGGGCTCAACGTCGCGTGGTTGGGGTAAAGCGATTGATGCTACTATTAACGGGTGGCATGTGGCGGGGGAGCTCAGGTCTTCAAAAACTTATCAAGCCGCCAATGGCGATATGGAGTTTGCAAATGAATAAAAAGCGTAGAGTGGTGGTTACTGGTGTTGGGATTATTTCGCCCAATGGTATCGGCAATGAGAATTGCTATAAGGCCATGATTGCGGGCAAGTCTGCCGTTCGCCGGGTGACGGAATTTGATGTGTCGATTTTTAATACCAAGATTGCGGCCCAGGTCACTGATTTTGATCCCTTGATGTTGGGATTGAATTTTGATGAAGCCATGCGCATGGACCGTTATGTGCAGTTTGCCTGTGTGGCGGCGCGTATGGCGCTTGAGGATTCACGGATTGATTTATCCAAGGTTGATCGCGAGCGTATGGGTGTGTCCTTAGCTAATGCCATTTGCGGTACTAAATATATGGAAGAGGAATTTGCCTTGGTCACCAACAGCGGCAAGAATCCGATTGACCCGCGGCTGGTGCGGCCGGATTTGTATGACGCGGCCATGTTTAATACGCCTTCGAGTGAGATTGCCGCTAAATATGGTCTCATGGGTGTGTGTAACACTATTTCGACCGGTTGTACGGCGGGCACTGATTCCGTTGGCTTTTCCTATGAAGCGATTAGCGACGGGGATGTGGATATTATGATCACCGGTGCCTCTGAGGCGCCTGTGACGCCCATTACCTTTGGTGCTTTTGACACCGTGAATGTGTTGTCCGTTCATAATGATGAGCCCGAGAAAGCCAGCCGGCCGTTTGATAATAAGCGTAATGGATTTGTGATTTCTGAAGGGGCTGGTCTTTTGGTTGTGGAAGAATTGAATCACGCGCTCAAGCGTGGAGCGCGTATTTATTGTGAGATCACCGGTTTCGGTACGACGTGCAATGCCTATCACATGACTGATTTGCCGCCTGAGGGAGATGCCATGGCGGATTGTATTACCATTGCCATGCAGGATGCCGGCATTAAGCCTGAAAAAATTGATTATTTGAATGCGCACGGCTCATCCACGCGCCAGAACGATGTGTTTGAGACCGCGGCTTATAAAATGGCTTTGGGTGCACATGCGTATAAGGTCCCTATTTCATCGGTTAAGTCCATGATCGGCCATCCGTTGGCCGGAGCCAATGGCATTGAGTTAGCGTTGAGTTCTTTGATTTTTGAGCGTCATATTTTACCGCCGACGATCAATCAGGAAGAGCGCGATCCGGGATGTGATTTGTATTACATTCCGAATAAGGCGATTGAGAAGAAGGTGAATTGTATCTTGAAAACGTCGAGTGGATTTTCAGGCATTCACTCTGCCATGGTCATGCAAAGATATGACGGCTAAGCTGATTTTGCTCTTTAAATTTATTCAGCCGTTATTTTGGCTGACGCAGCTATGGCTTATGTTGAATCTGGCTGATGCCAGAGGCGCGTTTGGAACGAACTTAAAGGTCATTAACTGGCTTATCCGCCGGCAGGGTTTTATGACCCAGCTGATTTTTGAGGAAAAAGCTTTCAACATTTGGCGGCGGGATTTGTGGATTTTGTTTGTGTTGAATTTGGTGGTGATTGTTCTCATTCGCTTGATTTGAAAGGGTCGTTATGGAAAAAATTGCGATTACTGGTCTCGGGGTCATTTCGCCCAGCGGCATTGATAAAAAGGTATTTTGGTCGAATGTCATGCATGGCCGCAGTACGGTCGAGAAAATCGAGCGTTTTGATGCTTCGCTTTATCCGTCGCGGATTGCCGGGCATGTGAAGGAGTTGGAAGGCTACAGCAATGTGTCTTCGCGATTACTTAAGAAGATTGATTTATTTTCGCATATGGCGCTGGTGGCCTCCGAGCTTTGCCTGGAAGACGCCAAGATCAATTTGGCTCAGGAAGATTTGAAGCGAGTGGGGATTTTTATGGGGAACGCCATCGGCGGCTGGCTTTATGCTGAAACCGAATTGCGTGATATGTATTTGGAAGGTCGCGAAGGGGTGAGTCCTTTTATGGCTTCAGCCTGGTTTCCAGCGGCACCTCAAGGGCAGATTTCTATTAATTATGGGATCAAGGGTTTTAGTAAGACGATCGTCGCTGATTGTGCCAGTTCCTTGATGGCTATCGGTTATGCGGCTCGCACCATCATTCGCGGTAAATGTGATTTTATTTTGGCGGGTGGGATGGAGGCGCCGGTGACGCCTTACGCGTTGTTGTGCTGCAATACATCGGGCATGCTGACGACCGACAATGAGCATCCGCATACGGCGTATCGTCCGTTTGATAAGAACCGCAGTGGTCTGGCTATTGCGGAAGGTGCCGGTGTGTTGACATTGGAGCCACAGTCACGTGTGGCTGCGCGTCATGCGCATGTCTATGCCAATATCATCGGCTATGGCACAACGACTGATGCGGTCAATCGCATCACACCGAGCGATGATGCTAAACAATTAGGTCGTGCCATTAAAATCGCACTGGATGATGCCGGGCTTAAGCCTGAACAGATTGATTATATTTGTGCCGATGGCTCCGCGAGCCAGGCTGGTGATGCATCAGAGGCCCGTGCGATCAAGGATGTCTTTGGTGCGTATGGCAAGAAGGTGCCGGTGTCGGCGCCTAAGTCGATTTATGGTCATATGCTGGGGGCGAGCGGGGTTGTGGATGTGATCACAACGGTCATGGCCATGGAACATAATGTGGTGCCGCCGACGATCAATTATGAAACGCCTGATCCGGCTTGCGATTTGAACTATTGCGTTAACAAAGCACAGGATAAAGTGATTAACAATGCCATGATCATCAACCGTGGGCGTGGCGGTATTAATTGCGTGTTAATTTTACAGAAACCGTAAGGAGAACAAAATGGATACTCAGAT
>Ga0206958_1166_pt1 | contig 18720 bp, 17 predicted proteins | sample Alteio_BWOrgHeat_33_FD_152968 | JGI IMG/M metagenome (GOLD analysis project Ga0206958, IMG submission 152968) | Enriched cells from forest soil in Barre Woods Harvard Forest LTER site, Petersham, Massachusetts, United States -... | ecosystem: Environmental > Terrestrial > Soil > Temperate forest >... | reverse complement strand
GGTGAAGCTGGATAATATCCTGAACGCCGAAACCATTATTCTGCTGCCCGACGAGAACAAAAAGAAATTGCGGGTAGTATGCCCGCCAGAATTTGAATATGACGAGAAGGAACAAGCGGCATCATTATGGAGCTACGAGCACGAGGAAATGGCGGGCCGCGGCACCGAAACGCTTACCACCGCCCGCCGGCTTTATGTTCCGCTTAAAACCCATCGCGGCATTGTCGGGATACTCGGGATAGAGGGCAAGAAGGGTGTTCTGCTGAAAGATCTGGAATTCAGGCAGCTCCTGGACGCGCTTCTGGCGCAGAGCGCGCTTGCCATCGAACGCGCCAGGCTTGCCGAGGAAATGGAGGAGGCGATAATCACGCGTGAGCGCGAAAGCTTGCGCTCCATCCTGCTTTCCTCGATTTCGCAGGATTTGAAAACGCCGCTCGCCGCGGTGATCGGCTCGGTATCGGCGCTAAAGGCTGCCGGGAAGAAGCTCGTCGCTGCCGCCCAGGACGGGCTTATCGAAATCATACTAGATGAATCGGAAAAACTGAACCAGTTCATCGCCAATCTGCTGGAGATGACCAAGCTGGAAACCGGCTCAGTTATTCCACGTATCGAGCTGGTGGATATATATGAACTGGTGAATTATTCGGTGAACAAAGCGAAGAAAATGCTGGGCGGCCATCCGGTTAAGCGCGACATCCCCGCCAACCTGCCACTGATAAAGGCAGATTTCATGATGATCGAACAGGTGATCTCGAACCTACTTTCCAACGCCGCGAAATATTCGGAGGCCGATTCTGAAATAGATATCATCGTCCGCGAGGAAAAAGGCAGCGTCGTCCTTGATGTGCGTGACCACGGCATCGGCATCCCGCACGAGGAACTCGGCAAGGTTTTCTATAAATTTTACCGTGTCAAATTCGATACTCGCAATAAAATTTCCGGCACCGGGCTTGGCCTCTCGCTCTGCCAGGCGATAATTGAAGCGCATGACGCGAAGATTGAGGCCATCCTTCCCGAGGAAGGTGGTGGAAGCATATTGCGGATTACTTTCCCGGCGACGCTCACCACCCGGAAATTGAAAATAGACCAGAACGAGGAGGCTGCGGCTTAGCCTAATCATGATTGCGATAAATAACGAAACAATCCGGGCGCTGGTGGTGGATGATGATCTGCCGGTCAGGAAATTCTTGAGGCTGGCGCTGCCTGCCTATGGCTATGACGTACTGACTGCGGCAAGCGGTGCGGAAGCGGTGCAGATAGCCTCCACCGAAAACCCCGATATCATCGTACTCGATCTAGGCCTGCCAGACTTGGAAGGAACCGACGTCATCAGCAACATCCGCGAATGGTCGAAGGTGCCGATCGTGTTTTTCTCGGTTAAAGCCGACGAATCAGACATCGTCGATGCGCTGGAGCGCAACGCCGACGATTATGTCATCAAGCCATTTACGATAGAGGATTTGACGGAAAAAATGCAGGCCTGCATCGAATGCGGCAAATATGACGAGGAGGCCGAACCGATTCGTAAAATCGGCAGAGTAGCGGTGGATTTTGCCAATCGCATGGTCACGCTGGACGGATATAACCTGCCGGTGAACGAAAAGGAATATGATCTGCTCAGGCTGCTGGCATTGAATAAAGGCAAAATCGTCAGGAACCGCGATTTGCTGCGTCAGGTCATCGACGGTAGTCAGAAACATAAAGACGAGGTACAATATCTGCGCTATTACATGAACCGACTGCGCTCCAAAATCGGCGACGACCCGGCTGACCCGCAATATATAATGCTCGAACCGGGAATTGGCTATCGGCTGGTTGAGCCGGTGGGGTAAGCTATAATGTCGGCTTGCTAAACCCTCTGCCCCTGCTATCTTAAAATCATGCAAGCAAATGAATTGATTTCGCCGGAGGATCATCTGGGTTCGCCCAGGGAAAGAATCCTATCCAAACTTAATCCCGAGCAGCGGGAAGCGGCGGAGGCCTTGGCCGGGCCGGTGTTGGTGCTGGCGGGTGCCGGAACTGGAAAAACCAAAGTTCTCACCACCCGCATCGCCAATATTTTGCTCTCCAACCTCGCATTCCCGAGCCAGATTCTCGCCGTCACCTTCACCAATAAAGCGGCGCGGGAAATGAAGGAGCGCATCGAAAAACTGCTGGCTGAAAACGGTGTTTCCTTGAACGGATATCTGTGGCTTGGCACTTTTCATTCGATTTTTCTCCGGATTTTACGGAAACACCCGGAAGCCGCGGGACTCAAAAATAATTTTACCATAATCGATACTGATGACCAAATCCGGTTGCTGAAGCAATTGATCGAGGAGCATAATATCGACGAAAAACGCTGGAATGCCAAGGTGCTTTCTGCCATCATCCAGCGACTGAAAGACTCTGGGATAACGCCGGATAAAATCGGCGGCGCCGAAGTTCCAGATTTCGCGTTTGGTAAATTAGCTCTGCTTTACAATGCCTATCAGACCCGCCTGAAAACCCTGAATTCCGCGGATTTCGGGGATCTGCTGCTGCATTGCCATACTATTTTCACGCGCCATCCAGAAACCCTGGCCGAGTACCAGCGCCGGTTTAAATATATTCTGGTCGATGAATATCAGGATACCAATGCGATGCAATATTTGCTGCTGCGCATGTTGGCCGTCGAGCATAAAAACATCTGCTGCGTCGGCGATGACGACCAATCGATTTATAGCTGGCGCGGCGCGGAAATCGCCAATATCTTGAAGTTCGAGCATGATTTTCCCGGCGCCAAAACCATCCGCCTCCAGCGCAATTATCGTTCGACCAAACCGATTCTCGCTACTGCATCGCGCCTCATCGCCAATAACAAATCCAGGCTCGGAAAGGAATTATGGACCGAGGCGGAGGGCGGAAAAAAAGTTCGGGTGATTTCGCTGTGGGACGATAAAAAAGAAGCGGAATATATCGGCGGGGAAATCGAGGCGTTGCAGCGTTTGCACGGCGGGCAATTGAACGAAATGGCGATCCTGGTTCGCGCCGGATTCCAAACCCGCGCGTTCGAGGAATGTTTCATAAATATGGCGATTCCATACCAAGTAATCGGCGGTTTGCGCTTTTATGAACGCCAGGAAATCCGCGATGCTATCGCATATCTCCGCGTCGCCATGCAGCCGGATGATGACCTGGCGCTTGAGCGGATAATAAATGTTCCACGGCGCGGGCTTGGTGCTGCAACCATCGACCAAATCCGCAAAAATGCGCGGGAGAATAATATACCTTTCCTGGTTGCGATAAAAAATTTATTGGCGGCGGGAGAGTTTAAAGCCAGGGTGAAAATCACCCTTGAAAAACTGACCGACGATTTCACGCGCTGGAAAAAAATGCTGGAGGAATCGCCGCAGGATACGAAAATCGCGGACACCATCCTGAACGAATCGGGCTATATGCAAATGTGGAAAACGGAAAAAACCCTGGAATCGCAGGGGCGTCTGGAAAATCTAGGCGAGCTTTTGAACGCCATCCAGGAATTTCCCGGCATGCCGGAATTCATGGAGCATGTGAGTTTGGTGATGGATATCGATGCCGCCGCCGATAATAATATGGTCAGCATCATGACGCTGCATGCCGCCAAAGGCCTAGAGTTCGAGACGGTTTTCCTGCCCGGCTGGGAGGAGGGCCTGTTCCCGCACCAACGCTCCATGGATGAAAAAGGCTTGAGTGGCCTGGAGGAAGAGCGGCGGCTGGCATACGTCGGCATCACCCGCGCCAAAAGCAATTTGTATATTTTATTTGCCGCCAGCCGCCGGATTTATAACCAATGGCAAAGCAGCATTCCCTCTCGGTTTATCGACGAACTGCCGCCTGAGCATATTGAGACCATCAATGGCGGAATCGGCAGTTATTCGCAGCCGAAACCTGTCATTGCCACGGGCGCTTCCGGATTTTCCGCCAACCCACGGGGAAATTATTTACAACCGGCGGCAGTGACGTCGCAGGCAAAATTCAAATCTGGCGACCGGGTGTTCCATGAAAAATTCGGGTACGGCACGGTAGGTGGGGTTTCCGACACGAATCTGATCATCGGGTTCGACAAGGCGGGAATGAAAACGCTGGTTGAGAGTTTCGTGAAAAAAATCTGATGAAAATAATAATTGCCGCCGTGGGGAAAATGAAAGCCGGGCCAGAAAAAACGCTCGCCGATTCATATCTGAAACGGATTCCCTGGAATATTACGATAAAGGAAATCGAGGAAAAGAAAAATTTATCCGGCGAAAAACTGAAATCCACCGAAGGAAAACTCCTGCTTGCGGCGAGCGAAAAAACCAAACGTATTGTGCTGGATGAGCGGGGCGATGTTTTATCCAGCATTGCATTCGCGCGGAAAATTAACAGCTTCGGCGGCCCGGTTTCATTCCTGATCGGCGGGGCTGAAGGGCATGGCGATGAAGTTAGGAGTAATGCGGATTTTCTATTATCCCTCGGCAAAATGACCTGGCCGCATATGCTGGCACGCGCTATGCTGGCAGAGCAGATTTATCGTGCCCATACTATATTATCCGGGCATCCGTACCATAAAGTATGAATTATTCGGGGTTTTTTGCCAGGAGTTTGGCGGTAAATTTCCCGACCACCTGTTCACGGTTAGCCAAAAGCCGATCCCTGATCGCCGCGATTCGCTCTTTCGGGCTGCCATCCGGTTTGATTGTAGGCTTTTTCTCTTCGGTCACCACCATCACGGCAGAATGTTAATCGGACTGGTGGCGCTAAGTCAATTAGGATTGGGGATTTTAACAAAAATTTAATATTGCACAATCACCCGCATTGCGGAAAACCATTTGATTTGCGGGCGGCATATAATTAACCTGTAGGCGATGCTCCAGCAATTCAGCAAAAGGTTCAGCGATAAATATGCGGCAGTGGCGCCGGGCGATGATTTCGTCCGGCGGCGCATCTCGCCTGCGCCGATATGGATAACCGTTATTTTCGCCCTAGTTATCAGTATTTTTCTCGGGCTTGTAATCGAAATCGACATGCTGGGGATTCCCCTGGCATCGGCGATTTCCGGCATCTTGTTATTCTTGCTCGGGCTGTTTTTCTACCTAAGTCTGGAGCGGGTTTACGACAAAGTGGCGGCGGGGGAATTCCAGAACGCTATATTCGCGGGCGGCGCCGGAGCGGGCAGCGAATTTTGCTTGATCCTGAAGGAAGACAATACGGTGGTTTATTCTAATCCCGGCTATTACCGCTATTTCTCATACACGGTGAAAGGCGGCCACACCGACCTCGATGCCTTGTTCAAAAGCGGCGGTTTCAGCCGGGAAAACATCAACCGCATGATGATCGCCATGGCCAAACGCAAGCCGGAAAAATTTGAGCTGCATCTGACCAATCTCGAAGGGCAGAAGAGCGAGCTTGATTTGATCCTGGAGCCGATAAGAAGGCCTAAGGGCTTTTTCGCGCTGCGCGCCATAAAGAAAAACATCCCCGGGTTACCGCCGCAAGCGGCCGTTATCGATCGCGGCATTATCCCGGATATAGCCGAAGCGCTTGGCGCAGGGCTTTATATTTTGCACGGCGACGATACTATTCAACATGCTAACGAGCGCTTCTGCCGGGATTTCGGGTTCGAACCAGGCGAGGTGATAAACCGCGTGAATTTCGCCGACCTGATTTTCAACCGCAACAAAAACCTGCACGATCTGGGTAAGAATTTCACCGGAGGTCTTACTTTCCTGGATAAAAACCATAAGATGTTCGAGGCACGGCTCAACCATTTCGTAAGTCAGGGTGAAAGCGGTGTGATTGAGAAAAAGTACGGCCTTGTTGTACCGATTCCGCCTTTGCCGAAGCCGATAGACGGAAACCGGATAGATGATGCGTGGCGGTTGTTCGCGGAAAATTCACCGGTAGCAAAAATCATGGTCGATGAAGCGGGCAGGGCGCTCCGTGCCAACCGCTCAGCCAGGATTCTGCTCAAGAAAAAAGAAGGGGAACCCGGCGGATGGAACATTGCAGATGCGATGAATCTGGAAAACCGCGAGGATTTCCTGAACCTGCTCGCTGAGACCGTCAAGGCCGAAATAAAACACGGTAACCCAATAAGCGTGCGGCTTGCCGCCGACAACAATTCGACCGCATCGCTTTATTTAAGCCGGTTGCCCGGCGCCGGGGACGACAATGGCGGCAATAATTATATCTGCGATCTGATCGATACCACCGAGCAGAAAAACCTGGAACTGCGTTTCGTCCATTCGCAGAAAATGCAGGCGGTTGGCCAGCTTGCCGGCGGCATTGCGCATGATTTTAATAATCTGCTGACGGCGATGACCGGGTTTTGCGACCTGCTTTTGATCCGCCACCCATCCGGCGATCCCTCCTTTGCCGATATAATGCAGATAAAGCAAAATTCCAACCGTGCCGCAAACTTGGTGCGACAGCTCCTGGCATTTTCACGCAAACAGACGCTGCACCCGGAAGTGCTGGATATAACCGACGTATTGGCTGAACTGTCCAACTTGGTCAGACGTCTGATCGGTGAGAATATCGAACTCAAAATCATCCATGGGCGGGATTTAGGATTGGTTAGGGTCGACCAGGGCCAGTTCGAGCAGGTGATAATAAACCTTGCGGTAAACGCGCGAGATGCCATGCAAGGCGGAGGGACGCTCACCATCAAGAGCAGCAATGTTGGTGTGGATAAAGAGCATCCCATAGCCAAAGATTTAATCCCGCCCGCCGAGGATGAAGTCATCGCGGGGGGAAATTACATTCTGATAGAAGTAATCGATACCGGCAGCGGCATTCCCCCGGAAATACTGGGAAAAATCTTCGAGCCGTTTTTTTCCACCAAGGAAGTCGGCCAAGGCACGGGCCTCGGCCTTTCCACCGTTTACGGCATCGTCAAACAAACCGGCGGATACATATATGTTACGAGCGCACCGGGCAAGGGAACGAAATTCAGCATATTCCTGAAAAGCCACGCCGCATCCACGGAAAAACCAGCGGAAAAACCGGAAGAATCGGAAAAAGCTATGACCAGGGATTTAACCGGCGTCGAAACCATTCTGCTGGTGGAGGACGAAGATCCGGTCAGGATTTTCAGCGCGCGCGCACTCCGCAACAAAGGATATTCTGTGCTGGAAGCCGATTGCGGCGAGGCGGCGCTGGAAATCGTCGCCAAAATGGGTGATGAGATAAACGTCATCATCACCGATGTCGTCATGCCCGGGATAAACGGCCCGACACTGGTGGAGCAGGTGACATGGAAATACCCGGCCATCAAGGTGATTTTTATCTCCGGTTATGCCGAGGACGCATTCATAAAAACCTACGGCTCCGAGCGCAAATTCAATTTCTTGCCCAAACCCTTTACCTTGAAGCAACTCGCAAGCAAGGTGAAGGAAGTAGTGAGTAAGGATAAGTAAATTAATCCCGTCATATGCCTCAGTATAAGACAATCATTTTTTTCGCTGTTTTGCTTTTTGCACTTCCCTGCTTGGCGGAAACGCAGGAGGAAATCGTTCAGAAAACCGAAGATTACCTGAACGGCATCAGAACCATGCAGGCGGATTTCCTGCAAGTGGCGCCAAGCGGACAGGAAAGCACGGGGAAATTTTATCTATCGCGTCCTGGCAAAATCCGTTGGGAATATGAAACGCCGTCGCGCATTCTTATCATCGTCAGCGGTTCGCTGGTCAGCTATTATGATTATGAACTGAACCAGGTGAGTCATGCGCCGAGCGGCTCCAGCCTGGCGGAATTCCTGGCGCGGGAGAAAATCTCGCTTTCCGGCGACGTGAAAGTTTTAAGTGTCACCGAGGAATTTGGCCTTATCACCATAACCATCACCCAGGCCAAAAAACCCGACGAGGGGAATTTGACCTTGATTTTCAGCGATTCCCCTATGATGCTGAAGAAACTGATTGTCATCGATGCCGCCGGAAAGGAAACTCAGGTGACGTTTGAAAATCCGGCATTCGATTTGTCGCTGGAAAAAGATTTATTCATAATGAAAGATCCGAATTTGTTTAAGAAAAAAGATACGAGTCACTAGAAACTATAACCAAAAAGGAGAGCCAAATGCCCAGTTTCGATGTAGTTTCCAAAACCGACATGCAGGAAGTGGATAACGCCGTGAATTCTGCCGCGCGCGAAATCGCCAACCGTTATGATTTCAAGGGAACGAAATCCAGCGTCGAGCGCAAGGAGGCGGAAATCATCATCATCGCTGATGACGATTATAAGCTGAAGGCGATGCAGGAAATGCTGAAAATCCATTTCACCAAGCGCAAAATCGAGCCGACTGCATTGGATTTTACCAAGCCGGAACCGGCGGCAAGCAACACAATTCGCCAGGCGGTGAAGGTTAAGCAAGGCATCGAGCAGGAATTGGCAAAGCAAGTCGTGAAAGCCATCAAGGATTCCAAAATGAAAGTGCAGGCCTCGATAAAAGGCGACGAACTGCGCATCCAGGGCGCGAAGAAAGACGATCTGCAATCCACCATGGCGCTGGTGCGTGGTTTAAATCTCCCGCTGCCGCTGCAATTCGTGAATTTCCGGGATTGAAATTGATAGCCAGGAACGGCGTGGCAAAAAACTCCATTAGCGTCATCTACGTCACCGCCGCCTCGCGCAAGGAGGCGGAAAAGATCGCAGAAAAACTTGTGGAAAAAAAGCTCGTTGCTTGCGCCAATATATTTCCGCCCATCACCGCCATTTATGAATGGCAGGGGGCAATGCAAAAGGTACGCGAATATCCGATCATCTTGAAAACCCCGGCCGGCATGGTAAAAAAAGCCGTCGCGGAAATAAAAAAACTGCATTCATATGATTGTCCTTGCGTGATCTCGTGGAAGATTGACGAGGGCAACGCGCAGTTTTTGCAATGGGTGCGGAAAAGTACGTCATGACTTTTGCTGCGCCGCACGATTTATTCTTGCTATAGACCGCCATTTTCTGACTTCTTCCGCATCTTCCTTGACGCCGCCGATGCCGGTATTGTAGATTTCCGCCAGGCTTTCCGCCGCTGCCGCGCTGCCGCGCTCCGCTGCTATCTTGTAATGCTCCAATGCTTTTTTCGAATTTTTTTCTGTGCCGATGCCGTTCATATACATATAGCCGAGGTTGGCGTCGGCGTCGTTATTGCCGTTGCCGGAAGCCATTTCAAAATATTTCAGCGCTTCTTTGTCATCATGGCTGATTATTTTTCCGTCGCGGTAAATGGCGGCCAGCTGGGCTTCGGCGCCGCCATCGCCCAGATCGGCTGCGCGTTTCACCCAGAGTACGCTTCTTTTTTCGTCCTTCGCTACTTCTTTTCCCTCGCGGTACATCAAGGCCAGGTGTAGCGCAGACGCAGCCTTTTCTTTAACGTCGGCGGAGTTAGCATAAACATACGAATAAATTTCAACCGCTTTCTGCGGGTTTTTTTTCAGCGTTTCGCCGGTGCGATACATCACGGCGATTCTTTCCGCCGCCGCGAACGATCCCGCTTCATACGCCCGGTTCAGATATTCCAGGAATTTTTTCCGGTCTTTGGTGACGCCCTGGCCTTTTTCGTAATATTCCGCCAATTGGAAAAGTGCTTTCGGGTTTTTCAAGTCCGCGGATTTCTTGAGGTAGTCGAGGGATTTTTCGGTGTTGCGCGGAACATCACCGCCGAGAAGATATATATATGAAAGATCTAGTGCAGCACGCGAATCGCCACTGCTGCTGGCTTTTTCCAGGTATTTCACTGCGTTTTCCGCGTTCCGCTCCACGCCGCGTCCCTGATAATACATGACGCCCAGGATAAATTGGATTTTCGCATCGGATTCGGAATTTCTCACTGCCGCCTCGAAGTGGTCTTTCTGTATAATTTCCGCATCGGTAATCGATTCTGGGATGGAAGATTTTTCTTGCGTCTCTGCGGCAATCGGCAGCAGCAATAAGCAAGCTATTATAAAAATTCTAGCGCGCACCGCTGAGTTCCCTTGCCATTTCGATGGCATAATATGTAAAAATTCCGGTCGCCCCGGCGCGCTTGAACGCGATCATGCTTTCATAAAACGCCGCTTTCTCATCGAGCCAGCCTTGCGCGGCTGCAGCTTTTATCATCGCATATTCACCGCTCACCTGATAGCCGAAAACCGGGATGTGGAACGTTTCTCGGACGCGCCGCAATATGTCAAGATAAGGCATTCCCGGCTTTACCAAAATCATATCCGCGCCTTCGGATATATCCAGTGCAACTTCGCGCAAAGCCTCATCGCTATTGGCGAAATCCATCTGGTAGGTTTTCTTGTCGGCTGCCCCTAGATTTTTTGCCGAGCCGACCGCATCGCGGAACGGCCCGTAGAAATTCGATGCATATTTCGCGGCGTATGACATTATCTGAACAGCCTGAAATCCGGCCGTATCCAACGCATCGCGGATAGCGCCGATACGCCCGTCCATCATATCGGAAGGGGCAATTATGTCCGCACCGGCACGCGCCTGTATCACCGCCTGGCGGCATAAGATTTTTACCGTTTCGTCGTTCAATATCTCACCGTTTTTCACCAGACCGTCTTGGCCGTGCGAGGTGTATGGATCGAGCGCGACATCTGTTATTACACCGATATCCGGAACCGATTTTTTTATCGCTGCGACGGCCTGGCATATCAGATTTTCCGGATTCAGCGCCTCACTAGCCTTTGCATCGCGCAACTTCGCATCGACGCTCGGGAAAATGGCAACTGCAGGAATCCCCAACTCCCTAGCTTCTTTTATTTTTTCCACCGCTAGATCAACGGAAAGGCGGAAAACTCCCGGCATCATCGTCACCGGTATTTTTTTGTTTTTTCCTTGAGTTACGAACAGCGGCAAGATCAGATCATCGGTGGAAAGCCGGCTTTCCGCCACTAATCGCCGCGACCAGTCGCTCTTGCGATTTCGCCTGAGCCGCACTCTTGGAAAACTGGCATCTTCCCGCATAGATTTTTTCATTTGCGCTATCTTAGGAAACCGGCGCGAAAAAAGCAAAATTTAGTTTGTCTTGGGCTAAGAAATATCTAAAATTATAATAGATGCGAAAATATATTTTTTATCTACTGTTGACCGCGTGCCTGTTTTCTTCTCATGACGCTAGCGCCGCAAAGCGCAAGGCGGCCTATATCCCGCATCCGCCATACGCGGCGATATTGGTAGATGCCGGGACCGGGAATATCATATATCAGGCGAATTCCGACCTGCCGCGCTATCCGGCATCGCTGACCAAGATGATGACGCTCTATCTCACTTTCGAGGCCCTGGAAAACGGGAAACTCAGCATGAACCAGAACTTGCGGGTTTCCGAGCATGCCGCGTCGCAAGCTAAGGTGACGCTTAATTTAGAGCCGGGTGATCGCATCAGCGTCAAGGATCTGATATTAAGCCTCGTCGTTAGATCGGCCAATGATTCGGCGGTGGTGCTGGGCGAGGGCGTGGGCGGTGACGAGGATAGTTTCGCCGAGCAAATGACGCGGAAAGCCCGCCAGCTCGGCATGAGCCACACCACTTTCGAGAACGCTTCCGGGCTTTATGACGACCAGCAGAAATCCACCGCGCGCGACTTGGCAAAACTGGTAATGGCCCTCCAGCGGGATTTTCCGCAATATTATCCGCTGTTCTCGCGCACCAGCTTCACTTACCGCGGGCAGGTCTATCTCGGGCATAATAAAGTTACCAAAATATATAAGGGCTGTGACGGCCTGAAAACCGGGTTTCTGCGTGCTTCCGGGTTCAACCTCGCCAGCTCGGCGGTGCGCGGTGGCCACCGAATCGTCGGCGTGGTGTTGGGCGGAAAAACCGCCGCTGCCCGCGATAGGAAAATGATGCAGCTACTCGATTACGCTTTCTCTACCCTGAAACAGCGCGGACAGAAATCGGGTACGGGAAAGAAAACGCATAAGTCTTCCGCGGTTTCTTCCGGGTCGCTCGCGAGCCAAGCCACTTCAACTCTAGGGATTTAAAAGATTTCGCGTTGCTGTTGCTATATCCGGCTGCCGCATCAGGCTTTCGCCGACGAGGAAGCAATTCACCCCGTTTTCCGCCATTAATTTGATGTCGGCGTTGGTTTTTATGCCGCTTTCGCACACGGCGGTATATGACGGCGGGATTTTTTTTGCTAGCGTCAGCGCGGTGTTCATATCGACGCGCAAGGTTTTTAAGTTACGGTTGTTTATCCCGATTAATTTACTTTTGAGCGTCAGCGCGGTTTCCAGCTCCTTTTCGTCATGTACCTCAATCAAAACATCCATCCCGAGGCCAAGTGCAATTGCCTCCAATTCCTTGGCTTCAGGGGTTTTTAGCGCCGCGATTATCAATAAAATACAATCAGCGCCTAAGCTAAGCGATTCATATATTTGGTAGGGATCGAGCATGAAATCCTTGCGCAGAACCGGCAGCGAGCAAGCGTTTTTCGCCAGCGCGACATATTCATCATGCCCGCTAAAATATTTTTCATCGGTTAATACGGAAATGCACGTCGCGCCGGCACTTTCATAGGCTTTCGCAATCGCCACTGGATCAAAATCCGCACGGATTATTCCCCCACTCGGGGAGGCTTTTTTTATTTCCGCAATCAGGGCAATTTTTTTTGCTTTCAAGGCGGTTAAAAATCCCCGCGGCGACGGAGCGGTTTTTATTTTTCGCTGCAGCTCATCCAAGGAAACTGCTTTTTTCCGCTCTTCGACATGTGATAATTTATCGGCACAGATTTTCTGCAGAATATCAGTCATCTGTGCCGGATGGTTTGCCGCTGTTGGTGATTTCAACCAGTTTCTCCAGCGCTTTCCTTGCCCCGCCGCTATCGATTGATTCGGCTGCGATAGCTGCGCCGTTTGCCAGATTTTCGGCTTTCCCGGTCACGATCAGCGCGGCGGCTGCATTCAGTAAAACTATATCGCGGTACGCTCCTTTTTTACCGCCGAGCAGACTCTGCATGGCTTTTGCATTGTGTGCCGCATCGCCGCCCGCCAGCTCCTCAAGTGGCGAAGTCTCAAGCCCGGCATCGGCAGGTGCTACGGTGAAGGTGGAAACCCGGCTATCCTTCAACTGCGCCACGTGCGAAGGGCCGGAAATGCTGAGTTCATCAAGGCCGCCCTCGCCATGCACCACCCATGCCGCGCTAGAGCCCAGGTTCTGCAAAACTTCGGCCATTTTGCCGACGGCTTCCCGCTCATACACCCCGATAAGCTGGCTTTCCGGTGCTGCCGGATTGGAAAGTGGCCCAAGCAGGTTGAACACCGTCCGGACTCCAAGTTCATGGCGCACCGGAGAAATGTGGCGCATTGCCTTATGATGCGCCGTCGCCAGTAGGAAGCAGATATTGGCTTTCTCAAGCGATTCCTCGACCAGCTCTTTCGGTGCGTCGATCTTGACGCCTAATGCTTCCAACACATCCGCCGAGCCGCATCTGGATGATACGGCGCGGTTGCCGTGCTTGGCCACAGGAACCCCGCATCCGGCTAGTACCAGCGCCGCTGCCGACGATACATTCAACGTCCCGGCATCATCGCCGCCGGTGCCGCAGGTATCTATGGCGCCAGGTGGCGATTTTATCTTATCGGCCTTGTGGCGCATGACCAGCGCCGCGCCGGTGATTTCATCGACAGTTTCGCCCTTCATCTTGAGTGCGGTCAGGAAAGCGGCGATTTGCGGCGGCGTCGCCCCGCCGGACAGCATTATCTGGAACGAGCGCTTGCTATCCTCGATCGAGAGGTTTTTCCCTTCGGTCAACTGCTTCAGGTATTTTGTTATTTCTGACATAATTCTAAGAAATTTTTAAGGATTTTATGCCCGTGCTCGGAGGCGATGCTTTCCGGGTGGAACTGCACGCCGTGGATATTATATTTTTTATGCGAAAGCGCCATTATCGTGCCGTCGCCGGTTTTCGCGGTGATTTCCAGCTCAGCGGGAAAAGTTTTTGGATCGGCGACCAGCGAATGATAGCGCGCAGCTTTGAATCTATCGGGCAATTCCTTGAAGATTCCGCTGCGATCAGTGACGATTATTTCGCTCACTTTGCCGTGAACCGGGGCCTTCGCACGGATGATTTTCCCGCCGAAGGCTTGTGCAATTGCCTGATGGCCGAGGCAGACTCCTAAAATTGGGATTTTCCCCTTGGCCTTTTCTATCAACTCCAGGCAGATTCCTGCCGCGTCCGGCGTGCAGGGACCGGGCGAGATAACGATGCCGCCGGGGCGCGATTTTATGACGCTTTCCACCGATTCTGCGTCGTTACGCAAAACTTCCGCCTCCGCTCCCAATTCATATAAATAATGCAGGAGGTTGTAGGTGAAGCTGTCATAATTATCTATGAGGATAATTTTCATCAGCAGTAGTATAACCGCTGAGAGCAAATGTGGCAATCTGGTCTAAACTGCCCAATGATTTCGCAATTTCACTAGGGCCTGTCCCACAGGCCCTAGTTTATCACGTGCGGCATCAGCTCCAGAATTTCGGCGCGGAGCTTCACATTTTTCGCTTTCGCGTTCTTCAGGTTCGCCTCCATCTTGACGTGGTTTTCATCATCGAGCATGAACCCAATCATCCCGCCGCGGTAAATAAATTGCTTTGCCGAGCTTATGGTAAGGATTTCCGATTCGCCCAAGGTGGCAATGATGTTATCTATATTGCTGTCTTCGTTTTCTGGGATGAACAATATGTCGCAACCGGAAAAATCACGCACTGCCTTGAACCATTTTACCGAAATATCCTTGATCGGATGCTCGCGCAGATATTTTGCGATCAATTGCCCGACGCTTTCATTTTCCGGAACCCCCGGCTTTTCGTAATAGCATATTTGCCTGATCGAACGTGGCGGATCGCCAAGCTGAATGTATGGGCGCATTTTTATTATGTATTGCGCCCTGATTTCTTCCGGCGTAATGGTTTGTGCGGCCGCAACCACTGGCAGCATCACCGCCAGAATCACCAACCACAGTCGCTTTATGCACTGCTCTAAGAACATAAATTGTTCTATTTTCCCCCAATTTTCGAATGTCTTATAGCTATCTATGGCAAATCAATCAAACTGAAAATCGCTGCGGGGTGAAAGAAGTGCGGTGTTGTCGGAATAGAATTTTTCTGTATCCCAACATATAAGGTACAGCTTCTTTCCTTCAAATTCCGGACGCATGGGGATATCGAGGTCATTGGGAACGACGCAATCCAAACCAAAACTGTGATATATCTGCCTGTAAAGACGGATGCGAACCTTATCACCAATCCCAGTTATATAGCGCACACGATATTCGATGCATCGTTCCAAAACAGCATGGAATATCCGTCTGGCCGCATCTCCGCTGCGCAAAGAAGGATCCACCACGATCCGGTCAAATTCCGCATAGGAATATTTACCCAGATCCAGTTTCGAAAAATACTCCCGCAATGAAAACCGATCCTTCCCTGGCGGGGCCAGGATATCATGCTCCAAATCCAACACTACCGGACGTTCCGGAGTAGATATCCGCAGACAAGCACCACCATAACAACGTTCGCCATCATGCATGATAAGCATATGGTCATCCGGGTCTTCATAATTTTCCGCTTGCTCCTCGCCAAAAATTCTAAAACCCACAAAGCGTGGATCGATTTTATATAAATCTTCGCGAAGTTTTTTATAACCCGCGATAAGTTCCTTATCGCGGGTAAACCGCATAGTTATGAGCTTATCAATAACCTTAGTATCGAACTGTAACTTTTGCATAATAGGCGCGCGGGATTTCATTTTCGAAACCATCAAGCGCGGCATTCTGCTCAGGATGCTGATTTTGCAAGAGGTTTTGGCCTACCAGGGCAAATTCCAATCCGGGAGTTGCCTGCCAGATAAATTGTGTATCAAACCTTAAATATCCGGATATATTCTCAGCCGGAAGCTTATCGACATAATACACGGTATCAACCATCTGCACGTCGTAAGGCAGGTAAACCCTCGAGCGCGCCGAAAATTGATTGTGCGGGGTTTGCCCTTGCTGTGATAAAAATATCGGATCCTGGCTGGCGCCCTGGTCAAGAACCAGGTTGATGTAGCTGTAATTAGCCCGCAAATCCCAGCGTGAGGTGACATCCCAGGTTGCGCTTGCCTCGAATCCATAAGCCCGCCCCTTGCCCAACTGGGAAAACATATATGGGGCGAAAGTTTCGGTCGGCGTCACTACTACCGGCCCGGGCTCGAGCGTCCTTAGCTTCTGGTAGTCGTTAATGAACGCCGTAGTATCGATGCTTATAGTTTGCATAGGTTTTATCCTATACCCAATTTCATAAGCATTCAACTCCTCAGATTTGACGCTATTAGTGCCATTTTCAGATACCATCGTGGACGGTGGCACAGAAAAAAGGTTCAAGTTAATGCCTTCTTCCTGGATTGTCGGTGTTCTGACAGCGTGTGATACGGCCGCCCAGACCGTTTGCTTGCTGTTAGGATACCAGGCTATACGCACGCTCGGCTCCGGCACGAATCCGACAAAGCTGTTCTCCTCGAATTTCGATCCGACTGTTAGGTAAAGTTCTTTCTGGATCAGCGCGTATTGATCCTGGATGAAAGCGCTGAAGATCGTTTCGGCCCGCTTCGGATCAGTTACGTATATATCTGATGTGCTTTGCAGCTCGTCGCCTATATATCTGGCTCCTGCTCCCCACAATACATCATTGCGATCATTAGCCTTCCATGAGGTTTGGTAATCTAAATCCGTGGTCCAGATTTGTTGCCCGAATGAAGAATAGCTAGGGCTTTGAAAATCGAAATAAGCTTGGAACGTCGATTGTAATGTATCACTATGCTCTTCCGTCCACCGGCCCAGCAGATTGCCCCCTTGCGAATTGATCCTGTCATGATAGAAATTACTGAAGTTTGGAGGGGTTATAGTGGGGATTAATAAATCCAGATTGATGGAAGCAGCATAAATATCGCCCTGGAACGTCGCCTTGCTGGTGGAAGTGGGAGTCCAATCGGAACGGAACCCGGTTTTTGCATTATCCCAGTTATTATCACCGTCCGCCCCGGTGTTGGTTTTGGTCTGCGCCCTATCGTCGTATTTGGCATAAGTCCGATAATACCCATCATCCCCGATTTTCCCGCCGTAGCGGACGTCTGTTATCGAACGATCCTGGTTCCCGGCCAGGGTGCTGGCATACAGCCCTTGAGTATCAGCAGCGCTTTTCGTGATAATATTGATAACGCCATTAACGGCATTTGATCCCCATAAGGCGGCACCCGGCCCGCGAATCACCTCGATGCGTTCGATATCTTCAAGCGGCATATTCTGAATATCCCAATAAACGCCGGCAAATAGCGGCGTATATATAGTACGGCCATCAACCAGAACCAGCAATTTATCGGTAAAAAATCCATTGAACCCGCGCGATGCAATCGCCCAGTTGCTGGAATCGAACCGCGCCACGTCCAGCCCCGGTACCCCCCGCAGAACCTCGGCTATATGGGTTGCTCCAGAGAGCTTTATATCTTCATTGGTTATCACGTAAATCGCGGCGGGGGAGCGGAAGGAATCTTCGGGTTTCTTCGATACCGAAGTAACTATATTGCCGAGACTTTCCAGTGAGGTATTTTCCAGATCGCCATTCAAGGCTAGCTGATCCTGCGCCATGGCGCAAAAAGGTAGCGAAAACAGACTGAACAACGTATAAGCCAGTGCCTTCTTCATGTGACCTCCTTTTAAGGACAGTCAGGAAGGTAACACGTAATAAGTTAATCAAAGCTTAATGGAAAGAAAGAGATTTTATCAATAGCCAAATTGTCCAAACCCTGAGGTATTTTTGCCACAATGTAATAATTCTCATCCTCCTCCGGAATACTCTGAATCTCCGCCACCGACCGATAAAAAGCCTGTAATTTTCTATAAGGCACCCAGCTTTTCATCCCATATCCCAGGTTAGCCATGAAGCCCGGCATATCTTGGCTCGGACAGTACCAATCGGTTTTCTCCCGGCCGCCCAGGAGAAAATTGACGGTGCGCACGCGCCAATTCTCCGCATCATCAGGACGTGCCATCGCCCCGAATATTATTTCCAGCCGCTCAGAAAACAATTCGGAAAGCGCGGTAAAAAGCCTACTCACCGCCGGCTCCGGCAGGTACATCAGCACCCCTTCCAATATAACTAGGGTTGCCGCCCGGCAATTAAAACTCTTTTCCGCATTGAGAACTGCGTCAAGGGGGGTTTTTGCCAAATCCGCCGCAATTAACCGGCAGTTTCCTGGTAATTCCCGGTTCATACGCTTTAATGCCGCTAGCTTCGCCTCACCCGCTCCGGGCAAATCAATCTCGAAAAACTTGGCGTCTGGATATTTCCCCGCCATGCGAACCGCCAGCGTATCCAGCCCGGCGCCGAGGATAATTACTTGCGCCGCCCCGCCCGTTTCGGTCATGAACCGATGTAATTCGCTTTCTATCAACAGTTTCCGGAAGAGGAAATGCTGCATCATCCCGGGAACCAATATTGTATCAAGCAACAATCCTGCATATTTAAATGGTAGCAGGGAAATCAACTGTTTCACCGGCGTATCCGTCGCTGCTAGTGCAAAACCCCTGGAAAGTTCTGCCATTTCCTGGGATATATATTCCCCCCATTGCGGCGTTTTTGCCAATTTCCCGATGCAGGATGCGACTGTATATGCGGTTGTGCTTGTTTTTCCCGGCGACATATATAGGTTTATACCTAACTTAACCGGGATTGTCATCCCACAGAAACTGTCATCCTGAGCGAAGCGAAGGATCCCGTCTCAGCTTGCTG
>Ga0206958_1165_pt1 | contig 18743 bp, 16 predicted proteins | sample Alteio_BWOrgHeat_33_FD_152968 | JGI IMG/M metagenome (GOLD analysis project Ga0206958, IMG submission 152968) | Enriched cells from forest soil in Barre Woods Harvard Forest LTER site, Petersham, Massachusetts, United States -... | ecosystem: Environmental > Terrestrial > Soil > Temperate forest >... | reverse complement strand
GTCACCATCGGTCACATGTTCATCAGTGGCGGCGACATCCCGCAGGCGAATCGCGTCCCGGGCGGACTGCTGGGCGCGGACTACAAGATCGAAAACGGACGCTACCGCTTCTCGCGCGTTTACAACGGGGAGAATTGGAATCCAGACTTGCGTGCACCACTGACGCAGCCGGGCGTGGAAGTGAAGGCCGGGGATTATCTGCTGGAAGTGGAAGGACGAGAAGTTCGTCCGCCGGCAGAAGTTTACAGCTTCTTCGAGAGCACCGCCGGGAAGCAGATCAAGATCAAAGTGGGTCCCAATGCCGATGGGAAAGACGCGCGAGAGGTCACCGTGGTGCCGCTGCCGAGTGAGTTCGCGCTGCGGAATCGCGCTTGGGAAGAAGACAACCGGCGCAAGGTGGACGAACTGAGCGGAGGAAAACTTGCCTACGTGCACGTTCCCGATACCAACGTCGGCGGCTTCCTCAACTTCAACCGCTTTTACTTTTCGCAAGTCGGCAAGCAGGGCGCGGTGATTGACGAACGCTACAATCACGGCGGCCAGATCGCCGACTACATCATCGACATGGTGAAGCGTCCCTTGCGGAACTGTGCGATCGCTCGCGAAGGCGAAGCGTTCTGCTCCCCGCTGGCGCAAATCTACGGGCCGAAAACGATGGTCATCAACGAAATGTCGGGGTCCGGCGGCGATGCGCTGCCGTGGATGTTCCGGCAAGACAAAATCGGACCGCTGGTCGGCACGCGGACATGGGGCGGCCTGGTGGGCATCTACGGCTACCCGCCGCTCCTCGATGGAGGATCCGTGACCGCGCCACGCGTGGCGATTTACGGCTTGCACGGCGAGTGGGAAGTGGAAAATCACGGAATTGCGCCGGATATCGAAGTGGAAAATGATCCCGCGTCCGTCGCGGCCGGCCATGACCGCCAGCTAGAAAGAGCGGTTGAGGTTACGCTGGAGGCCCTGAAGAAAAACCCCGTGGTGATTCCTGAGCATCCGCCGTATCCGAACTATCACAAGAAGTAGTTCACGAGCGAATGATTTTGTAGGGTCGCAGCACTGCTGCGCCCCTACAATTTTGAATTAGAGCGCCATCTGTTCCGTTCCCTCGATGGTCTCGCGAAACAATCGCTGAACTCACTGAGATGTCTCCGTCGCGCAATGAGAATTGCTGGCAGCAGTGTGTTACTTTGAAGGCTTGGTTCTACGATGCCGGAACTTCCCGAAGTCGAAACCGTAGCCCGCGGATTGCGCCGAGCGATTCTCGGACGGCGGATTGTTTCCGTTACGCTCGGGAAGACGGATTTTATTGACGATTCCGCGGCGCTGGAGCAGCACTTGCCCGGGCGCAAAATCGAGGCTGTCGATCGTTATGGGAAATTCATGCTGCTGCGTTTGTCCGCGGTGAACGGAGCAGCCAACATTCCCGCAAACGGCGATGTTGCGCCCGCTTCGCTCCTGGTGCATCTAGGAATGACCGGCCAACTCGCGCCGAGTCCCGCGGCGCAGCCCTGCGAAAAACACACGCACGTTTGCCTGCTGCTGGATGACGGGCGCGAATTGCGTTACACGGACGCGCGCCGTTTCGGGCGCATCGCGTATCTCACGGAAGTGCCCCTGGCCGAGGAGTTGGTGGGGTTCGGTGCTGATCCGCTGGAGGTGAGCAGCGAAGAGTTTGCGCGGCGGATTCGCGGCCGGCGCGCGCGGATCAAAGCGCTCTTGCTGGACCAAGGCGTGCTGCGCGGCGTAGGCAATATCTATGCAGATGAAAGCTTGTGGAAAGCAAAGATTCACCCCGCGCGGTTGGGAGCGAATCTCCGCGCAAAACAAGCGGAAATGCTCCGCCGCGTCCTACAACAAATCTTGCAGAAAGCGATTGCCCTGCGCGGGTCCTCGATCTCCGATTTTCTTGACGCCGAAGGCGAGCCGGGAGAATATCAGCGCCACCATCGGGCCTACGGACGAGAGGGAAAAAGCTGCTACCGCTGCAAAACGCTTATCCGGCGCGCGATCGTCGCGGGACGAAGCAGTTATTTTTGTCCGAAGTGCCAGCCGGCGCCGCGCGGATTCAAGGCCCTGCCGCTCCCAGGAAAAAAGCGGCAGAAAGATTAAACGCAGAGACGCCGGACTGGGTCGGGGCAGGAGCCGTACACACAGAAATCGCAGAGAAGAGATTGGAATTCGCCGCGTGCGCTCAATGCTGACCTGGAAAAAATGAAACGCAGAGCGAGCCTCCGCACGTCTATAGCAACAAGTCCAGAGAGTGGGCCGCGCGGCCCTGCCGGCGAAACGTTGGAACTGGCTGCGCGAGGATGAGAAGGCTCTTTCCGATATTCTTGCTGAAAGCTACGAGGGAGAACGAATGAATTCACGGCGAGTGGTTGTGCTTGTGTCTGTAGTGGTGCTGGTTCTGGTCGGAGTCCGTGCTATGTCAGCGCGGCCCTCCCCCGACGACAGCGACGCGGTTGCCGCGGCGGACGCGCAGATTCTGAGTGAGGTGCGCGACCACAGCGAAGCGATGGCCAACATCGAATATCTTTCTGACTCCATCGGGCCGCGCCTCACGGGTTCCCCACAATTGAAGCAGGCCAATGATTGGACCGCGGCCAAGTTCCGCGAATACGGCCTGACCAACGTGCACCTGGAGCCCTGGACCATCGCGCATTCCTGGACACGAGGAACCGCGTGGGCGCGCATCGTGTCGCCCACCGAGCATCCGCTCACCATCGCCTCGGCCGGATGGGCTCCCAGCACGCCGGGCGTGGTGCGCGGGCCGCTGGTGTACGTGGATATCAAGAAAGACGAAGATTTTGAGAAGTACCGTGGAAAGCTGAAGGGCGCGATTGTCATCGCGCAAGAGCCGGAGAGTCTTTCCCCACCAAAGCCCAGTGACAGCTTCGCGGAAGTGAATCGTCCCATGCAGACGCCTCCTCCGCTTAAGGGCATGCCCGTGCCGCCGTCGCCGTTCGCGGCGTTGCGCGAACTGGGGCGAAAGCGGACAGAGTTCTTCAAGCAAGAGGGCGTAGCCGTTGTGCTTCGCGATTCGAACAAGCCGCACGGGCTGCTGAATATGACGGGAATTGGCGGCGAGAAATTCGACATTGGCGCGATTCCGACCGCGTTCATCACCGGTGAAGGCTACCGCATGCTGTATCGCATGCAGAAGCACGCGCCGGTGCAGGTCGAAATCGAGATGAAGAACTCGTTTAGCGACAAGCCCGTGGAGGTTTACAACACCGCCGCCGAGATCAAGGGAAGCGAGAAACCCGATGAAGTTGTGATCCTTGGCGCGCACCTGGATTCCTGGGATCTCGGCACTGGCTCGACCGACAACGGTACCGGCTCAATGGCTGTCCTCGAAGCAGCGCGCGCGCTGGCGAAACTGAACCTGAAGCCCAAGCGTACCATTCGTTTCATTTTGTTCACGGGTGAAGAAGAGGGCTTGTGCGGCTCGGTGAAATACGTCGAAGCGCACAAGAACGAGTTGGACAAAATCTCCGGCGTGCTGGTGCACGACACCGGAACGGGAAGGGTGCTGACGCTGGCCTTGCACGACAACTATCAGGACCGCGAAATTGTGGACCAGGTTCTGGCGCCGCTGAAAGAATTGAAGCTGCTCGAGCCCACTATGATGCACATGTCCGGAACCGACCATTTGTCCTTCGACGAAGTGGGAGTGCCGGGCTTCTGGGCGCTGCAGGATGGCGCGGAGTACAGCAAGACGCACCACAGCCAGTCGGACACCTTCGACAAAGTGTGGAAAGACGATCTGAACGAAGGCGCGCAAGTACTTGCGGCCTGGGCCTACAACACCGCGCAACTACCAGGCATGCTGCCGCGCCGGCCGCTGCCGTACCGCCCCTCGGAGGATTCCTCGAGAGCCGAAGCGCCGAAGACCGATCCGATCGTGGAGATGGACGCGAAAATCCTGGAACAAGTGAAAACCGACGAACCCGTTCTCAAATCAAATCTCAGTTACCTCGCGGACCGCATCGGACCGCGGCTCACCGGGTCGGAACAGCTCGACAAGGCAAGTCACTGGACCATGGAACAATTCAAGGAGATCGGTCTTTCGAACGCGCACCTGGAGCCGTGGACCATTGCCAACAGTTGGACGCGCGGACCAGCGACGGGCCGAATCCTCTCGCCTACGCCAATCACCTTGACCCTCGAAACCGCCGGCTGGTCTGCCAGTTCGAATGGCCCGGTGCGCGGCCAGGTGATCGGCATCTCCGCCGAGAAAATCGAAGACCTCGATCAATACAAGGGAAAACTCAAGGGCGCGATCGTGCTGATGGGCCGCCCGCAGGAGGTCCAGGCTCCCGGCAATCCGTTAACGACGCCCTGGGGCGAAAACACCATCCCCGTCTCGAGGCCCAAGAGCGACCGGCCGTTCGACATCGAGGCCTACCTGAAAATGCGCCGGTCGCTGATGAAGTTTCTCGAAGACGAAAAAGCTGCCGCAGTTTTGAACGGCTCCGAGAAATCGTATGGTTTGCTCAATATGAGTGTGAGCGGCCGCGAGTACCAACCCGGAAAAGTTCCAACGGCTTATGTCACCAGGGAAAACTACGCTTTGTTGTGGCGCCTGATGGATGCCGCGCCCATAGAAGCCGAAGTAAACATTGCGAGCAGCTTCAGCGGAAAACCGGTGGAGGTCTACAACACGGTTGCGGAAATTCCAGGGAGTGAAAAGCCGGATGAGGTGGTCATCATCGGCGGGCATCTCGATTCGTGGGATCTTGGAACGGGTGCTACAGACAACGGCACCGGCTCGATGGCCGTGCTCGCCGCCGCACGCGCACTTCAAAAGGCGGGAGCGAAGCCTAAGCGCACCATTCGATTCATTCTTTTCACCGGCGAGGAACAAGGGTTGAATGGATCCAAGGCTTACGTCAAAGCGCACGCAGCCGACCTTGGAAAAATTTCCGGCGTGCTCGTGCACGACAGCGGCACCGGCAAAGTCCTGACCGTTGGATTGATGGGCAACTACGGCGTTCGCGAAACCATTGATCACATCCTCTATCCTCTGGGCCGCGCCAAGGAAGTAGGACTGACAGAACCGACTCTGCGAACGGAAGGCGGAACCGACCACGTCCCGTTTGACGCCGCAGGCGTCCCGGGCTTCTGGTGCGTGCAGGATCCCGCGGACTACGCCATGACCCACCATTCCCAGGCGGACACTCTGGATCGCGTGCGCTGGGACGATCTCGCGGAAGGTGCGCAGGTGCTGGCGGTATTTGCCTACAACGTGGCGCAATGGCCAGAGATGCTGCCCCGGAAAGCTACCAAGCTAACCATGGGGGCTGGCAACTAAGCCAGCTGCATGCGCGCCGTCCTCCAGCGAGTCAGCCGCGCGCGCGTGACGGTGGACGGCAGCGTGACAGGCGAAATCAGCGCCGGGCTGATGATTCTTCTCGGCGTCGGCCGGGACGATACGACTGCAATTGCTTCTTCAATGGCGGAAAAGTGCGCGAACCTGCGCGTCTTCGAAGACGTTCAGGGTAAAATGAACCGCTCGCTGCTGGATGTGAAGGGCAGCGCCCTGGTCGTTTCGCAATTCACACTGTACGGCGACGCGCGGGGGCAGCGGCGGCCGAGCTTCATCGCCGCGGCCCCGCCGGAATTAGCGAAAGCCTTGTACGAAGATTTTTGCGCTGCGCTTCGCAAACTCGGCGTCACTGTGGCGACGGGAATTTTTCAAGCGATGATGTCCGTGGAGCTGGTCAATGAAGGCCCCGTCACGATCCTCCTCGACTCCGACAAAACGTTCTAGCAAGCAACGTTCTCCGATCCGCGCGGATGCGTGGATCAAGTCGCGTGTCTTGCAAGAACTCAAAGCGCTTGCCGACCCGAAAGCCCGCGCGCAACTGGCCTACTTCGGCGTGGACGTTCCGAAAGCATATGGAATCTCCGCGCCGATCCTGCACAAATTTGCCCGGCACATCGGAAAAGATCAAAAACTTGCCGAGGAGCTTTGGGCCAGCGGCATTCACGAAGCCCGCATACTGGCTGCGCTCCTCGGTGAACCGGGCAAAGTCACGCCCGCGCAAATGGAACGCTGGGTGAAAGGCTTTGACTCCTGGGATGTTGTGGATACGGCCTGCTGCTATCTCTACGCGGAAGCAAAGCCGGCCTGGAAAAAGGCCATCGAGTGGAGCCGGCGGAAAAAAGAATTTGAAAAGCGCGCCAGCTTTGCTCTCGTTGCGTATCTCAGTTACAAGGATAAATTGGCTCCGGACTCGCGCTTCGTACAATTCCTGCGCGTGATTGAACGCGAAGCCTGGGATGAACGAAATTTTGTACGCAAGGCGGTCAACTGGGCCTTGCGAAACATCGGAAAAAGAAACCTTCGCCTGAACCGGGAAGCGATTCGCGCCGCGGAACGAATCCGGCAGCAAGGCTCCCGCGCGGCGCGGTGGATCGCCGCCGACGCCCTGCGCGAGCTGAAGAGTGAGGCCGTGCAGGCGCGCTTGCGGCGAAAGGCGGCTTGAACAAATGGCCGACGCGAAGAAGAATGAACTGAAGATCCGGCGGGCGAAGAACACCGACGCCCCGCAGCTTGCCGAGCTTGCCGGACAACTTGGATATCCGGCGACGACTGCGCAGTTGCGTGAGAGGCTGCGAATAATTGAGCCCGCATTGCAGCACGCCGTCTTTGTTGCCGAATCCGCGAAAGACGGCGTCATTGGCTGGCTGCACGTAAGCAGACAGCCGCTTCTCGAGGAAGAGTTGCGCGCCGAAGTCAACGGCCTGGTGGTCGCGGACGGACAGAGGAGCCTCGGCGCGGGAGCGCGCCTTCTTGCTGCCGCCGAAGCATGGGCCCGCAAGCGCGGCTGCAAAGGCATGTCCGTGCGTTCCAACGTGCTCCGCGAGCGCGCGCACAAATTTTACGAACGCAACGGCTACGAGCACTACAAGACGCAGAAGTCCTTCCGCAAACCGCTGTAGGCTTCGGCGCAACCCTTCCCAGTGACTGGTACGAACCAGCGCAGGTGTCCTGCTGACAACATATATCGCATTGCGATATACTTCTTGTGTGGCAACCGAGATCACCTCCGCTGAATACCGGGCGCTTGCCGAACTGCGCTACCTCCTGCGGAGATTTGTCCGCGAAGGCGATAGCGTCGCGCGCTCCGCCGGCCTGGAGCCACAGCAATACTTGCTCTTGCTCGCCATTCGCGGCCTTCCCGACGGAGAAGAAGCCACCATCCGCGCGCTCGCGGACCGCCTGGCATTGAAGCATCACAGCGCCGTCGAACTGATTGACCGCCTGGAGTCGCACGGCTATGTCCGCCGCAGCCGCAGCCGCGACGACCGCCGCCGCGTCCTGGTCGTCCTTTTACCGCGTGGAGAAAAACTTCTCGAACAGGTGGCGCGCCACCGGATCAGCGAGCTGCGCACAAGTGGCAAAGCTCTGGTTAACGCCATCAGCGCCTTGCTGGAAAGTGGACGCAGGCCCCGTACAGGAAAAGGGCCGAGGACTGCTTCCAGGAACGGACTGAAACGCAATCGTGGGTGACAGCCTCGTGACAGTTAGCAACGGCGCTGCAGAGCAACCCGGAAAAACATGGTGGAGCGCTTCGTCGCTTCAGTGGACAGCGTTTCTTCGCGAGCGCGAAGAACAAGTGTTCCTGGTGCTTACGCTGCTGATCGGGGCCCTGGTGGGCCTGATCGTCGTCGCCTTCATCCTGCTCACGGAACGGTTTGGTACAAGGCTCTACCCCTTGGGCGGCGCGGCCTGGAGGCGACTCCTGGTGCCCGTGGTCGGCTCACTTGGGATGGGCTACCTGCTCTACCGTTTTTTTCCTGATGCCCGCGGCAGTGGTGTTCCGCAAACCAAGGCCGCGTTGTACGCGCGAGGCGGCCGAATCTCTCTAGCCACCGTCTTCGGAAAATTCTTCTGCACATCTGCGACGCTCGCCAGCGGAATACCGCTCGGTCGCGAAGGCCCGGCAGTTCAAGTCGGCGCGGGGATCGCTTCCGTCCTGGGCCGCAAGCTGGGCCTGCGCCCCGAAAAAGTGAAAGCGCTGATCCCTGTAGGCGCCGCAGCCGCGATTGCCGCCGCGTTCAACACGCCGCTCGCCGCCGTCCTGTTTGCCCTGGAAGAAGTCGTCGGAGACATGCACGCGCCGGTGCTTGGCTCGGTGGTGCTGGCTTCGGCAACTTCCTGGGCCATGCTGCGATTGCTGCTGGGCAATGATCCGTTATTTCAGGTTCCGCAATACCAATTGGTCCATCCCGGAGAATTCGCGATTTACGGCGTGCTCGGAGTCGCCGGCGGCTTCGTCTCTGTCGCTTTCACGAAATTGTTGCTCTGGATGCGTGAAAAATTTCTGAAATTCTCGAAAAAAACAGTTTGGTTTCAACCGCTCGCCGGCGGCTTGCTCGTGGGAGTGATGGGCTGGTTCGTACCGCAGCTTTTGGGCGTGGGCTACAAGCATGTCGGCGAAGTCCTAAATGGAAGAATGGCTTTCAGGCTGATGCTTCTTCTCCTGGTGTTGAAACTCATCGCGGTGGCGACCAGCTACGCCTCCGGCAACGCCGGCGGCATTTTCGGTCCCAGCCTCTTCCTCGGAGCAATGCTGGGAGGCATCGTAGGAACCGTCGCGCAACATTTTCTGCCGGGTTACGTCGCGTCTCCGGGTGCCTACGCTCTGGTTGGCATGGGAACAGCATTTGCAGGCATCGTGCGCGCCCCCATGACCTCGGTGGTGATGATCTTCGAAATCACGCGCGACTACGCTGTCATCGTCCCGTTGATGATTTCCAATCTGATCAGCTTGTTCATCTCTTCGCGTTTCCAGAAGCAGCCCATCTACGAAGTTCTCGCCAGCCAAGATGGCATCCACTTGCCAACCGCAGAGACGCGCCAGCAAGAAGGCCAGCGCCAAGTCGTCCAGGCCATGCGCGACGCCACCGAAGTATTGAACGCAGAAATGACCGTCATGCAAGCCCTAGAAGAAACCAAGTCCAGCGAATTCCGCTCGTGGCCTGTTTGCGATGACCGTGGTGTCATCGGTATCATCAGTCTGCAGACCTTGAAAAAGGCCAACAGCGATGGGTTCGCCAACAAGCACCTGCGCGAACTTGTCGACCCGAATGATTTTCCGCACGTCCACGAGGACCACTCCCTGAACCTGGCGCTCGAACGCATGGGCGCAAACCAGTTGGACGTCTTGCCTGTCGTGAACCGTGCCAACGTCCACAAACTGGAAGGCATCGTGACGTTGTCGGATATCCTGGCGAATTACGGTGTCGCTTCGAAGCCTTCTCTTTAGGCCATTGAGCTATACCGCTTGGCCCCCGACCACTTAATTTAATGATTGGTATACTACCTCTTTTGTTCTATCCTTGCGAAGCCCGTCCATGGGCTTCTCCACCATGCTCTTCAAAACGCTCAGCGCCGCGGTCTACGGCATCGACGCCTACCTCGTCGAAGTCGAGGTGGACGTAGGCTCCGCGCGCATGCAGGACTTCAACGTCGTGGGCTTGCCCGACAACGCCGTAAAAGAGAGCCGCGAGCGCATCAAAAGCGCCCTTCGCAACTGCGGCTACGAATTTCCCTATGGCCAGGGCGTAACCATCAATCTCGCCCCCGCCGATGTCCGCAAAGAAGGCTCGGGCTTCGATCTCCCCATGGGCCTCGGCCTCGTCGGATGCCAGGGACAATTTTTCGGCAAACAACTCGACAAGATGATGTTCCTGGGTGAACTCTCGCTCGATGGCAGCGTCCGCTCTGTCCGCGGCGCGTTGTCCGCCGCGCTCGCAGCCCGCGAATTTGGCGTGAAAGCCGTTGCCGTCCCGGAAGCCAACGCCAGGGAAGCGGCCGTCGTCGAAGGCGTGAATGTCTTTGCGCTGAAATCTCTTCCGCAAGCCGTGGACCTGGTGAACTCGCCGGAATCCTTCAGCCCGGTTACCGTGGATGCCCAGCAAATGCTCTCCGAAGCCGCGCAATACTCCGTGGACCTCCGCGACGTGCATGGCCAGCAAGCCGCCAAGCGCGCTCTGGAAGTCGCTTGCGCGGGCGGACACAACATCTTGTTCATCGGGCCGCCCGGCGCCGGAAAGACCATGCTTGCCAAGCGCATCCCCACCATTCTTCCGCCGATGTCCCTCGAAGAAGCCATCGAAACCACGCGCATTCACAGCGTGGCCGGCGTGCTGGAAGACAGCCGCGGCCTGGTTGGCACGCGCCCCTACCGCTCACCCCACCACACCATCAGTGACGCGGGCCTGATTGGCGGAGGCGCGGTCCCGCGGCCCGGCGAAGTTTCTCTCGGCCACAACGGTGTCTTGTTCCTCGACGAACTCCCCGAATTCCAGCGCAACGTTTTGGAAGTCATGCGCCAGCCGCTCGAAGATGGCGCCGTGACCATTTCGCGCGCCGCCGTCTCCGTGACTTTTCCTTCGCGCTTCATGCTCGCCGCAGCCATGAATCCCTGCCCCTGTGGCTATTTCGGCGATCCCACCCGCGAGTGCCACTGCACTCCTCCGATGATCCAGCGCTACGTCTCGAAAATTTCCGGCCCCCTGCTCGACCGCATTGACATTCACATCGAAGTCCCCGCCGTGAAATACAAAGAGCTGCGCGCACCGTCATCAGCGGAGGATTCCGCTGCCGTTCGCCAGCGCGTCATCGCTGCGCGCGACCGCCAACTCGAACGCTACCGCAGCGAGAAGAAAACCTACGCCAACGCGCAAATGATGCCCAAAATGATTCGCAAACACTGCGCCATTACAGCCGATGGCGAGAAGCTCCTCGAGAACGCCATCACCCGCCTCGGCCTCTCCGCGCGGGCCCACGACCGCATCCTGAAAGTCGCCCGCACCATCGCCGACCTGGAGGGCGCGACAGGAATAGAGCCGAAGCATTTGAGCGAGGCCATCCAGTACCGCACTCTGGATCGCTCCTACTGGGCCTAGTAGGACAGACATTCCTGTCTGTCCGTCTGGCGCATCCGAAGTCGGGCAATGGGCGCAAATCGAAGTCGTGAGGAGGGACAGGCAAGAATGCCTGTCCTACTGTGATGCCGAGCGAACCAAAGATCTATTACGAACGTCACCTTCCCCACTGGCACCCGTCCGGAAAGATCCTTTTCATCACCTGGAGACTAGCCGGCTCCTTGCCATCTCACTTCTGGCGTGAATGCCCGGAAAAATCACACGGGCGAAGGTTCCTTGCTTTGGACCATTTCTTGGACACCGGAAGAATTGGCCCCACGTGGCTAAGAAACCCTAAGATCGCTAATGCCGTCGCAGACGCCCTAACTTTCGGAGAAACACATCTCCACCTCTACCGCGTCTTGGCCTTTGTAGTGATGTCCAATCACATGCATCTCCTAATCGAACCAGACAAACCGCTAGCGAGAATAACGAAAGTCCTGAAAGGCTTTACAGCCAGACGCGCCAATCAATTCTTACGAAGGACGGGAAAACCTTTCTGGCAAGATGAGTCCTTCGATCATTGGGTCCGGAATTTCTCCCAACTGGAGCGAATTACCCGCTACATTGAAAATAATCCGGTCGCCGCCGGGCTAGTCCAACGCCCCGAAGACTGGCCCTGGTCCAGCGCCGCACAACGCAAGTACGACTTATCCGAAAAGGGTAGGACAGACATTCCTGTCTGTCCTCCGTGATTCTTGAGATGACGAGAGGTATGGGTTTCCTATTGGGCAAAAGAGGACAGGCAAGAATGCCTGTCCTACCTTGCGATACCCCAAGCGACACAGCACAGCCAGCCTGCTCCATTGACTCCGTTTCCATCGCTGTGTTACCCATAGAGCGCTTACACTAGGGGCACCCGAGGCCGCTGCAACGCTAAAAATGGCGCCGGATACCAAGCACCTCGAAGTTACGCTGGAGACGCAAGTCGAGAGCGTCAATCTCGCCGAGGAGATGTGTCTCCGCGTGGCCGAGGCCGCCGGCTTCGGCGAAGACGACTGTTACCGCATCGGAATGAGCGTGCGCGAAGGCGTCATCAACGCCTTTCACTATGGAAACCAGGAGCGCCCGGAAAAAAAGATTTACCTCGCTGTGGACCTTACCTCCGACAAAATGATCATCCACGTGCTGGACGAAGGCACAGGCTTCAAGCTCTCCGACGTTCCGGACCCGCTTGCAGAAGAGAATTTGCTCAGCACCTCCGGACGCGGCATCTTCCTCATGCGCGCCTTCATGGACGAATTTGACGTCGTGCCCGGCAGAAACGGCGGCGCGGAAATCGTCATGTCGAAGAAACTCCCCGCGCCGGGCAGCACGCCGGCAAATGGCCAAGGCGGACAAAGCACCACGCCGCAGCAGGAGGCGTAAAACAAAAGATGGCCTTACATGCCACCCACCGCGACGCCGGAGATGTGATGGTTGTGGACTTCAGCGGCCGCATTACCCTCGGCGAAGGCAGCGCCCTGATGCGCAAGACCATTCGCGGCCTTCTCGAGGATCAGCGCACCAAAATCCTCTTGAATCTTGCGGACGTGGACTACATTGACAGCTCGGGAATCGGCGAACTGGTCAGCGGCTTCACGGCGGTGAAGAACCGTGGCGGCGACCTGAAATTGCTGCATCTCACAAAAAAGGTTCGCGACCTTCTTCAGATCACCAAGCTATACACCGTGTTTGATGTCTTTTCCGACGAACAGACCGCGCTCCGCACCTTCAACAGTTAGCTCTTTTTTTTGCGTTCATTTCAGCTCTCTGATGTTCTCCGCTCGCGCAAGGCGCGGCTCTGCGGCACAATCTTCCTTATGAAATCTCGCGCCGACACACTTTGGATTGTGGAGGGTGCCAAACTCCAGGGTTTCGACCTGTGCGGAGTTGTGCGCGCGGAAAAATTTCCTGAGCTTGCTCACACCCCGGAATGGCTGGCGCGCGGATACGCCGGCGAGATGAACTACTTGGCAGATCCTCGCCGCTCCGATCCGCAACGCGCCATGCCGGGCATCCGCAGCGTCATCGTTTGTGCGCTCAACTACCACACCGCGCATCCGCTTTCCACGGACTCTGTGCAGCAGAACAACGATGGCGATCCGAGCGGCTGGATTTCCCGTTATGCGTGGGGAGACGATTACCACCAGGTCTTGCTCGATAAACTGAACGGATTGGTGGACTTTCTCCGCCAACGTTCCAACGAGCCCTTCGAAGCGCGCGCCTACGTGGACACCGGTCCTCTGCAGGAGCGTGTGCTCGCAAAATATGCTGGGTTGGGATGGCTTGGAAAAAACACCTTGCTTCTGAACCAGGCGCTTGGTTCCTATTTTTTTCTCGGCGTCATTCTCACGACGCTGGATCTCGCTCCCACGCTTGCAGCAACGGAACTCCCGCCCCCCGATTTGTGCGGAAGCTGCACGAAGTGTCTGGACGCCTGTCCGACACAAGCATTTGTCGCGCCCTATGTCATGGACGCACGCAAGTGCATCTCCTACCTGACCATCGAACTCCGCGGCAGCATTCCTGAAGAGTTGCGCGAACCTATGGGTCGTCATGTTTTCGGCTGCGATATTTGTCAGGATGTCTGCCCCTGGAACCGCCGGTCACCCGCCGCAACAATAGAAGAATTTCAGCCAAGAGTTTTTCCTGGACACGAAACCGGTCAAGCCGGTGAATCCCTCTCACCCTCCGCCGAGGCGCTCCTCTCTCCACGGCTGGAATGGCTGGCCGGCTTGAGCGAAGCAGAGTTTCGCGAATTGTTCCGCGGCAGTCCCGTCAAGCGCACCAAGTGGCTCGGCCTGGTCCGCAACGCCTGCATCGCGCTGGGGAACTCCGCTTTGCCGCCTGGCTCCGCAACCCATACGCGCGTCACCGGGCTGCTGACGCGTCTCGCGGCATCGTCCGAAGCGCTCATTGGTGAATCTGCCCGATGGGCGCTCTCGCGCATCCAATAGCGGTGGGAGAAGCGTGCCGCTAGAGCAACCAGAACCGGCGATAGAGGCTAGTCTTCTGGCAAGACGTGTGGGATCGCGTCTTTGCAGCGGGAATACCATCTGGACGGAACTAGCGGTATAATTCGGCCCGCAAGCCGGCTGGCCCTCCGCGCTGCTGGAGCTCCCATGAATCGCCGTAACTTTTTATTTAATTCGAGTATCGTCAGCGCAGGATTGCTCGGAGGAAAGTATCTCGCTGCTGATCCTTTGCCCTCAGGCGCTGCTGCCAAATCGGATTTAAATCTCACACTGGAGGAAAAACCTGTGCCGTTTACCGTCCCCCCGTTGCCGTACTCATTCGACGCACTGGAACCTTATATCGATGCCAAGACCATGGAGATCCATCATGACAAGCATCACGGCGCCTACGTCACAAACGTGAACAAGGCCCTGGAAGGCCACCCCGATCTGCAATCCAAGTCCATCGACGATCTCCTCAAGGGGCTTGATTCCGTTCCCGAAAACATCCGCCCCGCCGTCCGCAACAATGGTGGCGGCCACTGGAACCACAGCCTCTTCTGGACCCTCATGAAAAAGGGTGGTGGCGGGGAGCCCAAAGGAAATCTTGCCTCGGCGATTCAATCATCGTTCGGTTCGTTTGCCGGCTTCCAGGAAAAATTTGGCGCCGCCGGCTTGGGCCGCTTTGGTTCCGGCTGGGCCTGGCTTGTCGTGCGAGATGGCAAGCTGGCCATTGACTCCACTCCAAATCAGGACACGCCCTATCTCCTCACAGGTGGCGGCAAGGCCGTGCTTGGCCTCGATGTCTGGGAACACGCCTACTACCTGAAATATCAAAACGTCCGCGGCGATTACATCAAGGCCTGGTGGAACGTCGTCAACTGGGATAAAGCCGCCGAGCTCTACGATGCGGCAAAAAAGTAAGTCTTCCCTGCGACTCGACAGATAAAAAAGCCCCCGGTCAGGCCGGGGGCTTTTCCTTTTCAAACGGAATTTGTTTCTGAATTAGGCCATCAATTGACGCTTGGGAACCATTGCTACCTGCGGCCGCGCCCCGGGATAGGTTCTCGTCACGGAGGCAATCCCGCGCATTTCGCGTGCCGCCACGGGCAACGGCATAGGCATCGCAGCCACCACCTGGCGCGACGCCTCGCGCACCAGTTCCATGCGGCCGCGCACCCGGAACTTCGCGAGCAGCGAGGAAACGTGGAATTTTACCGTTCGTTCGGAAAGATTCAGGTTGGAGGCTATTTCCTTGTTCGCCAGGCTGTTCATCAGTCCGGAAAGAACCTCTTCCTCCCGGCGCGTCAGTCGCACTTGGCTCCGGACCGATTTCCCGGACTGCAGCAGCTTGTCCGCTTTCTCGGTCAGCCCTTCCAGCATTTCTTCTCCGGCCTTCACCATCACGATGTAATCGTTCGGCGATTGGCCGCGGACCATGCAATGCATTGCCAGGAGACCAGCGGCCTGGTCCACGGGAAACCTGCCGTCCGGCCCGGTTTCCACATGAAAGTGCGCCACTCCCGTATTTTTTTCGTAGAAAAAGAAGACATCGCGGCTATACGACGACGCCCGCGAATTCGTCACTTGTGGTGAATGTTCACTTCTGCGGATCACCTTCACGTGCACCCCCTCAGAATGCAGCCTCGTGACAGAACCGAAGCCAATTAGTTTTTTATTCTTCACCCCTCGACGAGGCGTGTGTTCCCCGGATTGGCAAGTCAGGCAAGCGGCCAAGAAAGAGGGCCTAAGACTCGGCAGCTTATACCCCGTGTACGGTAACGATCAGGTGCGCGTGGGGACTTCCTGAAAGCGCAGCGAAACCGCCTTACCGAACCCCACCTATCTGCAACTCTTCGGCCTAATCTCCACCTTTCGCAAACTGTTCAGGAATTGAGGGCTTACGTAATTGTTTCAGGTGTATAAAGCCCCATGGAGGGTAGTAATTGCATGGTGCGCGAAATTATTCCACCTTCGGGGTTATCTCGTCTAACCCTTGCAAGCCCCAAACGCACAGTTCTGCTATGGACCCTGTGGAAAAGTTTCCCAATTTGGGAGGCCGGGCCAATACGGCTCACAGCGTAACGATGCGCGTTTGCTCCGGACTCACCAGTTCGTACGACATGCCCCGCCAGCGCATCTTTCGCGTTATCAGCGAGTTCACGAAGTTCGCGACATACAAAAAGGGGATGAACACCGTCAGCACGATGTAAATCCAGCCCTGGCCCGCAATCTGTGACCGCCCCGCTGGAAGTGCTTCCGTCACTCCAATCAGACGGATGGAGCCTCGAATCGCCGAAAGCAGCACCGCTAGAAGCGTCAGCGTTACGATGTGAAACGCGGGTCTTTGCTCGACTACATCTTCCAGGATCAACATCGTGCCGAGTACCAGCGTCACGCAGTAAAGGAAATGCGTCGCCGCCGCCGGACCCCATACCTGACTCGCATACACTCGCGTAATCAGAATCTGCCGGTTCGTGAATTCCAGTAGCCCGTTGAAATCCGTTTCCACGTACGAAAGTGTCAGGCACTCCGGCAAGAAGACAATCGATCGATTATTGCGCTGAAGCACGCGCGTCAAGGAATAATCGTCGCTCACGGAGTTCCTCCATTCCTGCAGCACCCCGGATTGCTCGAAGATAGTTCTGCGGATCGCCGTGCCTCCCCCCCAGCAAAAATTCTTTCCCTTTTCGCTCAGCATGGTGACCACCGGAGCATTCCACGCGGCCAGCAGCGCGGTCGCCAGGTTGCTGCGATTCGGGATGAACCAGCGCATGGTCGTCGTCGCCCCAATCCTCGAGTCCCCCAGTGGCGCCACCATGTGGTGCAACCATGTTTTCCCGGGGCGCCCGTCGGAGTCAACGAACACCAGAACCTCAAACTCGGGCGCCAGTTGTTCAATCGCAGCACGAAGATTGTTCACTTTTTCGCTGCACCCGTTTGGCGGTCCGGCGATGATCACCTGGGCTTTCACTCGCGAATTCTTCGCCACGCGCTCGATGATGCTCTTTGCCGCATCGGACCCGGAAGCGAGGATAAAAAAGAGTTCGTAGTTCTGCCGTTCGAATTCCGTCAGCGCGACAAGATTCCGTTCCAATCCCGGCTCGATTCCTTTGCAGGGGCACAGCACCGCCACGCGCGGCGCATAAAAACCCGGATCGGTGTGCAGCCGACGCCGCACGTACCCCAGCCACTGCAGAGCGTGCCAGATGAGGTACGCCCCAATGGCGATCTGCACCAGCGCCAGGAAATAAAAAAGTGTCTCCACGCCTTTTGAGGATAGCAGAGGAAGAATCCTCGCAGAGCGCCGAATCAGCGGTTAGAATCGCGGCGGTAAACGTCGGTCCAAGGAGAACAAACATGCCCAGAGTGGATGCCGGTATGGTTACGACCGCCCTCGAATTGCCAGGCTATCGCGTGGTCAGAAATTTTGGAATTGTCCGCGGGATTATCGTGCGCTCGCGCAGCGTCATCGGCAATTTGGGCGCCGCGCTCCAAACCATCGTCGGCGGAAACATCACCATCCTCACAAATCTCTGCGAGAAAACTCGTGAAGATGCTTTCGAACTGTTGCTCCAGCACGCCGCCGATCACGGCGCAAACGCGGTGATCAGTATGCGATACGACGCCACCGAAGTGATGCAGGGAGTCACCGAAGTGCTGGCCTACGGGACCGCCGTCCAGGTGGAGCGCATCTCCTGATCCATTCGCACGGTTCACGATAAGCCGCGAACCAGTGATAGAATTCCGCCCTCCCATGTTCTGCTCAAAGTGCGGCGCACAGGTTTCTCCAAGCAGCAGGTTTTGCTCTTCCTGCGGCGCCCCTCTCGATCCAGACACAGGCACTACGCTGATGGGCGAGGAAGCCCGAGGGGACGGAGAAACGTTTGTGCCCGCGGCCTCCACGCCGCGCAAACCGCCTTCTTCTCCTTCCTCACCGCGCACTCCACGCCCAACCCCACCCAGCAGCTTACTCACAAGTTCGGATCCCATCGGCGGCGGCCGCTTCACGCCCGGCCGGATCATCGCCGAACGTTACCGTGTCGTGGCCCTGGCGGGGCGCGGCGGAATGGGCGAAGTCTATCGCGCCGAAGATTTGACGCTGAGCCAGGTCGTCGCCATCAAATTTCTCCCCGAAGCGCTCTCCCAGGATGCTGCGGCCCTCGCTCGCTTCCACGCCGAAGTCCGCACCGCCCGCCAGGTCTCCCATCCCAATGTCTGCCGCGTCTTCGACATCGGCGATACGGATGGCACCCTTTTTCTGACCATGGAATACGTGGACGGAGAGGATCTCGCCTCCGTTGTCCGTCGCATCGGCAGGCTGTCTCCCGACAAAGCCACCGAAGTCGCGCGCCAGATTTGCGCAGGCCTCGCCGCCGCGCACGAACGCGGCGTAATTCATCGCGACCTGAAGCCCGCGAACGTCATGCTCGACGGCGCCGGCAAAATCCGCATCACCGATTTTGGACTCGCCAGCATCGCCTCCAGCATCAAGGGCGCGGACGCGCGCGCCGGAACGCCCGCCTACATGGCGCCCGAACAGCTTGCCGGCCGCGAAGTTACCTCCAGGAGTGACATCTACTCGCTCGGTCTGATTCTCTACGAAATCCTCACCGGCAAACGCGCCTTCGAAGCGGCCACGCTCCCTGAATTAATGAAGCAGCGCGAGTCCGGCGCCATCACCAATCCCTCCACTCTCGTCCGCGATCTCGATCCCCTCATCGAACGCGTCATCCTTCGGTGCCTCGAGAACGACCCCGACAAGCGTCCCGCCACCGCGCTTCAAGTCGCCGCCGCTCTTCCCGGTGGTGATCCTCTCGCCGCCGCCCTCGCCGCCGGCGAAACTCCTTCGCCTCAAATGGTCGC
>Ga0206958_1164_pt1 | contig 18829 bp, 7 predicted proteins | sample Alteio_BWOrgHeat_33_FD_152968 | JGI IMG/M metagenome (GOLD analysis project Ga0206958, IMG submission 152968) | Enriched cells from forest soil in Barre Woods Harvard Forest LTER site, Petersham, Massachusetts, United States -... | ecosystem: Environmental > Terrestrial > Soil > Temperate forest > O... | reverse complement strand
ACGCGCAACCTCATCGATTCGCACAGGGCGATCCAGATGACGACAGAGGAAATCAATTGCCATGCGGATCCTGCTATCCCATGCACCACGTAGGGGATTTGCAACATCACAAAGCAAAAGAGCTTCATTCAATGCATTTGCGGCCAACTCATGGGATAAAGTGCTGCCTCTTTGCAATCGTTCATGACCGCGCTTCATGGCATTGGCAATTTCTTCAAGATTGGGGTCATCGATGTGGAGAAAACGAACCCCAGTAGAAAGCTCGGGCCAAGCCAGATGGGCGGCCAATTCGGCAGTAGGCACAAAATGTGACCAGACTACCTCCCAGGACGTTGATTCTGAACCATAATGGTGTGGGGCATCAGGCATGAGCAAAACGACATCCCCCCTGCCCATGTTCCGTTCACCACGTTCGTGACGTAGTATTCCACAACCATCAACTCCTATCATTATCAGACAATCTGGTGTACCCCGTTGTCGATAGGTGACATTGCCAGGCGTAAATACCAGACGATCAATCCAGAGTCCATCTGGTGGAGGAAAATACGGGGTATCCAGGGCATTCACGCCTCAAAAGTATATGCGGATAACAAAAGAGTCTATTCCCATCTGATTATTATCGGTAGTTTGAAGTTAACCAAGAATAGAGGAATCTAAAATGACAGCGGCGGTACAAAAGGGGATGACGCAGGTTGAAATTGAGGCATTCCATCGTGTAGGATTTCATGTCGCACGAGGGCTCATTCCCAAGGAAGAAATCAGTGGTATTCGAGACCATTTTACTGAGTTGCATCGCCGCGCTCCGATTTATGAGATTTACCAACCTGATCGGACATCTAGTGATCCGCTCAAGGTTTATCCAAGGTTTATGCAACCGCATCGCTATGATCTCTTATCTCGCAATTACCTTCTTGATCCACGAATCATCGGCATTCTCAGAGCAGTTATAGGCGAGGAACCACATGCAGCCCAAAGCATGTTTTATTTCAAACCACCAGGTGCAGCTGGTCAGGAATTTCATCAAGATAATTTCTACCTGATGGCAACGCCTGGTACTTGCTATGCAGCTTGGCTTGCTATTGACGATGCAGACCATGATAATGGTGGGTTAATGGTTTGTCCGGGGTCGCATTTAAGGGAGTTAGCTACCCCAGCGCGAGGAAATGCGAAAGAATGGGGCAGCATTATTCCGCAGCCAACTTCCGGTACGATTGAGGTTACTATGTCTGCTGGCGATTGTTTAATTTTTGGAGGTTCTTTGGTACACGGATCGCTAGCCAATACATCAACTAATCGTTGGAGGCGGTCTTTTATCGCACATTACGTGGGCTCAAGAACGACCAAGCAAGTAGCCGCCTATTATCATCCTATTCTCACTGCAGAAGGAGAACTCTCTAACATCGGCGCTGGATTCGATCTGCCTCCTGGATCTGCCAGCTAATCTCATCTATCGCAAGGTTATTCTGCAAGTATATTGATAACAAAAACATAGGTTTGAAATTCGTTCCTAATTTGGTGATCCGCACCCTTCCCCAGCCAAAAAATTCCATTGTCAGGCGCATGGCACAAAAAATGTGCAGAATAGCACATGGAAACTAAAAGGAACGCTGATAAAAGAGTAATTGTTCAAATTATATCGATAAAATATTTAGAATATCATCCAGTGGATTCCATGCGCATCAGGATTTTGCACTCTCTGCCGAGAGAAATCACAAATATTAATGTTTAATAAATAGATGGAAGCCGGGTCACTGAATTGTTCATAACGCCTATATTTCCCATAAAAAGAAATATGTTGAAAGTAATCGAGGTCAGGGAAAACCGATTTTGGTATTGAAATCGGCTTAAAAATAACCGAACTAATAGATCGGTTGACCGTCATACAGGTATGTGGCATCACTCGAGTCCAAGGCCTTATACTATAAGGCTCATAGATAAAGTGACTAAGAATCCCCGGTTGGACCCGTAATGGATATCGTGGACCAGTCTTCAGATCGCTCCCTGCTTCAGTTATATGCCTCACATAGGGATCTTATCGCATTTGAGGCGCTTATAGATCGCCATCAGAGCGGTCTCCTTCGATTGGCACATGCGCTCCTAACTGATTCACATGCTGCACAAGATGCAGTGCAGGAAGTGTTCATGAGATTATGCCAACAATCCTCGACACTGGTTAAGACTGCATCGACAAGCGATTCATTAGGTGGATGGCTTTGCACCGTTCTTCGGCACCACTGTATCGATCTCATTCGCAAACGCGCTTTTCAAAAAATGCAGCGAATGCATATCGAATTACAGGATGGTGGGCCCCTTACCGAGCATACGAATGTCGATAGTGATCAATTATGGGGTGCTGTAGGCTCTTTACCTGCTCTGGAACGCGCAGTCGTCGTATTGCGATATCGTGATGGACTCAGCTATCAGGAAATCGCTCGGCAAATGGGTAAAACGACGACGCATGTCGGTGTACTTCTGCATTCAGCTCTCGGGCGCCTTCGGCAACGACCTTCATTGCGTGCGGAACATTCATGAACCAACATTCACTTGACATCGGCTATCTTTTGACTGCTTATGCGGAAGGTACTCTTAGTGAAGAGGGCCGTAACTGGGTGGAAGCGCAACTAGCATTGCATCCACAATTAAACGAGCAACTCGAAGAGATTCGACAAATTCGAAATTCCCTGCTTGGCACCATCCCTGTGGCTCCATCGAATCTTGATCCACGACGTCGAGAGCAAGTGCTCGCCTTTGCCAGGATACAGCACGCCACTTCGAAACATGTTTGGAAAAAATATTACGCCATAACCGCAGCAGCAGCCCTCGTCGCTGGCATTGGATTCTTTTTCGGTTTTCCGGGAAAGGAATTTATTACTCCGGGAGAAGAATTGGTAAGACAGGTGGCGATTGCAGACAATGATTCCATTTCGACACAGCACGGAAGTCAGATCATTAATTCAGGCAATCAGAGTAGTGGTCAGTTGAAAAAGGTATCAGAAGCCACAAAAGGAATTGATGATTCTAAAACCGGTCATGTAGCATTCCGTTTACTTGAGTCAGACAATGGAAAATATGGAAATAATGATCCGTCAAATAAAGTTCCATCCAAGCAATTGGACGGAGAATATGACGAAAACGATGGGAGAACCATTAATTTACTGACCGAATCGAATAAATCACCCAGCGATCAAGAGGGAGTCAATAAGGATAGACTAGAATTTTCGCACGGAGAAAAAGAAAAAAAGGAAATTGGATCAGAAAGAAGATTAACTCCTCGGGATGAAAGTATAAAAGATGATGAACTCCCAATAACTGAGCAATCCATGGATAAATTAGTTGCTCAGGTCCCAGCTGCTCCGAGTGTCTCAAAAGATACAACTCCAGTTTCACAGAACGCAATGCCAGCAATTGCATCTAACGCACCAGAGTCTTCAGGTACTGAGAAGGGACAACAATCAGTCTCACGGATTGATTTACCAATCAACAATAATGTTTTTTTAAAATACAATTCCTATGATGTACTATCTGGAAAAGTTAATCCAAAACCAGTTCCCGGCGCCAGTAAAACCAGTGCACCCGACACGTCTGAGAATCTTTTCAAGACTCCACGTGATACACCTTCTGAACCTGAAAAGACTCCAAACGTACCAAATTCAGAGATATCGAACTATCAAAATAATTACTCATTTACACAGCATAAATTACGTTCGGATGAGACCGCACAAAGCATTTATGAATTACTGTCTAAACGTGGTGAATTTTGGACTACGGACAAGCAAGTACTGCAAAATACAACGAATATAAGTGGCGGCAGTATGGACGGTGAATCAAATCTTCGTTTAAACTCTATATCCAAAGAAACCCCATATCATGTTCAAGATTTGAGCGTCATGCAGACTGTGCTTATAGCCGCACGTAGGCATGATCTGCAAGTTCGATTGGATAACGGAAAAATATCGTTATCTGTCAATAATTCTCCACTCGATGTAACGTCGCTCTATGGATGGGAGCCAGCAGCATTTAAGGACGCCTTCGGCACCATGCCGATGCAATCGATTGCAAAGTCACCTACACTGACATTTGCACTTAATGGCGATACTTCTTCTTTTGTACAGGCACAAACATCTCTCGAACAAGGACACATGCCAGATTCCGGATCCATTCAACCTGAACAATTCATTAATGCGATGCCTCAAGATTACCCGAAAGCTGAAGGGAATAATACATTTGAGCTCTATGCCGAAGCAGGCCCTTCACCTTTTGCAGTCGGTCCATCATCTGTGCATACGGAGTTGGTCAGTCTTGGTGTTGTGACGAGATCTCCAGCTCCAAATGAACGTCGACCTCTGCATATGACAATTGCTATCGATTGTTCAGGCTCAATGGGTCGAGTGGGATGCCTGGATCGCATTCAGATTGCTCTTCATTCACTCATTGGCCGCTTACAAAAAGACGATCAGATTTGCTTGGTGAAATATTCTGATACGGCACAAGTTATTTTACCACCAACACCAGGTGATCAATATGAACGCATTAATCAATCCATCTCGAGTCTTCATAGCGAAGGGGCCACCAATGGTGCCGAAGGTCTTGAATTAGCTTACCAATTAGCAGCTGAGGATAATTCACAAGGCACAGAACATAGAGTCTTATTTGCCACTGATGGAGCGACTCTCTCAGGACCGCGAACAGAAGAACTGCTTGATCGAATTGCTGGTTATCAGGCCAAGGGAATATCATTAATTGTTGTTGGTTGCGGAAGCGAAGATTCTCAGCAGAAATCACTTCAAAAACTTGCTGATCACGCACACGGTCAACATATCTTTCTCGGATCTGATGAACAAGCTAAATCGCTAGCGGAAGGATCATTGCTTCCGGAACATTTGCAGATCCTTGCACGTGATGCAAAAGTTCAAGTTACTTGGAATATGGAAAGAGTAAGTCATGCCCGTTTGATTGGATATGAGCAACGTAGACTTGCAAACCATGATTTCCGTAATGACGATGTTTCTGCCGGACAACTTACGCATGACGAGCAGGTTACCGCGCTTTTCGAAGTTATAGTAAATGAAAATGCATCTGGACCATTAGGGGAAGCGACTATTCGTTGTTTTGACACCCGGTATCAGGCGATTAGAGAACAGAACTTCACACTTCCGGGAAAAATCCTGAATTCTCCAATCAGTTCACGATTACAGTTATGTGCCTGCGCGGCTCAATTGGCGGAATTACTTCAACACGGATGGTGGTCAAATGTCAGGTGTGCCAATTGGGGTAGTCTGCACAATATCTTGCTATCGCTGCCAGCATCACCTGCCGAGCAAACATTGCAAATTATGTGTGAACAAGCAATAAACATTGAACAAGAGCATTGAGGTCATGATGAAGAATTCATTTTGTAACTTATTTCACATATCTTTTCTGTTATTGGCATTTTCATTACGATCTGTGATGGCAGCCCAAGACGCTAACGCTCTCCCAGCTTTGATTTATGTACCTTATGATCATATTCCCGAATCGGTGCTCAGCGGATCAGTGATGATGCCATATGAGCATTATTTGCATGCCTGGAAGGAGTCTCCGCATCAACCTCCTATAGCTGCAGTCTTAAGTTCTTTTTCGCTGACTGGAACCTTGGGAGAAGAGACATGTTCCCTTACACTTTCAGTAGAAGTATCTGCATTGGCTGATTCTTGGTCGCATATCGATCTGCCATCTGATCTTCCATTAACAAAATTCTTAACGAATGATCCCCGCGTGGCTTTGGAGAGAAGCGACGATGGTGTACATCTACATCTACCAACGGCTGGTACATACCATCTAACAGCCGAACTGTTGTATTCGGTTATCCATAATCCCGACGGTGGTCGCAGTATTATTTTGAAATTACCTCTTTCTGCTGCCGGCTCGCTTGATCTCGAGCTCCCCGTAGACACCCATTCAATTATGCTCGAGCCTCTAGTTGCTCAAATTTCTAGCATCGGCGCTAAAGGGTCACACTTGCATTGCGCATTAGGAGGTTCTCCGGAAGTAACAATCAGTTGGCATCCTCTGATCGTAAACGAGAGTAGCCCATTGGTGCTGTCGCAGGAAAACTCAATCATACGCTGTTCAGTTCGAAATATTCAAGAAGATGTAGCGTTTAATCTAAAAATAACAAGACAATCAATTTCCGATTGCAATATCGACCTTCCTCGAGGCCTACAGCTTTTAACTGTAGAAGGACCAAACGTTCAAAATTGGGAACAAAAGGATAACTCGTTAAAAGTTATATTTAATTCTCCGCAGTCTGTAGAATCGAAAATACGTCTGCATCTAGAACAGGAATTATCCGCTATACCTGCGGGTGAATCGCGAAATATTTCTGTCGCATTACCAAAGATTACCTCCGCTGTACGAACGAGTGGCAGTGCAGCAATAATCGCCGATGATGCAAATCCCGTAACAATCGCTATCGATAGTCATGTTGGTTATGCACAAGTCGACCCATCGCGCATTGGAATGGATAATGCCAGTGCAGCTTTTACATTTCTCTCGCCACCAGTTCCATTGAATGTCCGCTTAACTCAGGAAACCCCCGACCTTCGTTGTAGAATTGAGCAGCTGATTCAATTAGGTGTTCAAGCAGACCGCATTGATGTTCTTATTAAATTTGAAATTCGGAAATCAGGTATCTATTCATGCAGCTGCTTATGTCCTGCTAGTTGGGAACTTCAGGAAATCCATGGAAACGGAGTTGAAATTGATGATAGCCATGTGGGCGCAATCGACCACGGAATTCATTCTCTTCAAATTGCATTCAAGAATCGTCTGTTAGGAAGCGGAGAATTATGGCTTCAATTCCATGCTCCGCCAAAAATACCAAGATCTATTGCAAGTAATGTGTCAATTGGTGATTTACAGGTGATTTCCGTCGAAGGAGCCCTCCAAACCCATGGTGAAGTCGTCGTTATGTCGCCAGAGAATTGGGCTATATCAAGTCAAGATCGAATTGCATTAATGGGAACGGAAATTCACCCTTTAATTAGTCAAGCAAGTTGGCAATCCCTGATGCCAGCGAATACAAACGAGCAAGAGATGGCGATGGCCTTTACTTGGGCTCAAGGACTAGGCGAGACAGGGCCAAATCCTGTGCCTTTGGCTAAATTATTGGCATCAGCTCGCCCACGTGAAGTGAATGTGCATGTCTCAGATGAAATCGTAGTTGGAGATGGCGCTGTTCATGAGACCATCACCTGGCACGGCGAAGTTCGTTTTAGTGCAATTACTAGTTTTAGAATTGCTGTTCCGAGTGCGTGGGATAAGCAAGTTGTATTTCATGGAAATGGAATCGCTGAGAGAAACCAAATTCCACATTTCCCTCATGATGACCAAACTACCTGGGAAATTCGATTCGAGCAGCCAGTACTCGGGATATTTAACCTATCCGTTGATCACAGCCTTGCTCTACCACCAATTCGAGACGAAAAGCCTCAAAAGCTAACATTAGACGTAATAAAGGATCTCGATTCAACCAGCAGTTCACGCATCGTCGCAATTGCACGCGAAGGTGCTTTAGAGGTTAATGTTGAGGATCCAGGTGTGACACCCATTGCTCCGAGTGATGTTCCCAGTGAATTACAACACGAAGGAACGGTTGCAGCATTTCAGGGAGAAAATACTACTCCTATTTCCTTAACAGTATTTCATCGTGATGATGTTCGTCTTGCAGATGCGGCCGTGACATTGGCGCGATATCTCGCAGTTGTGGGAGAAGATGGGATCCTACGGGTACATGGTAGCCTTCATCTTGAAAGTCGTGGCCGGCCTTCATTTGAACTACATCTGCCAATGCATGCCGAATTATTAGAGTTGGCAATTGATCAGCATCAAGGACACCCAAGTAGACGCGCTGATGGAACGATTATTGTCCCCTTACCCTCCGTAAATGATGTTAGTAGTTTACTGGTTTCATTTGTTTACTCGCTTGCATTAACTCCAGAGAAGTTGTCTCAAATTGGTTCATTGCATGTTCAACTTCCGTCTATGGGCGATGACGATCATTCTCAACCATTTCCGATTCAGCAAGTGCTTCTAAATCTATATATACCGAACAACTTATTTTCAGGTTATTGGCGAGGAGATTTACTACCCGTTGATGATAATTTCATGTCAACGATATTGGAACCTGATGACGATGGGTTAACTGTACATATTGCAACGTCAGGGACGCATCTTGATTTTACTCGACTTGGTGGTGGAGGTGAAATCGATTTTTGGTACTTCCGAGATACGTGTCTTTGGTTTTTGAGTATTGTGAATCTCCTTATCGGTACGATCATTCTTTATATTTTCAGGAGGATAAAATATTCGGCGATGGCGCTCGCTATCTTTGGATTGGCAAGCATGATTTTCATGGCCATTACAGTCTCCCTGGCCTTTTCTTATTTATTTTCATTTTTTACTGCAGTTTGCGTAACAATAGCCATATGGCATTCAACAAGTCCATGGAGAATAAAACGTCGGGCATGGAGAAGCACAGAAGCCTTAGTCGGTGATAATCCGTGGTTGGATCCTGCCGTCCCATCTGAACAAGAACCACTTTTCCCACAAATAAACCAAGAGAATTCAATCCCCTCTGATTCATCTCCGATGCCAAATAATGAAAACAAAACACAAGGAAACAATTCCCCGCCGCAGGACCCTACATGAAAAAATTATACTCGTTATCTACCTTGAATACTTTCATGCGGTGGATAATCACGATGTGCCTAGCTATTTGCACCACTGCCCAAGCTTTCGAGTCTTCTTCTGAGCAAGCGGTTATGCTTCCAATGAATGAATTGTTGAAAAGACTTGGGAATAGTGATGACTGGCAAATAATACCTTTATCTCAATATCAAGAGCTATGCGCTGAACAAACCAAACGCAACAATAGAATAGGCGGTTGGATTGAAAGTGCACAGGTAATCGGCATCATCGGCGATGACGATCGAATACAAATGCATGCGATTTTGACAGTTATTGCCAATGGTCCATTTCAGTCTTGCCCATTATTCTCAACCCCACCGTCCTATCGCGGAATAACAACTATTGATGGTGAAGCAGCAATGACCGTTGTCGATTGCCAAAGCGCTAAGATTGACAGTGTGAATAGCGCAAGTTTACTATCTGTTGTTAACTTGATCCTACCTCATTCCGGTCGCCATGTCGTAATCTTAGATTGGTCAAGTAAATGCGAGGAAAATGGTGGAAATTTAGAGCTGCCATTGCCACTGGCCGCTGTTTTAGAATTAAAAATCCACAGCTCAATTTCTGGGAAAATTACAGGAGAAGACCTACGTCTATGCGAAGATGGAAGCTATAGGCTTATCCATCATGTAAATCAATTAAAATTTCATTGGCAACAAGGTGAAAGGAGAGAAGCGGCAAATCTTTTTGGCATGTCGCAACAGTTAAATTTGAGAGTAGAAGGTGGACAACGTCAATTTTCTTGGATTGGACGTTGGGATATTAGGCAAGGAAATATTCCGACAAAATTGGATTTGACACTTCCCGCAGGATGGGTCCCTGTTATGTCCAACTATGGTGCCACCGTATTGAATGTTCAAGGTAATCAACTGCATTTGCTTTGCTCAGCGGGTTCAGAAATTGTTGGATTCCAAGGATTTCTTTCTAATGAGGCTGAGATAGCTCTGCCTCATATTCACCAAGCATTATGGGAAAATGGAGAGTTAAATATTTTATCTGATCAAGCTCTCGATATTCAACCTCCTGCTCGATGGGAAGTTTTGGATCCTACTTCTCCTCATGGTGTTGAATTGAGGTTTTCAATACCTGGACCGGAGCATTCAACTAAAATTATAACTCTCGGATCAATACGGCATTTTGGATGTGATTGCTCAGCCTGGCTTCTGCTTGGAACTGATAAGTATATTTTGGAACAAAGTTTAATCTTGATGCCTGGTAGCGATCAGTATCAATTCAAGGTAAGAACTCCTGAAGGATGGCATATAACTACCTTAACAGTTCCCGAAGGCATGAGCTGTCCAGATATTTCGACAATTAAATCCGGCGACATAATTGCCATCTCCTCCCCTCACGGTTCAATCGAAAAATCTGAGTGGAAAATTCATTTGATCATGGAACGAAAGTCTACTGATCATTTATCTTTAAATTTGGCAAGTATAATCGAGACTACAGCTCAATTTACACGGCTAGATATTGTCTATGGACCAGCACTGGATATTCATGCCGAACCAATATTTCCATGGCAGACTGCCGCTCCAGGAACATTGATATCAGCAAATTATATTGCGAATACCTCTAATATAATTCAACTTGTTGCCGCGACTTCACCTTCTCCCATCCCTCTTGAGATAACCCATCATTCCATCAATCTCGATGCTGATATAGTGTATAATGTTGTACCGAACGGAATCAAAAGTTGGTGTCGTGTCGATATGCGAATCCAGGCGAGAGAGGGAGAGCTTCAAGATCTTGTGATGGAGGCTCCCTGGTCTCAGGAATCTGGGATTCAGATTTCTGCTCCATGGACAATCACTCCTCAGCATGATGGAAATTATTTATTACATGCCGCTGAATCCTGGAATGGAGTTCGTCTATTAAGAATTGAAGGATCAATGAGATATTTATCGGGAAAGTTTCCGATAATAAATCTTTTTAAAATTGATAATACTCCTATCACTCTACATAAAACATTGATTGTCAGTCAGTCGTCTGCCGATGCTTTCGAAATTATTCCGGGATCTTCAGCACATGTGATTGATAGCGATGAAATTCCGTTGTGGTCTGCGCCAATTCCTTCATCAAGGATTGTTGGGACTTATCATATAGATGGAAGTGATTTGGGTCATATCGTCAGGATTGAACGTCCTATAACAAACGGTCCATCGGGTTTTATTGATCAATTTATTTTGCGAACGCAGATTGACCGTGATAGTGCAATTACGGTTTGTCGGGCAATTGTAGCAGCTCCTGGTCTTTCCATTCTTGAATTCAATATGCAGCCAAATCAACATATTATCACGGTAACCATTGATGGACGAACAGCACTGTTACATCGAGAAGGCAATCGTGTTTCCATTTCATTACCTGGTAGAACTCAAGTTGAGATTTCCATACAATTCCACGAATCAGTGGACCCGCATCGCCCATACGTGCATGCGCCTCGCTTCACTGACATACCTATAACCCACAGCAGCTGGAACGTTGCAATTGCGGGTAATAATCTAGTAGAGTCTGCTGTTAGTGATACTTTAATGCCTTTAGAACTACATCATTCAGTTTTTGAATCATGGTTCGGAAAATTGAAGGTCACAGATGAATTTGATGTTCCGATTGAGGCGCCTCATGAAATAATTAAACAAGACGAAAGACAAGTAAATGTGCATGCGTTACAGATTTCACCCCGAGGACAGCCGACATTGATTTTAAGTGGTATCGCTTTATCTGGACAACGTTTAGGGATTGCTGATATTCAATTAGATGTCATATCATTAAGTCAATTTCAACATTGGATTCAATTATTATCCGTTATATGTATTGGATTCGGAATCGCGATTGGACGCATAATGAGATCGATTTATGGTTTAGGCATCGCCATACTCGCGTTATTCTGTGCATTCGCTCTAAATTCACTTCACGGATTTTTCCAATTGGCAACTGTTCCCATTTTCGGATTCGCACTCGGAGTTTTAATTGGAATTTGTATCGACCGTTTTCTTATACGAATACAAATTAATTCTAAACAAATATTGACCAAAAATAAAACCCTAACTCTTATGACATTTGGACTTTTGTTTTTATCTCATCAAAAAATAATTTCATCAGATACTGAAACAATTTCCCCGTCGATAGCAACGGCCCCCTCAGTCATATTCATGGGATATCATCAGCTGAATGCACAGCAGATACCGCAAGGAGTGGTTGTCGCTTTAACCAAAGATCGTTTCGATGCTTTGTCTATACAGGGCACTGATGCGGACATTAATGGAGTTCACGGAATAGCTTGTGGACCAATGCGCTATCAAATTAATTTGATAAATGAGCATTTGCAAGGAACGCTTACCTTTCCAATTTTTGTCTCATCAGAAAAATGGCAACTACTTCGGCTTAATGTTGGTGACAGTATGGTAAGTGGTGTGAAAGCATTTCCTCTGGGAGTGGTAAAAGAAACTATGCCAACAAAAATGGTTACCTGGACAACGGAAGACCGTCAATTAGTTTTGCATGTAGTAGGCAAGCAAGCGATACTGGTTGAATTAACATTAGGTTGGAACCGGATCTTTACTGAACATGGCTGGGAACTAAAAGTGCCGGGCAGCGTTTCCGGAGGAACTGTCAATATAGAGCTACCAAAACCGGTTCAGCTTCATGTGGCTTCGATTTTGAGGACTCCTGATAGCATTATTGAAAATAAGAGTCGATGGTCGCTTGAATTACCGCCTATGGGAACAGACATGGTGCTTTCTTCTGATACTCAATCATTTCCTATACCTTCAGGAATTATTAATATTTTTCATACTACAACTATTCGTATTTTATCTGCACATTTTGAATGGCAGGATGATCTATCTATCACTAGCCATGGCGATTTGCCACACATATCTATTCAAATTCCAAATAATTTGATAGTAACTAGAGTCGCGGGTAATGGACTCAGTAGCTGGCACCAGGATGCGAATATGTTATTGGTATACTGGGCCCATTCCCATTCCGCCGAAAATCAATTTAATATTAGTATTTACGGGATTATGATTCGTAAAGAGAGCGAAAATTCTGCAGTTATGCTTTCTCACGTACCTCTAGCCAAGGAACATGGTCGCCTTCGTTTGATTAATAGTGACGATTGCCATTTTGTTCGACCCCAGAGCTTGGATCGAGAACCAAGTATGGCGGGAGAAGATATCGCCGCAACTTGGAATGACCCCCTCACCACGGCGATGGCTACTATAGAATGGCACTCAGTGTTGAATGACATTCGGGTTACTGAACGATCTGCGTTGATGGTTGGGTGTGATCGAAATCGAATGGCGCTTCATCTATCATTTTCAGGGGTTGGTCGCATATCACAAATCCAAGTCCCATTACCAGATGACTGGTCTTTGGAGGCATGTGAGATGCAAGGAACGGATGGTACTCGATTAGATCTGATGACAGAACATCAATCATTTATTCGGAATTACTTATCTAATCGAATGGTGGTGGTACGTCCCGCGACGGGTATTTCACAAGGTGTTACTTTCGATCTCTTTTTCGTAATGTCCCAAACTCCCTCTGCGAAAATGTTATTAGTTCCAGATTTGGAAATTCACGGTGAAGGATTGGCAGTTGAAATTCAAACCATTGTAATTGGTGACTGTGGGGATCCCAGGGTAGAAGCTCCTAATAACGCGAACGGTTCAGAAGGCCAGATCGTTCCGTTGGCCGATAAAAATGTTGAACTTGTACCGCCTGGATTCCATCTTCGATCAGATGAACATTGGAGGTTTTCTTGTCAAGGCGCGGTATTAAAAAGTATTCAATTAGCTCTATCTCATGATTCTGCAATTATTCAATGTTATGCTAATCATTTTATTAAGGTTGATAATCAAGGGGTTCGAGGATCAGTGTTGGTAGAAGCCGCTCCACAGCAAGGTACAGTCCAGGAAATTCATTTGCATTTACCTGATTCCATGAATCTGAGATCAGTTCGGGCGCCTGATTTGGGCTGGTGGCAATTGGACCAGCAACTCCTTACTGTTCATTTTGCTGGTTCAAGTCATACACCTATTCATTGTATAATTGATTTCAGCATTCCTTGGTTTGTAAATAAAATCAATCTTGAGGATATTTCCAGTGTAGATGGACAAGGATTTGGTGTTCAACAAATATCTATTGCTGTGAGTGACGAGGAGCCTTTGGTAAAAATCTCTGCGACTGGACTTGAGCGTAATGAGAAAATACCAAGTATTCTGCCTCTACATATTGACGGAACGTTATTAACGGAATCTTTCCATAGCACCAGAATCCATTGGAAGTTGGAGCTAATCCGGAGCTCCTGGAGTGTGCCTGCTAGTGCAGATGGAGTCGTAACTCTTATGGACATCCGCACTTTGATTGCTCCTGATGGTGAATCAAGGTCGCAGGCTCATTTGAGTGTAATAAATCGAAACAAGAACCAACTCGCAATCAAAATCCCAGATAATGTTGATTTATGGCAAATTCGTGTTGATGGCGAAGTAGTAGTGATTCGACAGGACTTAATCAATAAGCAATTACATTGGTTTAGCGTTCCTCTCGGTCGAGTCGGTGATGCGGCCACTTCCATTGATGTAATTTGGAGACAGAAGGCAATTTTTAAATTAACGGAAGAATTGGTCTCTCCTGAATTATCAGATATGCAAATCATGAAATGTCTGTGGAAAATATCGTCGTCGAAAGGAACGGGATTGATTTATAAGGGTGGTACTTTACAGGTTTGCCCTGAAATGGATGCGGCTTTGCTTAGATCGCAATCGGTTATGGAGGATTTACATAGATTACGTTCAATGGAAGGCTTAAATTCTCGCGCAATAGCACGATTGAGCGATGAACTACAACGTATTGATGCAGAGCTCGATGATGAACAGGTAATGCTTCAAAATATTGGCTCTAGTGCATTGGATCAGACATCACGTGATAAAGCAAAGTTGGCTCTTGATGATATACAAAAAACGCGTCTACAAACTCAGGCGGAATTACGCAGATTGGAAACAGAAAATATTTCGCGTGAGCATCGTCGAGTTGGTCTTGGTTTTGATCAGACAACAATTTGTTGGCCTGATAATGACCAATCGAATGAGAATCCAAATGGAGATGGCCCTGTTTGGGGCAGGCTGATATTACCCGCTCCTAGTGAGGTTCCTTGGATGGATGAAAAATTGGATCCTCAAAGTTCTCTAGGAATCGGTCAAGCACCGCTTGAGATACAGTCAGCAATGTCGGGATCATTAATTGGAATTGATTTACTTCACGATGAAAGTGATGGGAATCAAATTATGCTTTTTGGTGCAGGTCAGGATCTCCGTGTCACAGTCAAGCTCCAAAGTGAACATCGGAATCAGATGTTCCTATGCCTTAGTATTTTAGTATTCTCAGTATTGTTCGCGATAATTTTAATATTAATAGGCAGGCGAAGGAGGAATGGCGTAGATTCGCTCACAGATTTTTGAGTGAGACATTCGTTCGGGTGACTATTTAATTACACGATTTGAAATGGAAATTCTATTCTTATATTGAAGGAGGTTTTACTATGTTATTCTCTCCAGTATAATCTTTTCCTCGTAGCAAAGATACTGGGCGCGGTTGACCCGATGGTCCGAGTGGGACCCGTACAAATGGGACGGTTATTCGCGGGGTCAATCCTAGCCTTCGTTTAACAGTGGAATTGGGTGGAGAGCCATGTGCGGTGAATTCATTGAATAAGATAAACTCTCCTGGTTTCATAATAAATGAAACTGCGGTTGTGACATCTATCGACGCAGGGTCAATGGCCTGATTAAACGTGTCTCGATTTGGATCAGTGCTGTGGGGAAGTCTACGATGATGGCTTCCGGGAATTACCTGCAGACAACCATTTTCAATTGTTGCTTCATCGATGGCGATCCACGCGCTCACTAACACACAAGGTTGGAGTCCAAAGTAAGCGCCATCTTGATGCCAAGGGACGCCTGGTTCACCACCTTCTTTCATTTGAAAGTTGGTTCTCCATAATATCAAATCCGGTCCTATGAGACCGACTACCCGTTCCACTAATGCAGGGTGTGAACATAGTTTCCAGACCGCGGAATGATCGAGATGACGATCATGATTCCGATCCCTTGCTGGTCGTGTTGCTTCTCCAATAAAGATGTCTGTATCAATTTGGGTTCTGATTTCTGCCATTTCTTCCGGTGACATCAAGGTATACGGCCCGAGATATCCGCGTTCAAACCATGCGTCTCGTTCCAGGCGAGTTAATCCGACAGGACGTCCAGTGAGTCTAGTCTCTTGAGTGGGGTGATCACCAACAGGAACAGTATCGAGTGTATTCATGGCCATGGTTCTGACATCATATCCGGCAGCTATTGGCCAACTCCATAGGAAAGAAGTAGTAAAATGGTAAAAATATCGCTTTTAATTTCATTTAAATTTAATTTTATTACGAATTACGCTTCAGTTGTTTAGAGAGAATCGTAGGTTGATCGCATGACCGACCTTCATCGTGCGGCATTAATGCAGTATCTAAGCGAGATCATTGCCGGGGGACCTGCTACTAGGGTAGTCTTCGCTCTACCTGGCGGTACGCCTCCCGTCGGAGCGGCGATGATTCCCGGAGCTCGATTGAGTTTTGTTACCTCCGGATGCAAAAATATTCAAGCCTGGAATGGATCCCACGTTATCGACCATCACTTACAAGCTGGCGAGGCGATTGTGATGCCCTCCTATGGATGGACAGTACCATTTTTTAATTCTGCCCGGACAATTTTCGGAATTATACGGCATCGCGATTTCACTCGTTTTATCTGGTCGCGCTATGATGGAACTGGGCCACCAACTGTCCCTCAATTTTGGTTTCATACAGCCCGGCCCATGAGTTCTGGACCAGCGCAGGCACTAGGCGCCTTGGCTGAATTATCGAGCGGTGATCTACCGGTTGCAGCTCAGCAACTTTGGGTTTTTTTGCATTTTGCACGAAAAGAATTGCAGGAAGCCACTGTTGCCTCTGCTGATCGCACGAGGGCGACCTGGAATAGACTTTGTGAGCATATTCATCAGCATCTGGAAAATGAACTGGGCCGAGATGATTTGGCTCGTCGGTTCAACCTGCATCCTTCGTATGTTTCATTTCTCTTTACTAAAATTGGCGGTGAATCCTTCGGTGCGTATGTCACTCGACTTAGACTTGATCGTGCAATAGAACTTTTACGTGGTGATCTTCCGATTCATGAAGTCGCACGCCGTTGTGGTTTTCAGGATGCGGGATATTTCATTAAGGTGTTCCGCAAGCATTTTGGAAGTACTCCAGGACGATTCCCGCAAAGTCCAAATGGAGTTGAGAAATATGGTCATTCGGAAATTAGGCTTTCTCGGATTCCAACCGGTAATAATTAGCCTTACATTATTACCCTTTCCCAACCTCTCTCCGATTGTTTTCTGCATTCCAATATCGAGTATTGGCGAACATGAACCAGAAAACACAACCACAAAAAAATTCCATTAATCATGCCCACCCCGGGGGTTTGAAGTCATTGCATCATCGATCCTATGATGCCTGGCGAAGTCCAAATCGATTTACCAAGAATCCGGATTTGGTCCGCATGCCAAATGGTCGTTTGATTTTTATCTATAGTGATAATGACCGGCATTGGTCACAAGAAACTCAAATATTGACCCTCGTGGCAAGTGATGACGATGGGAAGACATGGTTTAAACTCAAGGAAATCATCAGCGCCGATTTGAGAAAGGGCGATGAGCGATTGGTTACGCCAAGACTGAGCCTGCTTAGTGATGGTCGTTTGGTGGCATTGATTGACCACGATGATTTTGGGCATTTTCATGAAAATCAGATATTTGGAAATTGGATTTTCTTTAGTTCTGACGGCGGGCTCACCTGGAGCGCTCCAGTAGTCCCAGCCATTCCTGGTTTCGAGCCTGATCGTGTGGTTGAATTGCCAAATGGTACACTTGCAGTTGTTTCTCAGTATATGCGAAGTGACAGTCAGGAATTTGCGGTGGCTGTCTCAATTTCAGTTGATGGAGGCGCAAATTGGAAAGAATCGGCAACCATAGCTCATGACGGTTATCATCGCTATTGTGAAGGTGCGCTGGTGATCTTGAATCATGGACAAAAAGGTACTGAATTGGCTTGTGTCATGAGGGAAAATCATAGCTCTGGAATAAGCAGCCTCGTCTCATTTTCCCAGGATAATGGTCGGTCATGGACTGCGCCAGTCATGTGCCCATTTGGCATTCATCGACCATATGCCAAACAGTTGCCTGATGGCCGTGTTCTGGTGACAGGGCGGCACGTAAATGGCCAGGTAGGAACTGTTGCATGGTGTGGTGATTTGCGTGCTGAAGCTGGCAATCATCAAATTGGAGGTCCTCGTTGCCCGCAACTTGCAATGCTTACTGATGATGCTTTAGTTATTTCTAATTCAGTAGACAAGGGCATATGCAGATATTCTCTGCTTCCTCCGGAATCTAGCCAAAGTGAAATTATTTTCGAAGCACGGTTAAAAGTTTCCGGTGGAACTGCTGGGAAAGCAATTGCACTGATGAGTTTATGCAAACTTATAACCCTACGTATGACTTCGCCAGTTCTTTCAATTGGAAGTGATTTTATATGCATTGGTAACCCTGAAGTAGATAACATGAAACAAATAGATATGACTATTTATCGAACAGTGACCATTCATCATCGCAAAGGCGTTTTGACAGTGGCTGTGGATGGTAAGGTGCTTATCAACCAATGTATCCCTCGAGAAGAGAATAATCTATGTGAATGGTTCAGTGAAAATCCGTCGGGTCGGACAATGTTCGGTAATGCCTGGGATGACGGCACGAGTTCATGGCAATTCGTAAATTATCGACACATCAATCAGCATCTTCCAGATTATGCTTGGTCTTGGCAAGCTAGCGATGGCATTTTCCCAAATGATTACCAGATCAGACGAATCGTCTTGTTGCATGGAAACCCTCCTAAAGAGGATAAGGTGCTTGATCTTGGTTATTCCTCTTGGTTAGTGCTACCGGATGGCGATATCATTTTTGTGGATTATTCTAGTCAAGGCGATCCTCAATCCAAATCCCATATTGTCGGCCTGCG
>Ga0206958_1162_pt1 | contig 18894 bp, 19 predicted proteins | sample Alteio_BWOrgHeat_33_FD_152968 | JGI IMG/M metagenome (GOLD analysis project Ga0206958, IMG submission 152968) | Enriched cells from forest soil in Barre Woods Harvard Forest LTER site, Petersham, Massachusetts, United States -... | ecosystem: Environmental > Terrestrial > Soil > Temperate forest >... | reverse complement strand
CCCAGCAGGGCGAGCAGCAGCGCCGCCGTGCCAAAGCTGGTCAACACAATCGTCTGAAAGCGGTCAGTCGCTACTGAATCATTGACCTGGTCATCCATAGATTTGAGCGCGGGAATTGCAACCTCCGGATCGATCTGCCAGATCGCGCGGCGTATCTCAGGGATCAGCGCATTGCCGGGCTGCGAGCTGTGCACGAGGAATGACAGCGACAGTGGCGTATAGGCGTAATAAGGCAGATAGACCATTGCCGCATCATCCTTCAGGCCGTTGATGCGCGCATCCGCCACGATTCCGACTACAGTCACGTTATGGTTGTCGTCCGGAACAATGTTGTTTATGGTGCGCCCAATAGGGTTTTCGCCGGCAAAGCCTTCGCGCGCAGTCCTCTCTGAGATAAGCGCAACGTAGGGATAGGAACGATCTGCCAGCGTGAAGTTACGCCCGGCAACGAGCGGACCCTGCATCGTGGGCAGATATTCAGGATCAATCCAGCGCACGTTAATCCTGGGCTCTTTCCCGGCGGGCACAGGATGATCCGGGCGGAAAAGAGTATCCACCCAGGTCTCACCGGTCAGCGGCGCCACGCTGGTGGCAGCGACCGATTGCACGCTGGACAATTGACGGAGAGCCGTGAGGGTTTGGTCGGTGAAGGCTCGCCGGATCGTGTTCCCCTTCGATCCGTCGGTGTCATATTTCGGCGTGAACAGGTCGACCTGCGCGAGCGTGACATGGCTTGCGTTGAAGCCGCGGTCCTGGCGCAGCAAGCCAGAAAAGCTGCGCAATGCGAGAGAGGTGACGATAAGCAGCACCACTGTGCAGGCCATCTGCGCCGCCACCAGGAGATTACGCGCATGACGTCCTTCCTGCGTGTTGGCTGTGCGGGTTGAGTTGGCCTGCAGCGCAGCCTGCGGAGGAACGCGCAGAGATCGCAGCGCGGGTAACGTGCCAAAGACGATTGCCGCGGCAATTGACAAGGCGGCGGCAAACCCAAGGACGGGCAAGCTGATATGCACCTCGTCAATGCGCGGAACATTGGCCGGTACAAGCGCAAGCAACAGCCGCACGCCGGCGAAGGCAACTGCTACTCCGGCCGCGCCCCCGATCAATGCCAACACCAGGCTCTCTGTGAGACGCGACCTGACCAGCTGAGCCCTGCTTGCTCCCAGCGCCGCACGCACGGCAGTTTCGCGTTCCGCGTTTACGGCGCGCGCCAGTTGCAGATTGGCAAGGTTGACGCACGCGATCAATAGTACGGCGCCGAGCGCTGCTAACAGCAGCCAGAGCGCGCCACTGATGCCGGATGCAACATCCTTTGTCAGAGGAGTCAGCGCAATTCCAAAATGAAGGGGTAGATGTGCAGAAAGGGTATACCCTTTCTGCAAACCGTCCAATTCGGCGTTTGCCTGCGCAAGAGTGATACCGGGTTTGAGCCGGGCAATCGCTTTGTAATTAAAATTGCCCATATCTCTATTCAGGTCGCGCTCGCTCGGCGCCAGCGGCTCAAACAGCATCGCATCGCGCGCCGTTTCCTGGAACGCAGTCTTCGGCGCTAACGCAATCTGCGGAAACCGCATCCCGGGCGGCATCACCCCAATGACGGTGACAGGATTGCCATCGATCCGGAGTGTTTGTCCAATTGCCTCCGGATTGCCCGCAAAAAACGCCTGCCAGCCCTCATGGCTCAACACAACTACATTCCCGCCCTTTCGAGCGTCGCTATCGACGAATCCGCGGCCCAGCATTGGCCGCACGCCAAGCAGAGGAAAGAGATTCGGCGAAGCGATTACCGCACCCACGATATGGGGGTGGTCCCCATTTACAGAAACGCTCAATCCCTCCTGAGCGAAGATCGCTGCGTCTTCGATTGCAGTCGCGGTTTTCTTGAGGCGCAAAAAGTGGCGGTAGTTGTCGGGGATCGCCGTTCGCTCACTGTGTTCGTCATCTACCGCCTCGCGCATGACGACCAGTCGATCAGGGTCGCTAAAGGCGAAAGGCTTGAGCAGAACACCATTGACCACACTGAAAACCGATGTAACCGCCCCAATGCCAAGGGCGAGAGTCAATACCGCGGTTAAAGTGAAGCCAGGCGACCTGCGCAGTTGCCGCAATGCGTAACGAAGGTCCTGCAAGAGGCGCTCCCATGGCATCCAGCCCCAAGCTTCACGAGTCTGTTCTTTGATCAAGGCCGCGTTCCCGAAGGCGCGCCGTGCGGCGTAGCGAGCCGCTTCTGGTGACAATCCACGTTCGCGCTGCTCTTCTTCTTCTAGTTCGAGGTCGGACTGCAGCTCTCGCTCCAGGTCTGCATTTCTTTTCTTCAGTTGCCACCATCGCATCTCAGCTCTCCTCAACAGCTGGCCACATCACGCGCGCTACTGCTTCGGCCATCTGCTTCCATTGCGATTCTTCGACCACGAGCTGCTTTCTGCCTTTCTCGGTCAACCGGTAGTACTTGAACTCCCGATTGCGGTCCGGCGCGGTCTCCCATTTGGAGACCACCCATCCTCTTTCCTCCAGCCGATGCAGCGCTGGATAGAGCGAACCGTGCTGCATCTGCAGAAAATCGTTCGTAGTCCGCTGAATGTGCTTGCCGATCTGGTGACCGTGAGCCGGCCCGTAAAGAAGCGTGCGCAGGACGAGCATGTCAAGCGTGCCCTGCAACAGATTCGCCCGTTGTTGTGCCTGTTTTGTCATGGAAGACGCTCGACCCTCGATGAATGCTGATGGTAGACATTCGACTATCGATTGTCAAGAGCATGGGTTCGTTCGATTTCTCGAATGAGATTTCCCAAGTGCATCAGTATCCACAGCGTGTCCAGCAAAAGGCGTAAGCATCCTACGACCGCTACGGCACTAGCCTGCCAGCCGAGGGCGATGGCCTGCATCTTGGATTTCAGATCAGCTCGCGCCGAGATACTGCCAAAAGAAAACAGCATATCGAAGAATCTTCGATATGCTGTTTTTCCGTGAACGGAAGTCATTCATCCGTCTCTGCTTTTTCGCTTCAATGCTCCGGGCCTTACGACCGAATGAATTCGAGCAAATCGGCGTTGATGATTTCTGCGTGCGTGGTTGGCATGCCGTGCGGCAGGCCGGGGTAGGATTTGAGTGTGCCGTTCTTCAGCAGCTTGACCGACCTTGCTCCTGTCGTGGGGAATGGGCAAATCTGATCGTCCTCGCCGTGCATTACCAGGACAGGAACGTCAATGATCTTGAGATCGTCGTAGAACTCGCTTTCTGAGAGGGCCTTGATGCAGTCATATTGCGCCTTGATGCCACCCATCATGCCCTGCCGCCACCAGTTCTCGCGAATTCCCTCGGAGACATTCGCGCCCGGACGATTGAAGCCGTAAAACGGGATCGTGATGTCTTTGTAGAACTGAGAACGATGGTTTGCCGTGCCATCGCGTAGACCGTCGACAACCGCCCTGGGAACTCCGTCGGGGTTCTTCTCTGACTGTATAAATCCCGGTGGAATCGCGCTGATGAGGACTGCTTTGGCCACACGTCCCTTGCCGTGCTGTGCGACATAGCGAGTCACCTCGCCGCCGCCTGTGGAGTGGCCGATGTGGATGGCATTTTTGAGGTCGAGGGCTTCGACAAGCTCTGCAACATCGGCAGCGTAAGTGTCCATGTCATTGCCTGTTGCCGTCTGCGTGGATCGGCCGTGGCCACGGCGATCATGTGCGATCACTCGGTAGCCCTGAGCCAGGAAAAACATCATCTGCGCGTCCCAATCGTCGGCAGAAAGCGGCCACCCGTGGTGGAAGAAAAGCGGTTGTCCTGTGCCCCAGTCCTTGTAATAAATCTGCGTGCCGTCTTTTACGGTAATGCTCTCCATGAATGTTCCCTTTCAGTCGATTCGGTATGGATTAAATGAGAGTTTCGCCGGCCAGATAAAATGGACGGTACATCCGCTTCATCGTACCCCATCAGTAGAACGAGAAAGGTTAACAATGCCCAGAGTCAGAAGTGACAAAGGCAAGGGCAAATCTGCCATTCTTCCGCTTGCGAAGACAACCAGGATCGGAATTGTGCTCTATTCCGGAGCAAAGCTTTCTGCGGTACATGGCCTGACCGATCTCTTCCTGGTTGCGAATGGTTTCAGTGCGGAACAGGGCGGAGAATATCCGGGAGAACTGCAGATCAGCCACTGGGGTGCGGACAAGGAGACGGCCAGACTAGAGTGTGTCTTCGAGACACATCCAAATCAGCAATCTCAGCCTGATTGCCTGATCTTTCCGCCCACGCTGGAGATCGATCCAAAAACAGAAGTAACAGACAACCTGCTGGCATGGGCAAAAGCACAGCATGCCTCCGGAACTCTGCTCTGCTCGGTATGCGGCGGCGCGTTCCTGCTTGCACACCTGGGATTGTTGAACGGCAGATCGGCGACTACCCATTGGAGCTACTCAGAGCTTCTGGCGACCCGCTTTCCTGAGATATGTGTCGACACCGATCAGTTGATCATCGATCTGGGGGATGTCGTCACGGCGGGAGGGATGATGGCCTGGCTCGATCTTGGGTTAAGGCTGGTAGATCGCTATCTCGGCCCGGTGGTGATGATGAGGACGGCTCAATTCTTTCTCGCTGATCCGGCAGGGCGCCAGCAGCGCTTTTATGCGAACTTCTCCCCTCCCCTGCATCATGGAGATGCGGCAGTACTGAAAGTTCAGCTCTGGCTGCAGGCGCTTACCTCGGAACAAATGACGGTCGACAAGATGGCGGCAAAGGCCAAGCTTGGACAAAGAACCTTCCTGCGCCGATTTCAAAAGGCGACCGGTCTCACGCCGACAGAATACGTACAGCATTTGAAAGTGCAAAAAGCGCGTGAGCTTCTGGAGTTCACTACGTTGTCGATGAAAGAAATCTCCTGGAAGGTGGGATACGAAGATGTGGGGTTCTTTCGAAAGACCTTCCAGAAATTTATCGGCCTGCCGCCTGTAGATTATCGGCGCCGCTTTGGCACCGGTGACAGAATGACCAATTAGCAGCGCAATTATCCTTTGTGGCGTTTGCGCAACTGAGTTTCGTAGTTCACAAAATCCTCCTGATCGAGAACTTCCAAAATCTTCACAGCAGGAACAACCATCGCTATACCCATGTTCACATCTCTAGCGCGCTCGTCCTCTGTATCGTAATGACCATGAATTAACCCCAATAGGTAAATTGCGCTGGATGTGTGATACTTTACATTTCCTCCGTGCTCCCGTACTTTTCCCAGATTCACGAAAACCGGAGAACCACTCAAACCACCGATAGACCTTGCTTCTATCAGATATGCATCGATAAGTCCAAGTTGCGTCGCTACTTTTTCTTCTAGCATGGCTGCTATGTTTCCTATTCTCACGACTGGAATGTTCTTGGCATTGCCATAGTGATTTGCAAACAGGCCCACAATGAATGTCTCTTCCCCTAGGCCTATTTCCTCTATTGCAATGCGTTCAGAAGTAGCGAACCCCAAAATCGGAAATACTCCGTGGTCAACGTTGAGGCCGATGCCTTGCAACGGTAAGACCGCGATATCGACAGTTGCGGCTTCAGAAGGATGGTATTTCCAATCGCTTAACCTGCTGCTAACCCAGCGCGCTTGGCCATCTTTGAAGTTAAAGCGAATGAGCACTTCGAATGAATCCGCAATTCCAATTCCATCAATTATGTGTTTCGCCGTCACCAGATAGGCAATGGATAGGTGGGAACTCCCAATGGCCGGATTCGTGTCGCGATTAAGTGGACGTGCGACTAGAAACCCCGTTCCCATCAGTTCTTCTGTGCCATCCGGCTTACGGCGCCCAAGGTAAACGACGCACTTTCGTATTTGGTCGGGGACCTTCATATCGGCATCATCTGGTCTATAAAGAAAATACCTCTTTTGTCTGGAAATTCTGAAATCTCAATCCATCATCCATTACCTACCGTGTGGAGATAATTGCCAATTAGCAGGTGCCGCCGCGTGAGAGCATCGGATACGCTTGTTCCATGCATTGGCGTACTAAGCTCATCCAAAACCGGAACACAGCGCCGCAGGACTTTAAGTCGCTCGCTCCGGGTATATTCCGTGCGTCTACCGTCGTCTTCCGCTCGATGGCTGAGGTATCGGACAGTTGGCAATATGCCGAGCACGGCTACACGTACGGTCTTTACGGAACGCCGACCATCCTGCAGCTCGCCTCCTCCATTGCGGAGATCGAAGGCGCGAAGCACACATTCATCACGCCGGGCGGCCAGGCTGCAATTGCCCTGATTTACCTGTCTTTTTTGCGGCTCGGGAAGCCATGTGCTTTTACCAACCTCTGCCTACAGCCCTAATAAGGAACTTGGCGGCGAGATTCTCAAGCGTCTCAATATTCAAGTCGAGCAGTACGACCCACTGCTTGGGGCGGGTATCGAACAATTGATTCGACCGGACACTGCCTTGATCTGGTGTGAGAGCCCAGGTTCCATCACGATGGAGATACAAGATGTTCCGGCGATTGTTACAGCCGCGCATGCCCGAGGGGTGCCGGTTGCATTGGACAACACCTATGCTGCCGGGGTGCTCTTCGACGCTTTCTCGCATGGCGTGGACGTCAGCATGCAAGCTCTAACCAAATATGTGGGTGGCCACAGCGACCTGCTGCTCGGCTCTGTATCGGTTGGCGACGAGGCCACGTACACCCGCGTGGGAGACACGCAGCGGCAACTGGGAATGGCTGTGTCCCCCGATGATTGCAGCCTCGCGTTGCGAGGCTTGCAGACTCTTGCTGTGCGCCTGGATGCGCTTCAGCGTTCCACCCTTGCAGTCGCAGCATGGCTTGCAGAACGGCCAGAGATACGCTCTCTTCGACATCCAGCGTTTCCGGGTTGCCCGGGCCATGCCGTCTGGGAGCGCGACTTTACCGGTTCAGCAAGCGTTTTTTCCGTCATCTTCTCACCCAGGTACTCGCCGGAGCAGGTGAATTCATTCGTTGACTCTCTGCAACTGTTCAGGATTGGGTGGAGTTGGGGAGGCGTAACAAGTCTTGCCATGGCTTACCCGTCTTTGCGGCGCCTGGAGGAGAACAGCCGGGCCGCATTGTCCGGCTCAACATTGGTTTGGAGGATCCTGCCGACCTGATTGAAGACTTGAGGCAGGCGCTCGGCAGGCTATCTTAGGTCTGCAACTCAAACAGCCTGGCTACCGTTAAGCGCACAGCGTCCTCTTACGCTTCGTGAGCTGTAGGAATATGCGGCTGCGGAATCAGTTCAGTCAGTGCAATTCCGGCGAGGATCATCAATGCGCCACTTGCGGGCCGCAGGCCGAGGCGCTCGCCCATAAAGAGAAATGAAGTAAGCCACGCGAAGACTGCTCCAGCGTGAGAATGAGCGCCGTGTGCGTAGCAGGCAGAATGGACTGCGCCCAGCTCTGAATCGAGAACGCAGCAGCCGTGGCAAGCAGCGCGGCGACGCCGAGCGCGATGGCGAGACGCGGCGTGAAGTGCATGTGAGGATGCTCCAGCAGCGGAGTGCTGATAGCCATAAACAGCGCGCAGAAGCCCACCTGAAGCAATGCCAGCGGCTGGAAAGGAATGCGCGGCGAGACGTGTCCCAGCGAAAGGCAGTGGAAGGCAAAGGCGATCGTGCACCCAAAGGTCAGCACATCTCCAATGCTGACGGAAGTAAAGTCAGGCAGTAGTCCGCGGCCGGCAGGCAAGGTCAGCAGCAGGATGCCGCAGAAGGCAAGAATCGCGCCGAGGTAAGCATTCCATCGCGGGGCATGCGCGCCTTGCGGCCGCAGTCGAGGGACGGCAGAGAGCAGCGGCACCAGCACCACTACCATTCCGGTGATAAACGCAGACTTCGACGGCGTGGTGTGAACCAGACCTGCGGTCTGAAACTGATAGCCCGCAGCGAGAAAGAAGCCAACGACGGCTCCTGCAAGAAGCTGGCCGCGTGTGATCTCACGCCAGTGGCGATGATAGACCGCGGCGAGTATGAAGAACGCCAGCGTCATGCGCACCAGGTTGAAGGCCAGTGGCGTCGCGTCGGTCAGCGCATCCTTGACCACGACAAAGGTCGTGCCCCAGATAGCGACTACAAAAACCATCAGCAGGTAGGCGCGAAGCTTCATGGCTTCGCTTCGTACACAGTCTTGCCTGCGACAACGGTTTCGAGAACCTTAGTCTTCAGGATCTCCGGCGCGGGAACCGTAAGCAGATTGCGATCGAGGATTACGAAGTCGGCTTCGTAGCCGGGAACGAGCTTGCCCTTGCGCTGCTCGGCGAACTCGGCGTAGGCGGAACCTTGCGTATAGGCGTAGAGAGCCTGCGCGCGCGTCAGCTTGTTCTCAGGGAAGTAAGTCTTGATGCCGGCTTCATTCATACGCGTCACGGCAGCGTAGAGCCCCCGAAATGGTGTGACGGGCTCGACGGGATAATCCGTGCCAAAGGAGACGACTACGCCGGCATCGAGATAGGCTTTCCATGCGTAGGAGTACGCGGCGCGCTGCGGGCCGAGGCGATCTTCTGCCCAGTTCATATCGGTGAGCAGATGGTTGGGCTGCATGGACGCGATGACGCCGAGTTTGGCGAAGCGGGCGATATCAGCAGGGTCGACGACCTGGGCGTGTTCGATGCGGTCGCGATGGCCATGCGCAACTGTGGGCCAGCATCGGGGAACCTTGTAGGGGTTCTTGTCCTGCGATGGGAGTTCAGGGCAGGCGTCGTAGGTTTGAGAGAAGGCATCGAGAGCCATAGCTGCAGCGCGGTCGCCGATAGCGTGAAAGCCTAGCTGGAAGCCAGCTTTGGCGCGCTCGACAGCCATGGAGTTGAGCTTTGCCTGATCGTAGCGCGGCAGGCCGGAGTTGGCGGGCTCGTCGGCATAGGGAGCTTTCAGAGCCGCCGTGCGCGAGCCGAGAGAGCCATCCATAAAGCCCTTGAGCATGCCGGTGTGGAGCATCGGATCGTTGACGTCATGATGGGCGCGATGGGCCTTGAGCGTATCGATGGGATCGCTGAAGAGCAGCCACTCTGAGATGCGGAGCGGCAGTTTACCTTCTTTCTCAAGTTGCTCGAAGACAAGGAAGTCACTCCAGTCAGAGAGGTCCTGCGCGCTGGTGACGCCGTGCGAGACGGCGTCCTGCATGGCGAGCTCAAGGCCCTGGCGGCGCTCGTCGGCGGTAGGCGGCGGAATGATCTTTTCTACCTCTTCCATCTCGGTATCGCGCAGGATGCCGGTGGGGTTGCCGGATGCGTCGAAATCGATTGCGCCACCCTGTGGGGCTTTGGACTGGCCCGTGATGCCGGCAGCTGTCAGGGCTGCCGAGTTGGCGATAGCGATGTGGCCGTCGATGCGCTCAAGCAGCGTGGGATGGCCGTCTGTGACGCGGTCGAGATCCTGCCGCGTTGGCAGCGTCTTGCTGGCCCAGAGCGTGTGGTCCCAGCCGCCGCCGGTGAGCCAATGTCCGGCAGGGCTTTGCGCGGCTTTTGCCTTGATGCGCTGCAGCATCTCTTCGAGAGACCTGGAGCCTGTGAGATCGACGTTGAGCTTGGTCTGTCCTGCGCCGCCGAGGTGCGTGTGTGCGTCGTTGAGGCCAGGCATTAGAAAGGCACCGTTCAAATCTCGGACCTTGGTTTGTTGTCCTCCGAGGCGCCTGATTTCACTATCAGAGCCGACAGCTATGACCTTGCCTCCACCGATCGCGATCGCCGAGACAATCTGCGGCTTGGCTTCGTTGAGGCCAGCGCCGGTGAGGATCGTTCCGTGATAGAGGATGGTGTCCGGTGATTGAGCAAGGGCAAGCGGAACTAAGCCAACATTGGCGATAAGTGCAAGGATGGCTGGACAAGAAAGGCGCATGGGCGGAGTTTAGCAGAGAGGATTGGGGAGTTCGTGTCGTGCACGAATTTGGCCCACTTTAAACCATCGGAGACGGGGCACCTGAATTTGTGGAGTTGTGAGATCAGCTCCGCCCACCTCTCAAAATCGAGTGTGAGGCACCCACACCCCGGCTGTTATATTCTTTCGCACGATGGCAATGGGGGGAAGGCGGGATGATGCGTGAGATGCGGGGTGAGGTCTCGGTACGGCAAGCGAGGCCTGAGGACAGCGTGGCGTGCGGGCCGATCTGCTATGAGGCTTTTGCGGCTATCAACAAGGCGCATGGATTTCCGTGCGATTTTCCGGGTCCGGAAGCGGTGACGGGCTTACTCTCGCGGATGTTTTCGCATCCCGGCCTTTACAGCGTCGTGGCGGAATACGACGGGCGCGTCGTCGGCAGCAATGCGCTGGATGAGCGATCAGTGATTCACGGCGTGGGGCCGATCTCGATTGACCCCGGCGTGCAGAACCGCGGAGTGGGCAGAAAGCTTATGGAGGCGGTGATGACGCGGGCGAGAGAGCGCGGTGCAGCAGGAGTGCGGCTGGTGCAGGCAGCCTTTCATAACCGGTCATTTTCGCTGTACGCTTCGATGGGTTTCGATGTTCGCGAGCCTCTGGCTTGTTTGCAGGGACAGGTGAAGGAACGACTCGTGCCGGGTTGCACGGTGCGTACGGCGGCACATGAGGATCTGGATGAGTGCAACGCGCTCTCGCATCGCGTGCATGGATTTGATCGCGGGGGCGAGCTCAAGGCGGCGATTGCCGAGGGGACGGCCAGCGTGGTGGAGCGAGGCGGGCGCGTCACCGGGTATGCGACGCATATTGGATTCTTCGGTCACACAACGGCGGAGTCCAATCTGGACATGCAGGCATTGATCGCAGGGGCTGAGGCTCTTACGGGGTCTGGCATTTTGGTGCCTTCGCGCAATACGACACTTCTTCGCTGGTGCCTGGGGAACGGGCTGCGCGTGGTGCAGCCGATGACGCTGATGAGTACGGGACTTTACAACGAGCCGGCGGGCGCGTGGCTGCCTTCGGTGTCGTTCTAAGGTCTCCGGCGATGGTGGAGCTTTATACGGAAATTTGCAGGTCGAGAATCTCCGGCTGCATCTGCCCGTCGGCGGTGATTGTTATTCGCCCGCAGGTGACGGGCAGGCTAAATCGCCGGGGCCCGCATGAGCCGGGGTTAAAGTAGAGCACGCCTTTGTGCCGCCTGATTTCCGGTTTGTGCGAATGTCCATAGAGGACGGCTACAAAGCCTGCGGCTTTCGGGTCGAGGTCGAGTTGCTGCACATTATGCAGCAAATAGAAATCGCGGCCGGCGATGGAGACAACTTCAGTAGCGGGAAGCAGGGCGCATGGGCCGTGCGTGTCGATGTTGCCGCGAATGGCGGTGACGGGAGCTATCTTCGCGAGTGCACCCAGAATGTCCGGATCGCCCACATCGCCGAGGTGGAGGATGTGATCGGAGCCTTCGAGCAGGGGCGGGAGTTCGGGCCGGAGGAAACTGTGCGTGTCGGAGACGACGCCGATCACGCGGTGTTGTTTGTCCGAGTTATTGAACTTAACGAGCGGAATCGTCCCGGTCATGGGTCGCTCCGTTGTTTTCTAAATAAGGATCATTCACAGTTCGCATTACCCCGACATGTTGTGGGTTCTCAATCGCGATGCAATGCAACCCACTCCAATTTCGTTGCCAGATCCACCCTCTTGCAAAGCCGGGGGAGTTTTGTTCGATGTGGTTTGCGGCGTGGACTGCAGACAGGGGCTGTATACAGTGTGGACAGCGTGGCGATGCCCCTTTTGTGAAACGTCCTCCGCAAACACACGGCTTCAACATGGACTCGAATTCACTGCAAATCTCTTGATGATGACTACATCCCGTTGGCCAAAGGGGCAGCTTATTGCTCCAGTAACTTAGTATGCATAGTTCGCCGCATGTATCGCAGTAGGCGTAAGACATTTCTCCGAAACCACAGTGATACAGAGAGTAGCGGTATGTTCTCAAGCAAGATTCGCAATCGCCAGTCTTGAGATCGCCCATATTCCTCTCAAAGCCCCATCTGGATGCGAGTCTGTGGGTCGAGGTAGTCGCGCAGGGCGTCGCCGATGAAGTTGAAACTGAGAACGGCCAGGGCCATGGCTAGGGCAGGGAAGAGCACGAGATGGGGCGAGTCGAAGAGATGTGCGCGGGCATCGTTGAGCATCGATCCCCAGCTTGGGGCGGGCGCAGGGATGCCGAGGCCGAGGAACGATAGCGTGGCCTCTGCGAGAATGACGCCGCCCATGCCGATAGCGGCCTGAACGAGCAGGGGCTGCACCATATTCGGCAGAATGTGGCGGAAGAAGATGCGCGGTCCGATAGCTCCGAGGGCGCGCGCTGCTTCGACGTATTCGCGCTCTTTGACGGCGAGTACCTGGGCGCGTACGAGCCGGGCGTAGCCCGCCCAACCACCGATGGCGAGAGCGAGGACAAGATTCTGAAAGCCGGGACCGAGGAAGGCCGCGAATGCTATGGCGAGCAGGATACCGGGGAGAGCAAGAAACGTGTTCATGGCAAAGATGGTGAGCAGGTGATCGATCCAGCCGCCTTTGTATCCCGCGAATCCACCGATAGAGAGGCCAAGCGCCAGCGAGATTCCAACGACTGAAACCGAGACGGCGAGCGAGAGACGCGCGCCCCAGAGCAGGCGCGAGAGGGTATCGCGGCCCAGCTCGTCAGTGCCGCACCAGTGCGCCGTGGAGGGGCCCTGCAAGCGATGCAGCAGATCAATCGCTGCAGGGTTGGCGGGGGCGATCCAGGGAGCGAGCAGGCCGGCGAAAATGAAGAGCCCCAAAAGCGCAAGGCCGATGGCCGCCAGAGGCTGACGCCGCATCCAATGGGCTGAGATACCCGTGATCGATTGGGTACGTATCATTTGCTCTCAGCACAGCATACCGCGCGTGGCGTCCGCTGTGTATCGGAGCATGGCTGATACTCAGGAAAGTCAGTTGACGATAGAGAACGAGGAGCGTGATCGCGATGGCGATTCGAAGATTGCAACATTTGATTGGCGTGATTGGCGGCGCGGCGCTCGCAGCGGTTCTTTGCTGCAATGCCGCATGGGGGCAGGATACAGCCCAGACATCCAAAGAGCAGTCGCTGGTGGAGTTGGCGAACCGGGCGCGTTCAGATGCCGGAGTTAAGCCGTTGACATGGGATCCGGCGTTGGCCGCTGCTGCCAAGGCACATGCAGAGCGCATGGCTTCGGAGGGCCCGATTTCGCATCGCTACGGAGGCGAGCCTGATCTGCCGCAGCGGGCCGCGAGCGCGGGGGCACACTTCAGCCTGATTGAAGAGAATATTGCGATCGGCAACTCGGTCGGGCAGATTCATGATGGTTGGATGAAGTCGCAGGGACACCACGACAATATGCTCAATCCGAAGATCGATCGTGTCGGTGTGGCGCTCGTCTCGGCGCATGGAGTGCTGTTCGCCGTAGCGGATTATGCGCAGGGCGTGTCGCAAGCGAGTGGTTCGGACGTCGAGGCCAACGTCGCCAAGGTACTTACGGGCAAAGGCCTGAGGCTGAAGAGCGATGGCACGGCAGCTGCGCGACAATACTGCTCCGCGCAAGAGGGCGACGGTACGAAGGGAATTTATGCGCGGTTTCTGATGCGCTGGCAGAGTGCGGATATCACGAAGCTGCCGCCCGAGCTGGAGAAGCGGATCGCAAGTGGAGTCTTCCACGAGGCTGCGGTGGGAGCGTGTCCGCCACAGGGCGACAGCGGCTCTGGCGGGCCTGTTTTCAGTGGATTTCGGGTAGCGGTGCTGCTGTATTAAGCGGTTGCGGCGGCTGGCTCGACGACCGCTTCGCAGCCGCCTTCACCGGCCTTTGTCGGCTCCATCTGCAGGGCATTGTTGAAGCGGTTGAAGTAATTGAAGAGGCCGATGGAGCAGAGGAGTTCGACGATCTCGCCGTCATCATAAAACGACCTGAGCTCGGCGAACTGCTCGTCAGAGAGGCCGTGGGCGTCGAGCGTGACCGTTTCGGCAAGGCGGATCGCGGCTTTTTCCGCAGGGGTAAAGTCTTCACGCGTGGACCACGCGGCGAGATTGGAGAGCTGATCGTCGGTCCAGCCGAGGTTGCGAGCGAGGACCGTATGCGAAGCAAGACAATACGGAGTGACATTGAGCTGCGAGGTGCGCACAATGATCAGCTCCTTCAGCTTGGTGGAGACGGTACCGGTGTTGAGCACGGCGCTGAAATGAGCCATCATGGTGGCGAAAATCTCAGGCCGGTGCGCCATGGTGCGGAACATGTTGGGTACGTTGCCACGCTGAGCATAAATCTTGTCGAAAAGAGCGCCCATTTCGGGAGTGATTTGGCTGCGTTCTACTTTGGAAATGCGTGACATGAGGCGGCCTCCGGGCCGATCTTCCAATCGTATGTCTTTGGAAAGGCTTGATCAACTTCAGGTGGAGTAGATTTTTTGACGTCGGCAGCCAGCTTTGGTATTTTTAAAAGGTCACCCTTATGCCATTTAAGGGATTTGTCAGACACTCCTCAGTAGCTCAATGGCAGAGCATTCGGCTGTTAACCGAAGGGTTGTAGGTTCGAGTCCTACCTGAGGAGCCAATTATTTTCTTAGACTTACAGGACTGATTGGTTTTCGGTTCCCCGCGATTTTGGTGGATTTTTGAGGGACCCGATCCCAGTTTCTCTCGTTCCCAGTACATCCATGGCATCCCGCAAAGCTTTCTGACAGATGTGTCCGTAGCGCTTCGACATACGGATCGCCGTGGCCGCTGACCAGCCCATAATGTTCGCAACTACCGGATAAGGAAGCCAGCTTTAAGCAAACGGGTTACAGCACCGTGGCGCAGATCGTGGAATCGCGTCGGATGAGGAATGGCTTCCACAAGTTCAATTACTCGTACATCATCTCCAATGAGGCAGGCGATTCTTCTGCAAAAGGTTGTACGGTCTCCTTGTCCAGTGAAAGAGGTAATTTCAGTGCTGTAGAAAACAGGAAAGCGTGTAATCCGCAGAGTAGAAGAAAGGCAGCTGTAAATGCACTGGAGAGACTGGCGTTCGACTGTGCCATCCCCAACCTCCATCCCAGAAAGGTCGCGCAGAGCGTGGTCAGAGTCGGGCCGCCGAGACGCTGCACGATGTTGAGTGAGGTTGTCGCCATCGGCAGGTCCTGCTTTCTGACGGAAGCGTATGCAGCCGAGATGGAGGGAATGCCAACTGCGCTCAGGCCCACTCCGCGCAGGAATAGAGCACCTGCCAGCACGGTGAGTACGAGTCCGTGACTGGCCAGCCAGATAAAGGGCAGCGTGGCTGCGAAGGCCAGAAATGCGCCTCCAGCCGATACCCTTCGTATCCCGAACCGCTGGGTCAGGGCTCCCATCCATGGATAGGAACAGATCATCCCCACTCCAAGCGGAGCCAGCAACCACCCCGTCGCACTCGGTGATTGGCCACAGGCGCGGATGAGATAGATCGGAATCAGCATCTGGCCCGCGAACGAGATTCCGTTCGACATGAACTGAGTGGCGGCGGACGCAGAGAAGGTTTTTCTCTTGAATAGCTGAAGATCGATGAGCGCCTTGTTCCCTTTTCGAATGGCCATCCTGAAGAAGGCCGCAAGCAGAACGATGGAAATCAGAAGAGTCGCAAGACCGGTGCGCTTGCCCAGATGATCCGATCCGTACAGGAAGAGCACGAGTCCAGGGGAGAGCAGGGCGAAGCCAGGAAGATCGAGTTCTCTTGACCTGGTCTCTTCGCGATCATTGGGTAGAAAGAGAACCGCCAGTACGATTGCCAATACACCGACCGGCAGGTTGACCAGGAAGAGCCAGCGCCAAGAGGCGTGTTGCAGAATGGCACCCGCGATGACCGGGCCAAGGATCGGCCCCATCAGGATTGGCACAGCCGCGTAGCCCATGAGGCGCGCCATATGCTTTCCGGCAGCACGCGCCATCATCATCTGCGTCATCGGAGCCATCAAGCCGCCGCTCATGCCCTGGAGGATGCGAAATGCGATCAGGGAGTTCGCCGACCAGGCCAGCCCGCACAAAGCCGAGGAGAGCGTGAAGACTGAGAAGCACCAGAGGTAGAGAGATTTGGCTCCAATGCGCTCCACCAGCCAGCCGTTGAGCGGGAGCATAAGAGCGAGTGCCAGAAGATAGCCGCTGGTGACCCATTGAATCGCCGTGAGGCTGCTGTGCAGATCCACGGCGAGACTGGAGAGCGATACGTTGACGATGGTCGCATCGAGCTGCGCGAGAAAAGAGCCGAGTACCGCGACAGCCGTGATCTTCCAGACCAATGGGTCGAGTCTGCCGGATTCGATAGAGATCTTAGGCAAGGGAGGCGAGGACCTCATCGGTGGAGCGAACTCGAGTGAGACGCGGGAAGATATTTTCAAAGGCGAAGCGGTGATGCTCGGCGTTCTGGCTGGAGCAGGCATCTTCGACGAGCACGAAGGCAAAGCCCAGGCCGGTACCCTGACGCGCGGTGGACTCGACGCCTGCATTGGTGGAGATACCTGTGAGGACGACCGTGTCGATGCCACGGGATTTAAGCTGCTGCTCGAGGCCGGTTCCGGTGAAGGCGCCCCAATGGCGCTTCGTGACGAGGATGTCGCCGGGCTGGAAACCAGCGGAAGGAGCGATCTCCGACGCAGCTGAGGGCAGCGGCTTGTCGCCCAGGTTGTGCGGCTGGTCGACGGGAAGCTTCATAAAGTCGTTGAGATCGACGCGCACATAGACGACGGGAGCGCCGTGAACGCGGAAGGCATCGGCGAGTTTTTTGGAGTTTTCGACGACCTGTGCGGCGGTATGCGGCACTGGATTCATGCCGACGATGGCATTCTGCAGATCGATGAGGACGAGTGCGGTCTTTTGGGGGTCGAGTTGGAGTTCTGCCACGGTACCTCTTCATTGAAAATATTTGTAAATCGAGGATGGCCTCGATTTATCTGGATTTAGAATATGAGGATGCCTTCGATTTCGTCAAATCCCGTTCGCGTCGCTCCGCAGCAGGAACGCTCGACGCGCCGTCTGGCTGGTTTTCTGGACGCGGCCGCGGAGCTCTTTGTCGAAGTCGGCTACGAAGCAGCAACTATGACGGCGGTCGCGGAGAGGAGTGGGTCTTCTATCGGCGCACTCTACAACTACTTTCCGGACAAACAGTCCATCGCGTTCACGCTGCTGAATCAGTATTCCCAGGAAGTGGAGGCGCATTGGAAGCCGTTGATGGAGCAGGTGGAGATACTGACCCATGCGGAGTTCGCCGATCAGTTCATCGAGCGCATCACCCAATTCGCCCAGGAGCGTCCCGCTTATGTGAGCCTGCTGGCCGCGCCAATCCGTTTTCGCCGCGACCCTGCTACCAGGAAGGCTTCACGAATCGCAATCGCAAATGCCTTTCAGGCCAAGAATCCTTCGCTTTCGAAGGAACAGTCTCTACTTGCTGCAAACGTCTCTCTCCAGATAGTCCGGGGCATGATGACGGTTTACGCCGAAGCAGATTCCAAAGGGAAAGTCCTGGTTGTGGCTGAGTTCAAAAAGGTGTTGACGTTGTATCTGGGAAGCGTCTTGTCCGAGGGCGGGTGCTAGCGAAGTAAGAGCCGGCCAGCGTCTACTGAGGAGTTCAGGTTGATCTATTAACGTACCGGCCAACTTCCGGTTGGCCGCGGCCGGATGGGTGAGAATCACTCCGGGAGGAATGCATCCTCGCGATTTTCTCAATCGGTAACTTCACTCAGTTGCAGAAGTTCTAATTTGGCTCCAGCGGAGCGAGATCGAAAGAGGCCAGTGGTCTGATGCGCGAATTGAATCATGAAGCTTCGAGGCCGAAGAGATGAGCGGTCCCCTGGTCAGAATCCAGTCAATAGCGCTGGATGGCTTGAGACGAGAGTTAACAGGAGGGGCTTGGCTTCCTGCACCACCGAACGGATTGTCGAATTGCAGATCGCGAAGAACTGCCACAGCTGGTTCCTTGCGCAAATCGAAGTTGAAATCGCCTGCCAGGATAACTGGTATATCCGAGGGGAATTGATGAATGTCGTTGCAGAGTTCCGAGAATTGTCTGTATCGAAGAGTGTCGTTCCCGCGGCTTTCGAGGTGCACGTTATACAGAACCAGCCTTCGCTCGGCTACGCCAATCTGGCAAACGAGCGCCATCCTTCCACCCAATCTCCTCTGGAAGGGACGCCATTTCGGAATGAACCATCGCGGGTACCAGAAGTCCGACTGGGCGCGGAACCTAAGAAGACGCGAATTCGAGAGCGGGAGTCGAGAGAGGGTGGCTTGTCCGTGGTAAGCAGATGCCCTGCAACATCCTTGCCCTAGTTCCTCAAACTCGCAGCCAAAGACGTAATTCATACGCAAGGCTTTTGCGACTTCCAGGGCGATGTTACGGCAGTTCGTTCGTTGAGCATTGAGGTCGGTTTCCTGCAATAGAATGACGTCGGCCCTTGCACCGGCAAGAAATTCGATGGCTTCGTCCAAATGTTGGCCACGATTAACATTCCAACTCACCAGGTGGAATGCATCTGGAAACGCTAACGCCCCAGATGGCGCCGGAAACGAGCCTGTTTCGATGTGGTTCATTGAATTCACTTGCATAACGAGTGCTGTGTGCCCATTTCGGAGAAATGCAAAAAGTCAGGCTTTGATCGGCTTCGTCTTGTGTGTGGCATTGATCCGCGCCATAGCTCCGGATTTCGAAGAAAAGACAATATACGAATAGAGGGAAATTATCCATGCCAGGTTAGCACCCACCGCCGACATGTACAGCGCCACCTGGGTGAGGTTCACCAGTGAAAAGGCAAGAATGGCATAGGGTAAGAAACAGCGTCGAACGATGAACTCAGTGTAACGTCCAACGTACAGGAGCGGATTCGATAGCCGACTCTCAGCCTTTCTCTGCCACACGGCCAAGAACTGCTCTGGATGTTTGCCAGCCAGTCCTTTCCGGCTCAGGCTTGCAGTGAAGAAGGTGGTTATCGCACCGAAGAGGAGCACGCCTCCCCAGATAAGATAAACCGGATCTTCTTTGCTGCGAG
>Ga0206958_1161_pt1 | contig 18927 bp, 14 predicted proteins | sample Alteio_BWOrgHeat_33_FD_152968 | JGI IMG/M metagenome (GOLD analysis project Ga0206958, IMG submission 152968) | Enriched cells from forest soil in Barre Woods Harvard Forest LTER site, Petersham, Massachusetts, United States -... | ecosystem: Environmental > Terrestrial > Soil > Temperate forest >... | reverse complement strand
GGGGGAGGATGCCAGTTTCCTTTCCGAATCACCATTTGGATTTGGGGGTCTCGGAGGTCTGGCATTCCTCACCGGCAATTCTGCGTTCGGTCCTGGCGGCTTTCTGAATGGGATTTTGGGTCCCAACCAGACAATTCCGACGATTATGGTGCCCCGGTTGAGTAACCGGCTAGTCTCGCAGATAGAATACAAGCTCAGCCCACGCGCCACTTGGACTGCTGCCGGCTCTTACGGAACGCTGAAATTTTTTGGTGTGGGCTTTATCAACAGCGCCGATGCCTTATTTCAGACCGGTTACAACTATTCCGTGAGTCCGCAGAGCACGATCGCGGCGATTTACACATTCGATGACTTCCGGTATCCCGCGTTTCCCCAGACGATCGACTACCACGTGGTGAAGCTTGGGTATTCGCGATATGTGACCGGAAGACTCAGCTTCCAACTTGCGGCCGGGCCGAGCGTAGTAATGCTGCGAGGCGTATTCTCGGGTAACGCGAACAATCTTTCATGGGCCCTGGATAGCGCATTGAATTATAAGTGGGATCGCACGACGCTTTTGCTTAGTTACAATCACCTCGTAACGGGGGGAAGCGGAGTACTGATCGGGGCGCAGACGGGGCAAGTAGAGGCGGCGCTAGAGCGAAAACTGAATTCGAGATGGCGGCTTTCAGGCTCGCTAGGTTATGCAATGAATGGGAGCCTGATACCAAATACCCCTAGTTCGAATATTCAACACTACAACTCCTGGTACGCCGCAGTCCGCTTCAATTATCAAATGCGGCCCGGGACCGACTTTTTTTTGGGCTATGGTGCAGGGCTACAGGCCACGAATGGCGCCGGTTGCAGTTCGCCGACTTGTGCCACCAACTTCGTTAGCCACCAGATTTCCGCGGGATTCAATTTTGGCCTGCGACCGATCGTGATCCGATAGCGGGAGCGAGAAGCACGAGAAGCAGGGTAATCAATCGCAAATGAACGACAAGATGTTCATAGAGAGGCAGGCGATGTCTAACAAAGTCGTGGACGAAGTTTCGCACACCTGGGAAGACTATCTGGCCATTGTTGTTCGACGGCGCTGGTGGATATTGCTTCCACTGTTTCTGTGCTGGCTGGGCGTATGGGGAATGAGCTGGACTTTACCGACTACCTATACTTCCGATGCGCTGATCTCCGCGGAACAGCAGAAAGTGTCGGACCTCTACGTGATGGAGAATGTGAATGTGAACCTGCAAAATCGTTTGCAAAGCACGACGCAAAAGGTTTTGAGCTACGCCAGTCTTCAGGTGATCATCGACCGCTTTAAGCTTTATGAATCGGCCCCCCGGCTGAGCGGTTTTTTCAAGCCCAAGGATCCAGTCGATCAAATGCGGGGTGACATCAAGATTGAGCTCGTGGGAGCGCCAGGATATCGAGGAGAGTTCTTCGCCTTCAAGATTCACTATTCCGCCGATACACCCCAGCTCGCACAGCAGGTGAATACCGAGCTGACCTCTTTGTTCATCAACGAAAATGTGAGGGCTCAACGACAGCTTTCCGAAAATACGACGGCCTTTCTGGACGGCGAACTTGCGGACGCGCGTACCAAGATGGAAGAACAGGAAGCCGCGGTTTCCGCATTCAAGGCTAAACACGTTGGAAACCTGCCCGGTCAGTTGCAAAGCAACGTACAAATCCTGGCCGGCCTGCAAGCAGCGTTGGCGAGCACCCAGCACGCCCTGGACAGTTCGAAGCAACAGAAGATCTATCTGGAATCACTGTTGCAGCAATATCAATCGGCCCAGGCAAGTATGGGGGGAGACTCAAACGTAATCTCAACGCAAGCGTTAGACAAAGAGTTGCAAGATTTGCGGCTGCGACTCAAGAATCTGCGTACTCGTTATTATAACGGCCATCCAGACATCGTCGCGCTCGAAGATGAGATTGCCAAGACGGAGGCTCTAAGGAAGCAAAACGAAGCGGAAATCGCTTCCAATCAGCAGACCGGGAAGCCAACCAACGCTATAGACTTCTCCGCCGCCGAAGGAGTGCAGCGTGGCTCACCCACTGCAATCATGCAGCTGCAGAGCCAGCTTAAGGCCAATCAGCTGGAGATTCAGAACGAGCAACAGCACGCCAGGGAGCTTGAGTTGCAAACGACGGTGTACCAGGGCCGGCTGAATCTGACTCCGGAAACAGAGCAAGAGCTGACCGTCGTCTCGCGTGGGTATGAGGAAGCCAAATCCAATTACAACTCGCTTCTTCAGAAGCAAACGCAGTCGCAGCTGGCCACGAGCCTGGGGCAGCAGCAGCAGGGGCAACAGTTTCATATCATCGACCCGCCAAAGTTGCCCGACAAACCATCAGCCCCAAATCGTTTCCTGATCAGTGTTGTCGGCTTGGGTCTGGGAACGCTTGTCGGCTTGGGTCTTGCTACGTTTCTCGAGTTAACCGACGTCCGCTTCCGGCAGGAGAAAGATCTGGAAGGAATTCTTCCCGCACGAATGCTGGTCGGCATACCGCGCTTGAGCACCCCCCAAGAAGACCGTTCTCGTGCTGTCGCACGCTACATGGAATATGGCGCAGTGTCGGTGATGGCTTTAGTGATTTTCACCGGCAACCTTTATACGTACTACAACGGATGAGTGACGGTGGTGAGTAAGAGCTACGGTCAGGATGCCACATCCCTTTCCTGAGGATATACGCGCGGCCCGCGCACCAGCATGAGCTGCGGTATTCCTTGCCGGAAAGGCAACTCAGAAACAGGAATGGAAACCAATGAGCCAGTTATTTGAAGGATTAGGATTTAGCAGAGCACGAATTCAACCGAGGCAGCCGATTGCGGCCCCGCTGGAAATGGCCCCGGCTCAGCTGGTTCCAGCTGCGCCTACCGAAACGACAGAACTGCCGAGCAATGCGATGCCGGAAGCTGGCGGGCTCGGCGGAGCAGCTGAGGTTGAGAAGATGCTCGATCGCGAAAAGTCTCGGTCGGTGATGGTGCAGCCTCCAATGACATCGCGTCTAGTCGCGTGGACTGTTCCCAATAGTCTTGGCGCTGAAAAATTTCGAGCGCTTTCCGTCCGGCTAGACGCCATGCGCAGACAAAATGAATTGAAATCCATGCAAGTAACCAGCAGCGTGATCAACGAGGGTAAATCATTTGTGGCTGCGAATCTGGCTGTAACGCTGGCCAAGTACTCCGGATGCAAGACTCTGCTGATTGAAGGAGATTTGCACAGACCGACATTGGCATCGATGTTCGGGTTAAAGGATTTGCAAGGACTGAGCGACTGGTGGACCGGCCGAAACGCGGATCTGGCGCGCCACATGCTCCGATTCACCGGCTCGAGTTTATGGTTTCTTCCAGCAGGGAAGCCTTGCGACCGGCCCTCGGAAATCCTACGCTCGCCGCAACTTGCGGAAGCGTTTTCACGGTTAGCGGTCCAATTTGATTGGATCGTCATAGATTCCACACCGATGTTGCCGGTGATCGATGCCAACCTCTGGTCGAGACTCGTGGACGGGACTCTGTTGGTCGTGCGGGAGGGCATCGCGCCGCTCAAGGCTTTGAAGAAAGGGCTGCAGTCCCTGGACCACCCGAAGTTGATCGGTGTGGTAGTCAACGAGGCGTCGGACTTCGATCAGACGGACTACGAGGGGCAATATTATGGTGGTGCTCGAAAGTAGATAGTCAGAGGCTGCGGAAAACCAGCTCAGACAAAAGATGATCGCGGGAAGGCCCATTCCTCCAACCGGTCGATCTGCTTCGCGGCAAGTTGATACGTTCGTGCGTTGTAAGCATTCCAATTAGCTTCTCAAAAGCATGTCCTCAATCCCTCAGAAGATACCTGTTTGGGATTCGTTTTGGCTTGTCTGATTGGACAAAGTTCGATGGCGTACTCGGTATTCCCGCTGTTTAAGTATCTCATGTGGTTGGCGGTGTGGTGCGGAGTGCTCCCTCTCGACCCGATTGACCTGGAAGTCAAAAGTCAGGGCAACAACAGGTCTGACATTGCCAACAATGCTTGGGATAAAAATCCATCCGTGGAAATGTTGGGGACGGTTACATGGTTCGCGGCCTTATCGCTTGGAATGTTGGTGGTGATCCTGTATGCGCCAGTACTCAGTTCGCTGGCAAGGCAATGGTGGAATGATCCAAATTATGGTCACGGATTTTTCGTTCCAGTTTTTGCCGGTTATATTTTGTGGAGTGAGCGCGCGCGGTGGCGGGCGCTGCCATTCCGCCCAAACAATTTCGGTTTCGCGATCATGGTATTCGCGATTGGGCTGCGGGTTCTCGGGATGCTTGGCGCTGAGCTGTTTATGGCGCGGCTGTCCTTGCTGATTCTGATCTCTGGACTGGTGATGTTCCTGGCTGGGAGCGAAGCGCTGCGTTCGATGTCGTTTCCGATCGGGTACCTGTTGTTTATGATTCCCTTACCGGCAATCGTTTATTACCAACTGACGCTTCCTCTTCAATTGTGGGGATCACGCTTGGCTGCGACCGGTCTGGTCGCGCTCGGAATTCATACCGTGCGACAGGGAAATCTACTCTTTCTACCGAACTGCACGCTCAATGTAGTCGAAGCGTGTAGCGGAATTCGCTCTTTGCTTTCCTTGCTGGCCGCAGTTGTTGCCTACGGGTACCTGGCTGAGGCGAGCGTATGGAAACGGGTTGTGCTGGCTGCGGCGAGCATTCCAATTGCGATCGCGATCAACGGGCTCCGTCTGGTCGCGACTGGTGCGCTGAGTTACTTCTACGGACCGAGCGTGGATTCCGGAGTGGTTCATTTGGCACTTGGCCTGTGTTCCTTTACGCTGGCTTTTCTTTCGATCCTCGTCGTCCATAAAGTCCTCGGCTTGCCTTCGAGGCATCGGACTCTCGCAGGGGTCCGTCCATGACGTATCTCCGAGCCTCCTTGGCCGCGCTGGTTCTTGTGGGAGGAATCATCGCGACGCACAGCTTCAGCCCAAAGATTGCCGCTGCGCCGCATTGGCCACTGCGTGAATTCCCGTCCGACATTGGCCTTTCACACAGTGAGGATCGTCCGTTCGAAACACAGGTCGTGCGCGCAGTCGGTGCGGATGACTATATCAACCGAGTGTACCTGGGCAGCACGCCTCCGATTGAGCTCTATGTGGGCTATTACAAAGACCAACGTTCCGGCGAAAGAATTCACTCTCCCAAGAATTGTCTTCCAGGCTCTGGATGGGAGCCAGTCCATTCCAGTCGTGTCCAGATCGGATCAGAGAGCGGAGTTCCCGTTCTCGTGAACGGATATCTGGTGGCACAAGGAACGAGACAAAATATGGTCCTCTATTGGTATCAGTCGCATAGACGAATCGTTGCCAGCGAATATTTGGCTAAGTTCTTGCTCATTGCCGACGGATTGAAGAACAGACCAACCGACGGAGCAATGGTTCGCATCTGGACAACCGCCGCGGATGGAGAAGCGAGCGCACAAGCGCGGGCGGCGGATTTCGCGCGCCACGTCTATCCACAGATCGAGGAATTCCTGCCAGATTGACCGCTTGCCGAGCTTAACGCACCTGTGAGTCGACACTTCGACCGAATTAACCGTTAGGAAAATATTCTTCTCCAGATGAGGCAACGTTCAGCCAGGTCCCGAAGCTGGCGGAAAGTAAAGTTTTGCCCCAGTTCCAAGTCATTGCAGATCGAAACAAGGATGGTACGCTCATGAGAAACATAAACCGGTTATTGACTCAAGTTCTCGATTGGACCGCATCAATACGAAAGGCAAAGCTGGGTCCAAGGAAATGGATTCTTGGCTTTTCCCTTGCCGCAGCTCTTTTAGGCTGGGGATGCCCGAAACAAGATCCACTCCAAGCTTTTAACCCGCCCGCGCCCCCGATCGATCAAGGGCCAGCTCCTGTTCCGGAGCCGGCCACGGCGCTGCTATTCGGGGCAGCTCTGTTGATTGGTGGAGCTATTGTCCGGCGGCGGCGCAATGGCGGACACAAATAGACCATTTGTGTTCGTTTGTCACAGAAGCCTCGAGTCCGTCATATCTCCCATCACCTGGAGTGGCCCTTGATCCGTCTGTTCCATGCCTACATCCCGAAACGAACGCTCCTGCTCGGAGTTTCAGAAGCCTGCCTGATCTCGCTCGCACTTGTGGCATCCGCACTAGCGCGATTGGGGACCGGTCAAGCCAGCTTGATGCTCACGTATCAGTACGGCTCTCTGAAAATTCTGCTCGTTTCGGTGGCCTTCATGATTTGCATGTATTATTTCGACCTTTATGATTCCGCGATTGTAGGCAATCGGCGCGAGGCGATTGTTCGTCTGATACAGGTGCTGGGCGTCGCGTACATCGCTTTGGGTCTCCTCTACTACCTGTACCCGTCGGTGAAATTGGGCCGGGGAATATTTCACCTTGGTTTTCTGTTTGTTGGGCTGGTGCTGCTTCTCTGGCGAAGGCTGTTTTCAGCCATCAATAACACGCAGCGGCTTGCCGAGCGGGTGGTCATTTTGGGCGAGGGGGCGCTGGCGGAATCTCTCCTGCATGAAATCGAAACGCGGCCAGAGCTGGGCATTCGCGTCGAGGGGCGCGCAGAAATACGCGCAAACGGGCACCATGCGGACAACCGCGAGATCGGTGAAATGCCGAACACTCTCTCGCAGGCCAGCGTGTGCACGGATCTAGCCATCGGCCGTCCTGTCCGCGGCATCGACCGCATCGTTGTGGCGATGGAGGAACGCCGCGGGAAACTGCCGGTTGACTTGTTACTGTCACTGAAGAATCGTGGCGTGAAAGTGCAAGATGGAAATGATGTCTACGAGTCCATCACCGGAAAAGTCCCCATCGAATCCATCCGATTGAGCTGGCTGCTATTTTCGCCAGGTTCCCATGTCTCACGCCTTTTTCTGATTTACAAACGGTTCGCGTCCGTGGTGATTTCGATCGTGGGGTTGCTACTCAGCCTGCCGCTGGTTCCGTTTGTCATTCTAGCCATCAAGCTTAGCTCGCCGGGCCGGATTTTGTATTGGCAGAATCGCGTGGGACGCGATGATCGGGTTTTTCGCTGCTACAAATTCCGCACGATGCGCTCCGATGCCGAGGCGGACACAGGGCCAACTTGGGCGGAAGACGGCGATCCTCGAGTCACACCGGTCGGCAGATTGCTGCGAAAGACGCGCATAGATGAGATCCCACAGTTATGGAATGTGCTGAAGGGCGACATGAGTCTTGTCGGTCCGCGTCCCGAGCGGCCTGAGTTCGTAGCGGCGTTGAATGAGAAGATCCCTTACTACCACTTGCGGCACTCCATTCGTCCGGGGATTACCGGTTGGGCTCAGATCCTCTATAAGTATGGAAGCTCAATAGAGGACGCCAAAGAAAAACTCCGCTACGATCTCTATTACATCAAAAACTCTTCGGTGGGACTGGACCTGCTCATCATCATAAACACGATCAAGATCGTGCTTTTGGGGCGTGGCGCCAAGTAACGGCCGTTATGCCTTCACCGCAATAGTCGTTCTCAGTATCCTCAAGATGGAAATCATAAGCCCGCGACAGGTTAGGCGAACCTGAGCAGGCAGAATGCAGCCGCGTGATCATGGGATTCGCACTCACTATTATCTACATCGTAGTCACGATCCTCTCGCCGGAGCAATTCGGCAAGGAGTGGTCCAGCTATCACGCAATGGCATACCTGGCCGGGATTACTGTCTTAGCCTCTTTGCCCAGCATGGCGACCTACAGTTACTGGAAAACATCAGTGCAGACATATCTGCTGGTGGCCTTCATTGCGGCCATTGCACTTTCGCAGTTGGCTCACGGATGGCTCGGTGGAGTTATCGAAGGCTGGCGCGTGTTCCTGCCGAGCGCTGCGGCCTTTTTCTTCATTGTGGTAAACGTGACGACGGTTCGAAGGCTAAAAATTGCGACGCTGGCCGCAGTTGCATCCTGCGTGGCTGTTACTGTGGAGGCGCTCTGCGGGTATTATGCGGGCTTTCGTGGCGAGATGTTTATGCTACGGACCAACATCTCCTCTCCCCAGGAGGACGTGATTGGGCAATTGACGCGAATACGCGGCGCGGGGTTCTTGAGTGATCCGAATGATCTTGCCCAAATTCTATTGATCGCACTTCCCTTGGCGTTTATTGCCTGGCGGCGGGGACGTATAGTTGCCAACTTCTTTGTTGTGCTCGTGCCAGCTGCTTTGCTGTTATGGACCACTTATCTTACACATTCACGCGGTGGACTGATCGCGCTGGCCGCAGTGGCCCTCATGACAGCCCGGAAGAAACTTGGAACAACGGCGTCAACGGGTCTGGCCGCCGTGTTTATCCTTGGCATGATAGCCCTCGACTTCACAGGTGGCCGTGGGATTTCAGCGGCTGATGGCGCCGATCGGCTGGAAGCCTGGGCGAATGGCTTGGAAATGTTTAAGAGCGCTCCGATATTCGGAATCGGGTTCGGTGGCTTCACGGATTTGTATGAGATCACCGCGCACAACTCTTTCGTCCTCTGTCTTGCTGAGCTCGGCCTATTGGGAAGCACGCTATGGCTGGCACTACTCGTCACAACGACGACGGGCCTGAACCGCATCCTTGGGGTGCAAAAGAAAAAGCAGGCGAGCCGATTCTTCGGGTTACTACGCCTTTTTGAAGAGTGTTCGATTAACAACGCCGGTGCGCTCGCCACAGATCCTGCCCCATCGGAAGGGACCATCGCTTTGAGATACACGTATGCGCGCGAGGCGCTGGACCCCATGGTTAGCGCTAATGCCATGGAGTTCAAGTCAAGGAATGAAACTGAGCACTCGCCGATTGTGCCGCAGCAGTGGGTTATGGCGATGCGCGTGGCACTCGTGTCGTTTATGACGACGGCGTGGTTCTTATCGCGCAGCTACACGACAACAGTGTACCTGGTTCTGGGATTGGCCACCGCTACGATTGCCCTTGAAGGAGGTGGCCGCGAGTCACCTTATCGCGGCCGTTGGATACTCTCCACCATAACCGCCGAGGTTTTGCTCATCCTTCTGATATACGTCCTAGTTCGTCTTCGACACTGAAATTCAGCATTAGACAAAACACACCCGCAGGGACCAGCGCGATGTTGGATTTGCCCTGGTTCATTCCACTCAATCGACTGGCAAGCAAGAACAAGCAGCCTCCGCCCGGCTCGAGCGCTCTGCTGCCGCAGCACCGAGTTTCAGACACAACGAGGATGAAATGAATGGCACACACTTCCAGGCGTACGCCTTCTGGTTTGCAGCATGCCTTATGCTCTACACGTACGCCGGATATCCGTTGTGGATGTACTTACGCAGCCGTCTGCATCCACGCCCCCAGCGGCAAGGATCGACGCTTCCCACAGTCAGCATCATCCTTGCTGTCCACAACGGCGCAGCCTTGCTCAGGCAGAAAGTCGCTCATCTGCTGGCATTGGATTATCCGCAAGATCGAATGGAAATTCACATCGTATCCGACGGATCGACGGACGGTACGGACGATATCCTCAAAGAGTTTCAGGATCCGCGTGTCAAGTGCTTCCGGTGTTCCGCGCATTGTGGAAAGGCGGCAGCGCTGAACATTGGAATGCAGGGCGCTAGCGGAGAAATCCTGTTGTTCCTCGACATTCGTCCCTGGATTGAAAGCCGCGCATTGCAACTTTTGATCAGCAACTTTGACGATCCTCGAGTGGGATGTGTTACCGGAGATCTAGTGCTGCGGGAGGATGGCCATAACGCGGGCGCCCGGGCCGTTGGCGGCCTCTACTGGCGATACGAACAGTGGATTCGCAATTGCGAGGCAAAGGTCGATTCGCCGCTGGGAGTATACGGCGGGTTTTATGCGATCCGCCGCAAACTGGCGAGCACCCTGCCGGAAGGAACCATTCTAGATGACATGCTGCAGCCTCTGAGTGTGATCCGCCAAGGCTACCGGTCCGTCTTGGATTTGCGTGCCAGAGTCTATGACATCTGGCCCAAGAGTTTGCGCGGAGAATTTCACCGGAAGGTCCGAACGCTCGCAGGCAACTTTCAACTCTTGCAACTCGCCCCCTGGTTGCTGTCGCGGCAGAACCGGCTGCGGTTTGAGCTGATCTCTCACAAACTGATGCGTCTTCTTGTGCCGATCCTGCTGGTGATACTGCTAATGAGCAGCGCGCTGTTGGCGACCCATTCTTTCTTCTACATGGTGGCGTTCGCGACGCAGTTCGTTTTCTACTTGCTTGCGGCTCTCGGCGCCGGAAGGGGAATTCCGCTCTTAACACGGATAGCCGCCCCGGCGAGCGCTTTCTGTATGTTGAACGCTGCCGTAGTAGTGGGTTTCTACAAGTTCCTGTTCACTCGGGGACCACTGTGGAAAATTTGGACTTCTGGGACAGCTTCTTCCTTTGCAACGGATGGCCAAGAAGGGGCGGATCGGAACGCAACAATGCTCAGTCTACGCTTGAGAGATCAACTGCAAGCTCGGGGGATGACGCGATGAGATTGAAAGTGACCCTAGTTACACCGATTTTCCCTATCCCGGCCCAACAGTACCGCGGGCATTCCGAGTACGAGATTATTTTGGCGCTCTCAAAACGTGCCGAAGTAAATGTCATATGTCCTTTCCCGCGTTACCCAAAATGGTTCCAGCCGACCTACGATCATCGCCGTCCCGACTTGACCTATTCTCCGCCCGGCGTGTCTACACGCTACTTCGAGTATCCAGCGTTACCTGGCGTGACCAGGTGCATCAACGGTTTGGTTTGCGCAAAATACCTTGAGCCATATCTCCGTGAGAGTATGCCGGACGTGGCTTGCAACTTCTGGCTCTACCCCGAGGGCTACGCCACCGTCGCGGTGGCTCACAGGCTGGGAATTCCAGCCGTGGTCGGCTCCATTGGCTCAGACTTGAATCGCTTTGCCGACCCGGCCTCCCGCTGGCTGACGCGGCGTACGATGAAGCGCGCAACATTCGTACTCACCAAAAGCGAACATCTTCGCCAGCGAGCCATACAAATGGGTATATGCCCCTCTAAAGTACGGACGATCCAAAATGGCTGCAATCCGAGCGTGTTTCACTTGAGGGACCGGAGCACCGCGCGCGCTCGACTAGCCGTTAACGAAAAAGCCGAACTTGTGCTGTTCGTGGGGCGCTTGGATACCGCGAAGGGCATTGAGGAATTGCTCGAAGCATTTGCGTCCCTGGCAAGCCGCCGCCCAAACCTGCGGCTGGCATTTGTCGGGGATGGGCCGGGTGGCGGGCATTTGCGAAGTAAAGCCAAACAACTTGCGCTGGAGGATCGCATTATTCTGAATGGCGCCGGCTCTTCGCAGGACGTAGCCGAGTGGCTCGCGGCTGCCAATGTGCTCGCTCTGCCCAGCTACAACGAGGGGTACCCCAACGTCGTCGTCGAAGCGCTCAGTTGTGGACGCCCCGTGATTGCGACGAATGTGGGAGGAATCCTCGAACTGGTCAACGAGGAGTCAGGGATTCTGATAGCTCCGCGAGATTCGCGCGCGCTTGCTGGTGCAATTGAAAAGGCCATGGACCGGCTTTGGGATGAACCTTCCATCTCGGAACAATTTCGCAGGAGTTGGGATGAAGCTGCAGGCGAATTGCTTCGCATTTGTGAATTAGCCGTGCAACAGCGACCAGCGAAACGCCAACTGCCTGCAAAAACCGAGACGGTCTTGAGCCGGTGAGTGGATACCCCTTTGGTTTAGCCCGCAACCGTGCAGCTCATCCACAATTCGCAAATCTGGGGTCCCTCCTACTTAAGGCAGCGGCTGCGGCAGATTACGCAGCGGACCGCGTCTCCGCTTGAGCGGATATGGGTGACCATCGCGGACCATTACGAACCTAAGTGGCGGCGCGCCGATTTGAGCACCGCGCAGTCGCGCGTCGCTCTATGGCGGGTCGCATGGCCGGAGATCGCAAGGCGATGTAAGCCGGACTCTGTTGGTAACACACCTCGATATACCTTCTTCTTTCCGGAAGAGGAATATGATCCCAGCCTGCTGGATCCTCTGGCGGAAATGGTTCGCGATGGGATAGCGGACGTGGAGGTCCATCTTCACCATGACGGCGAAGGTCGCCAGAACTTTGTCGACCGCATAAGCAGTTTTTGCAGCGTCTTGCACAACAAGCACGGTCTGCTTCGCAAACGCAAAGGACAGCTAACGTTTGGTTTTATCCACGGCAATTGGGCCTTGGACAACTCGCGGCCGGATGGGCGGTTGTGTGGCCTCAACGGCGAGATTCAAGTGCTGCGGGACTTGGGTTGTTATGCCGATTTCACAATGCCGTCCGGCGATTCCCCAACTCAGGCCCGTTTGGTGAATACGATCTACTACTGCAACGGTGATCCCGATCGGCCGAAGTCGTATGACGCTGGCGTCCCTGTGACCCCCGGCGGTCGCGTCGAAGGCGATCTACTCATGATTTCTGGGCCTCTCGGAATGCGATGGAGAGACCGCTGGCTCCCCCGGCTCGAAACGGGCGAACTTCGCAATGGCAACGTGGCAACGCCATATCGAGTGAGACGGTGGGTGGAGTTGGCGCCGAGGATTGGGACCGATACGTTCATCAAGTTATTCACGCACGGAGCTCAAGAGCGTAACTCCTCCGCATTATTGCGCGACGTGTTGGAATCGGCATTCAATCTGTTGGTGGAGGAGGCGGATCGACGAGGTTGCGCGATTCATTTCGTCTCCGCGTGGCAGATGTATCTGGCGATTGAGGCCATTGGGCAAGGCCGCGAGCCCGTAGCTGCAGCGCATGCTGGAAACATCGATCGGGCCAGTGCAGCAACCGGAAGGAATTGATGCTTAATATTGGCATTGTTGGCTGCGGGAAAATCGCTGACGGTCACATCGAGGAAATTCAGAAGCTCGGGTGTGCGCGCGTGCTGGCGGTTTGCGACCTCGAGCCGATCCTGGCCGAGCAGCTTGCACTTCGTTACTCTGTGCCGCACTGGTATACGGATTTCGATCGCATGCTTTCCAAGAACCGGTTCGACGTAATTCATATTGCGACTCCGCCGCACTCTCATTTGACGCTGGCAAAGAAGTCGGCTGAGGCGGGGAGCCATGTTTTTCTGGAGAAACCGCTGGCTTTGAACGCGATAGATGGACGGCGCCTGATCGAGTGCCTGGAACATGCGTCTCGAAAGATGACCATCAACTATTGGTACAACTTCGAAACGGCGGCATTGGCTCTAAAAGAATTCGTTGCCAAGGGGGACTTGGGCGACCCAATCCATATCGAGAGCTATTACGGATATGACTTAGAGGGCGGATTTGGCCAGGCATTGCTCACTGACGACCGTCATTGGGTCCACCAATTACCGGGCAAGTTGTTTCAAAACATCATCGATCACGCTATCAACAAAATCACACCATTCCTTCCCGACGAACCGATGGAAATCATCGCCCGCGCATACCGCCGGCGGCATTCGAAGGATGACCGCATGGATGGCATTCTCGACGAACTACGAGTGATGATCCTTGCCGGCGGTATGTCCGCGTACGTTACTTTCTCCTCGAACGCGCGGCCTGTCGGGCATTTTATGCGGATCTATGGCACCAAAAACACGGCGCACATTGATTTCGCGCTCCGCACCATGGTGGTCGAAGAGAAACAGACCATTCCTAGCGCGTTAGGCCGTTTGGTGCCGCCCTTCAAGTCCAGCTTGCAGTTCCTGCGGCAAGCGACGAAAAATGCCCGCGAGTTTACTGGATCACGTTTTCAGTTCTTTGCAGGGATGAACCGGTTAATGTCGATGTTTTACGACAGCATCCTGCACGACACTCCGGTTCCAATCTCCTACGCGGAGATATTGCGTGTATCGCAAATCATGGATGAGATCTCCGCACAAGTTTACCCGATGGCCGCAGCATGAGAATACTCGTTACCGGCGCTGCCGGTTTCTTGGGGACGGCTCTGATCGAGCGCCTGCTTGCTCATGGTTACAGGGATATCCGTTGCAACGTGCGCCGGCGGACAGATATCCCCAAGTTAAACGCACTACTGGACCAGCACCCGGGCATTCGCCTTGATTATTGTGTCGGGGACCTCAGGTATCGAGAGGACGCCACGCGAGCCGTGGCTGGAGTGCAGCTGATTTTCCATCTCGCCGCCGGGAAGAAGGGAACTGCTGCAGATCTTTTCCTCAATTCCGTTGTAGCCTCCAGAAATCTGCTGGATGCCGTCGGCGGCCGCAAGCCGATGCGCATCGTTCTGGTTAGTTCATTCGGTGTCTACGGAGTGGCCGGCCTGGGCCGTGGAGCACTGGTGAACGAACGGACGGTGCTCGAACCCCACCCCGAGTGGCGCGATCATTATTCCTCCTCCAAACTGCGGCAGGAACAACTGTTCTGGGAATATCAGCAACGCAATGGCTTCGAACTCGTAGTTCTGCGACCGGGCGTTATCTATGGCCCTGATGGTGGTCATTTCTCCAACCGTGTTGGGCTGACGATTGGCAAGTGGCAATTGCACTTCGGTGGAAGCAATTTGCTCCCGTTGAGTTACGCCGACAACTGCGCGGAGGCCATCGTGGTTGCAGGCACTCATGAGCGCGCCGTTGGCCAGGTTTACAATGTCCATGACGATGCCCTGCCCACTTGCCGCCAATACCTGCGAGCCTATCGCAAGAATGTCACAAAGATTCGATCCATTTCAGTGCCCTACTTTGGAGCGCAGTTACTTTCCTCCCTCGTCGCGAGGTACAACCGCTATTCGAAGGGCCAGCTGCCGGCAATTCTTACGCCCTATAAGGCCGCAAGCCAATGGGGTGGAAATCGTTTCGACAACTCCAAGCTACGTTCCATCGGGTGGAAGCAGCTGGTGCCCACAGCCGAAGGTTTGCAACGATCGTTTGCCGCATTCAGGGCAGAGTTGGACGCTGCTAGCGCCAAGAGCCCGGTCCTGCCGACCGCGAAGACGAGCCCTGCTCAGGCCTCAACCGGGGAGTTGCGACGGAGTTCAGAAACTTTCGTCGTAGGTGTTGTGCTGGGCCCAGAACCTAACGGAAGCTTGAATTATCTCCGTGCTGCGCTTTCGAATCTAGGTGAAACCTTTCGAGCTACCAGGCTGGTCATCTTTGCCGCACACAATCCAGAACAGCTCGCCGGGGAGGCAGCAATTCCGGAACTACCTGCAGACCTTCAGTGGGTGCCCGATGAATTGATCACGCCTGACTTGCTTCGGAGATGCGATGTCCTGGTTTCGCTCCAGGATGGCGTCCCGGTCTCGGTGCTACGCGCCATGTCTTCGCGTATTCCTATCATTACCACGGCTGTACGCGTTCCCGAAGTTCTCCGAGATCAGCCCACCGTCAAGCTCATCCGACATGGCGATATGAAAGGGTTACAAGTTGCGTTGCAGCAGGTGTCTGAGCAATCGAAGCGAAATCCGCCTCATCGTTTTGTCCCCGAAGAAAATATCGCGCAGCACTACAGCGATACCTACTTGTGGCAAAAAAACACTTTGCCAGGCGCGGAAGGATACACCCCGAAAGTGCGCGCTCTGATTAAGAATGCGCTATACAGCGCCGTGCCCAACCGGCAATTGCTCGAGCATGGGAATCGGAACCGGCCGCAGATTGCCATCACAGTCGATGACGGGCCAGATCCAGTTTACACTCCGCGGATTCTGGACATTTTTCGGGATTACGCAGTTAAGGCTACGTTTTTTGTAGTAGGAGGGGCCGCCGAGCAGTACCCCGATATCGTGGTACGCATGAGGAAAGAAGGACACGACGTCGGCAACCATTCCTATAGCCACCCTTACTTCCACCGGCTCTCCTGGTCCGGTGCTATTCGGGAGATCAGGATGACCCGATGGGTCCTGGATCGCATCCTCGGAGAGAAATGCAAGCTATTCCGCCCCCCCCCACGGCAAACTGTCACTTCGCAGCCTCATCCCGGCTTGGGCGGCGGGCCAGCAAGTGGTGATGTGGAACGTCGACCTAAAGGACTATCGTGCCTCGACGGGGGAAGTGGAAGAGCAATTGGATCGAACCTCCTTCTCTTCTGGAGATATCATTCTCTACCATGGTGCCAACGAAGCCGCTTTAAAAGCCTTACCGCGTGTAATCCAAGCGGCGCTAGACAAGGGGCGAGAGGCTGTCACTATTTCCCAGCTTACTCGGCAGTAGACTTCCAGCGTGGCGACATCTCTAAAATCTACCACTTGCGCTTTTTGTGAAACCATTTCTTTGTGCCCGAACTTCAGGTGAGTCGCATTCAAGGATCGTGGCGTCTGAAAGGACTCCATACATAGGATGGCTTTTCCGACGCGCAACTGAGGATCGTCTCTGGGGCCATCTTCGGAATGCGTGAGCTGATGTGGAGCACTAGAGTAATGCTCAATCGCTTCTTTGTTGCGCTTCGGCAGTTCGGCTTTGGCACTCAACGCACGGTTCCAAGCCTTGACGGCCTACGAGCGATTTCGATTGCCTTCGTACTCGTGGCTCACCTGACCACCTCACGCCATACCCCTGGTGGTTATTTTTACCTGGCTCCTCTGGGCAAATTGGGGGAGTTCGGCGTTCGAGTATTTTTTGTAATCTCGGGGTATCTGATAACTTCGATTCTGCTCGCAGAGCTGCGGCGCAAGGACTGGATCTCTCTGCCTCGATTTTATTTTCGGCGGATGCTCCGATTGTTCCCGGCCGCGTACTTTTACATTCTTGTGATCGCAGTCCTGGCGGCGAAGCACCTCGTTATCTTGGAGCATTGGGATCTGGTATCGGCAATCACCTATACCATGAATTTTCACGACGCGAGGGGCTGGTCACTCGGGCACCTGTGGTCGCTCGCGGTTGAGGAGCAGTTCTACCTTTTGTGGCCGCTAACGCTCCGAACCCTCGGCCTGGTGCGCTCGACTCGTTTCCTGATTGCTCTTTTGGTAGTAGCGCCGTTTCTGCGGCTGGCCTCTCCGTATGTAGGACCAGCGTTTAATTTCTTTGTCTGGTCCGATGCACTGGCGACGGGCTGTTTGCTCGCAATCCTGCGGGAAGATCTCGCCGCCAATCGACTCTACGACCGTCTCTTGGCCTCGCGGTGGTTTTTCCTGGTTCCAGTGCTTGCGCTAGCAGCCAATTATGTACCGTCCACCAAGGTGTACTGGTTAGTTTCAGAGACAATCATGAATCTATGTATCGTGGCCTCGGTCGACTGGACTCTGCGGAAACCTGATACCGCGGTAGGCCGCTTCCTAAACTTGCCCGCGGTCAGCTTCGTGGGTGTTCTCAGCTATTCCCTGTACCTATGGCAGCAAATCTTCCTTAACCGAGAGTCAACCAGCCCGTACTGCGCGTTTCCTTTAAACATCATCTTGGCCGTTGCGATGGCACTGATCTCGTATCTACTGATTGAGGCGCCATTTCTGCGGCTCCGCACCGCGATAGAGCGCGCCCGCGCTCAATGGTGGGCAGACAGGTGCGTGGGGCCGCTTACCCGCCCGTTGGAACTTGAGCGCAAGACTTGAATATCGAGTCGAGCCGGAATTCTCTACAGAACTTGGCGTGAAGAGATCAGGGCATTCCATTGCGATTTGATCCGTCAGATTTCTCGTCATTCGAAACCGCTCATTCGCGTGCTTTAAAAACCAGTGGTATTTTGACAGCTCTCTCCAATCCGAAAACTAGTTTGACAAACTTGACCATTCCCGCGCCCATACCTGCCCGCAGTAATGCCAAGGTTATCGGGCGCAATTTCATCTTCATCGGCTTGGAACTGGTGATTACGCTCGTTTGCACGTTGCTGACGACCGTAGCCATTGCCCGAGTCATTGGCCCGACGAAGCTTGGCTATTTCAATTTGATATTCTGGCTGACCTCTATCACGAGCGCGGTCGGTTCGCTAGGCATCCCGCTCACAACCTTTAAGTACATGGGCGAATTCCTTGGCGGCGGACAAAAGGAACTTGCGCGCGCCGTATTCTTTTACAACCTTTGGGCCCAGACGGCCATTTCGTGCGCCCTGACGGTTATCGGCATGGTCGCCGTCTTCACTGTAGCGGACCCCGCCTATCGTCTGTGTTCCATTTTGCTGGTTTTGAGCATGATTCCTAACATGATTACGTTTGTGCCCTCGCAGGCGAATTCCGCTGCCGAGGATGCATCGCTCAATACGCGTGGCGCCTTCGTTGGAGCGCTTGTTTATGTGGTAGCGGTGGCTGTAAGCCTCTGGCTTGGCTGGAACCTGGTTGGCATTGCCGCAGGCGTTTTGCTCTATCGCACCGCGGAGTTGGCCGTCAAGACCGTTCCGGTGCTTAGGTCAATGAAATCAGTACCCCGGGTCCCGCTGCCGCGGGAAATTCGCAAGCGAATGTTTTCCTTCAGCGGTCTGAGCACCGGTCTTATGATTTTGCAGATCGTGATTTGGGACCGGTCCGACATCATTTTCTTGAAATTGCTGCAGCCCGATATTCGACCCCTCGCGGCAGCTACCCATTCTTATCGGGAGACTTCCACGGCGTGCGTTTGCGGAACGAGGAAATCGACCAGGCATTTGAACGACGAGCCGACTGGCGTGGGCAGTAAAGCAGAAAATTGCAGCAAGCGCCGGCGATCATCCTTCTGCAGCACTGCAAACATGCGGCTTGTGACCAGGAAAACAATCGCACCGGCAGGTACAGCAACGCTCAATTTTATGAGAGGGTCGAACGGCATTGCCACAATACCAAGGACAACGGCCGCCATCGCAAGAGTCGCGGCAGCAAGCCTGAGCACAACAGGCCCATCGATTCGAACGGGATAGCGAACCAGTACTCGGCCCCAGATGGTCAGAGCGGCAAACGTTTGGGCGATGCCATTTGCCCAGGCTGCGCCGAGCGCGCCATGACTTGGAATCAACGCCACATCAAGCAGTACGTTCATTGCCGCGGCAACGCAGCCCCACTTCAGGACAAACCCCAAGTCTTCGGCGGAATACAACAAAGTCTGGGCTGGAGTCAGTACTGCCTTCGGAATACTGAGAAGC
>Ga0206958_1059_pt3 | contig 18965 bp, 8 predicted proteins | sample Alteio_BWOrgHeat_33_FD_152968 | JGI IMG/M metagenome (GOLD analysis project Ga0206958, IMG submission 152968) | Enriched cells from forest soil in Barre Woods Harvard Forest LTER site, Petersham, Massachusetts, United States -... | ecosystem: Environmental > Terrestrial > Soil > Temperate forest > O... | reverse complement strand
GAGATCGTCATTGTGAACGACGATATCGCGCACGGAAGTGACGGGCATGTTGAGGCTGAGAGGCTGCCATTGGTCGCCATCGTCGAAGGAGACGTAGACGCGCAGCTCAGTTGCGGCATAGAGCAGGCCTTTTTGTTTGGTGTCTTCTTTGACGGAGTTGACGAAAGCTCCTTCGGGGATGCCTTTGACCGCGTTGGTCCATGTCTTGCCGCCGTCGCGGGTGCGATAGACGTAGGGATGGTTGTCGGCGATGCGGTGACGATCAACGGAGGCGTAGGCGGCTTCGGCGTCGAAGTGGCTGGCCTCGATCTGCGAGACTTTGCTCCATGCTGTCATCGCGGGGGGAGTGACATCTTTCCAGTTTGCTCCATCGTCGCGTGTGACGTGGATGAGACCGTCGTCGGTGCCCACCCAAACTGTTTTAGCGTCGAGCGGAGAGGGGCCGATGGTGTAGACGACGCCGAAGCGTTCGGTCATGGGCTGGTCGATGTCTTTTGCGGTGACGGGGTCGAGCGTTGTGGGAACTTCGGGATGGAGCCGTGAGAGATCGGGACTGATCTTCTGCCAGGTGCGGCCGCGATCGCGGGTGCGAAAGACGAATTGGTTGGAGTAATAGAGGGCTTCATCGGCAAGAGAGAAGACCTGCGGGAGTGTCCAGGTTTTGCGATTGGGATTGTTCGGGTCAGGGGGAGGGAGTTCGCCGCCTGCGGGTGCGGAGAGATTCAGGGTCTGATCGCAACGCTGGTCGCCGCTGCCGTAGAGGAGATTGCCGTCTTTGGGATCAGGGACGACCGTGTTGCTCTCTCCTGCGAGGCAGGTGGGCTCCCAGTTGCGAAAGCTAAGTGTGCTCATGCGCGACCATGTGCTGACGCCGACTCCGCCTGAGTCCTGTTGAGCGCCGTAGAGCCAATAGGGGAAGCGATTGTCGGCTGCGACGTGATAGATCTGCGCGGTGGGCTGGTTGTACCAGGTGCTCCATGACCGTGCGCCGTCGACGGAGACAACAGTGCCTTGATCGCTGGAGAGAACCATGCGGTTGCCGTCTTTGGGATTGATCCAAAGCTGGTGATAGTCGTCACCGCCGGGAGCGCCTTTGACGGGGACCCAGGTTTTGCCCGCGTCGAGCGTCATGTAGGTCGCGGTGTTGATGTCGTAGGCGCGGTCTGGGTTGGTGGGATCGACGGAGATTTGGCCGAAGTACCAGCCGCGTCCCCAGAGGCGCTGTTCGCTGTTGACGAGCTGCCAGGTGGCGCCTGCGTCGTCGGAGAGATAGATGCCGCCGGAGGGCTTTGGTGCGTTCGCTCCGACAGCACCACCGCGAATGGGACGCGCGACACCAGTACCGAGGTTATCAACCACGGCATAGAGGCGGTTGGAGTTGCTGGGTGCGACGGCGATACCGATTTTACCGACGAAATCGTCGATGGGAAGACCCTTGGTGAGCGGCTGCCAGGTGTCACCGCCGTTGGTGGATTTGTAGAGACCACCGCCGGGCATGTTTGACGGAGCATAGACGGACCATGGCGGACGGCGTGTCGCCCAGAGCGTGGCATAGATAGTTTTGGGATGTTGCGGATCGAGCGCGAGATCGACCGCGCCTACGTTGTCGGGATCCTTGGCGTGGGCGAGAACTTTTCTCCACGTTTTGCCGCCGTCGAGCGAGCGATAGACGCCTCGTTCGGGGTTGGGCTTGTAGACGTGGCCAAGAGCGGCGACGTAGACACGGTTGGGATCGACGGGGTCGACGACGATCTTGCCGATCTGACGAGTTTCGGTGAGGCCGATGTGGTGCCAGGTTTTGCCGGCGTCAGTGGATTTGAAGACGCCGATGCCGTAGGAGTGCTGGCTTCGAATGTCGGGCTCGCCGGTGCCGACGTAGATGATGTTCGGATCAGAAGGTGCGACGGCGATGGCTCCGATGGAGCCGATGGGAATGCCGGAGGTGGGGTTGTCCGCGATGGGGAACCAGGTCCGGCCGGCGTTTTCGGTCTTCCAGAGTCCACCGCCGACGGAGCCCATGTAAAAGGTATCGGGTTGCGCAGCGTTGCCGGAGACGCCGTAGGTACGACCTGCGCGCATAGGACCTACATCACGCCAATGGAGTCCGGAGAGTAGCTCCGCGGGATATTGCTGGGCCGCAAGAGGAAGAGCGAAGGCTAATGAAAGAGACGCGACGACGAGACGGCGGACAGCGGCCATGTGAAGGCTCCAAGTGTGGCTTAAGAGGTTGTGACTCTCGGAAGGTCTGCAGTAGTGCGTTGAATGATGGGATTGTAAAGGAAATGGAATTAGAGCGCACGGGGAGTGTCGCTCTCTTTGGATGGGAGCTTGTTTTTGTATTGGAGTTAGAAGCCGACCAGACGCGCCGTGAACTGGATGGTGCGCGGGCCGCCGAGGCGGGCTACGCCGGGGGCGAAGAGCGGTTGTCCGGCGGAGAAGACGGGATTCGCTGCGTTGCCATAGTAGCTGAAACCGTTGGAGTCGAAGCGAAGATTTTTTGCTCCGACGATATTGAAGATGTCCATGAAGAGATCAAGATGATGACCTTCGCCTTTGAGGGTGAAGTCTTTGACCAAGCGGAAGTCGAGCGAGGAGAAGGCAGGTTGGCGCATGGAGTTGCGAGCGGCGAATGCTCCGCTGACGGTGGCGCGATCGTTCAGGTCGTTGGCGTCGTTTTGCGTGTCGAAGCCGATGATGGGCGTGTATGGCATGCCGGAGCGCGTGACGAAGAGCGGATTGGCTTTGAACCCGACGGGAAGATTGAAGATGGCGTTGAGATTGAAGATCTGACGGGCGTCGGTGAGTGAGTTGGCCTTCTCCTGACGGAGCGCGAAGGGATTGAGGGTGGTGACGGGGCTGTAAGGGTTGGAGCTGGAGTCGTCGTCCTGGGTGCGCGAGATGGTGTAGTTCGCGATGATTGTGGAGCGCGCAGAGATTGGAGCTTTGATGGTGAGGAAGCCGCCGTCATAGGTTGAGTGTGCAGCAGATTGCTCGACTAAGAAACGGCCGACACCAGCGATGGGCCGCGTCGAAGGGAAGACTGGATTGCCGGTGATGGCGGCGGTGGGTGGGTTGAGGTTTTGATCGAGCTGTCGTTCGAGGTGCCAGGTGCTGTTGTGAAGATAGCCGGCCGTGAATTCGAATTTGGTGTTGAGCTGCTGCTCGATGCTGGCGGCTGCCTGGAATGAGGTCGGGTTGCGGAAGTTTGAGGCGATGCCAATGACCTGTGCGTTGTAAGTGCTGAGGCCTGTAGGGGCGGAAGCTAGTGCGTGTGGGAATGGAGTGAGGCCGCCGGCGATCGCCAGAAGTGAAGGATCGAAGTAGCTGTCGAGCGTGTAAGTATGGGTGCCGTTGTCCGTGAAGACTCGGTGGAAGAAGGTTGCTGGTGTGGGTGCGGAGTAGAGGCCGGTGGAGACGCGGAGGGTGGTTTTGGGGGTGGGACTCCAGGCGACGCCAAGGCGGGGTTGCCACTGTTTGAGGTCGCTGGGGATAAAAGGCGCGGAGAGGGGAGTGCCGAGTGATGAAGGTGGTTGCGGGTTCCACTGGGCGGCCCAGCGGATGCCTGCGGTGAGGAAGAGTGTGGGGCGGAGGGCGATACGGAGATTGGCGTAGAGGCCGAGGTCGTTGACGGTCGCCTGGTAGCTCGGGTCGGTGGTAGTGAGGATGGTTTGCTCGAAGCGGCGTGGGTTGTTGTTGAGGTAGTCGGCGAGGGAGGTGTAGTCGAAGCGGGCGTTGAGATTGGGCTCGCGGGACTCGTATGCGGGGGAGGCGGCGAAACGGGCGCCGAAGGTAAGTTCGTTGCGTCCACGGGTGAGCATGACGTCGTCGAGAAGTTGGTATTGCTGAGAGGTATAGCGATGAGGGCCGGCGCTGTCGCCGCCGAGGATCCCGAAACCGTTGATGAAGAGTTCCGGTGCGGTGGAGAGCGGCGTACGCTGGCGATGGTCGTTGGAGTAGGCGAAGACGGCCTGATTGAAGGCTCGGGCGTTCAGGACGGTGGTGAGGCCCAGACGGGAGGTGGAGCTTTGGCCGCCGAAGTTCGAGGCGTGGGTGGATGTACCCAGGGTGCGGGTGAGCCCGTCTCCGGCGTTGGCAGAGCGGATGCGGTCGAGGATGATCTGGGCGCTGAAGGTGTTTGTCGGGTTGAGGACCCAGTCAAGGCGGCCGAAGCCTGAGGTTGGGGATTGGCTTTCGACGATTTGTTCTTGCTGATTTTGCAGAGCGCTGGGGACGGCGGTGGCTTGTGGAGCGAAGGCCGCATAGTAGGGAGCGTGGATGAAATCCTGCTCGAAGCCGACGGAATAGAAGAGGAGATTTTTGCGGATGGAACCGCTCTCGGCTATGCCAAAGGCGTTGAGCCACGAGTCGAGAGAGTTGCCGAACGCGTCGGCGGAGGTCAAGGCGCTGGGGCGGCCGGTGTAGAAGGCATCGCCGCGGCCGCGATTGGCGCCACTCTTGGTGGCGACGTTGATCAGGCCGGCGTTGGTGAATCCGACGGTGGAGTCGACACCGCTACGAACGAGCTGGAATTCGCGGACGACGCCGATGGGGAGATAGACGCCGCCGTCTTCGGCTGCGCGACGGCCGCCGAGGAGCGCGTCGTTGAAACTGGTTCCGTCGACTTGCGTGGCGATCGCGTTGGCGCGCTGGCCAGCCATGATGATGCCTGTGCCTTCGGGGTCTTCTGCGGCACCCGCAGTCTGATTTGTGAATTGAGTGAAGTCTCGGTCGCGGTTAGGGAGATAGGTGATAGTGAGTCCGGGAAAGAAGGTGGTGACTGCGGCTTCGGCGGTGTTCGAGGGCGGAGCCACGGTGTTGCCTTCGACGGTGGCGGCGCGGGCTCGGACGGTGGTTGATTCGCGAGCGCGTGGGATTTCTAGTTTGAGGGCGACTTCCGTGCTGCTGCCGAGGGTGATTGTGATGCGGACGGGGCGGCGGAGGGTGAGTTTGTCGGCCTTGGCGTCGATCGTGTAGGCACCGGAGATGAGACCGCTGGCGCGGAAGGCTCCATCGTGCGATGTGGTGATCGTGCGTACGGTGCCGAGATCGGTGTTGCGGATAATGACGGTGGCGTTGGGAACGACTGCGCCCGAGGGATCGCTGACGCGGCCTTCGATGGAACCCGTGACGGCTTGCGCGGTTGCTGTTCTGGGAAGAGCTGTGATGACGGGCGTTGCCAGTGTGAGGGCCAGCAACGCCTTTGAAATTCTCTGGTGAAACTGCATGATTAGAAGCTTACCTTGACGGAGAACTGCATCGAACGTGCGGGCAACTGGGAGGTAACGCCGGGGAGTGGTGCTCCGAAGCCAACGCCGGGAGTGTTACCGTTGCCGTAGGTTCCGCTGTAGCCGACGAAGTTGGCGTGGTTGAGAACGTTGAAGGCTTCGGCGCGGAGATCGAGGACGACTCGATCACGATAGAGCGAGAAGGCGCGGGAGACGAAGGGATCGACCGAGTATTGGCCGTTGCCGCGTCCGGCGTTGCGACCGATGACGGCTCCATTGATCACGGGGCGATCGGTGGTGCCACCTGTGTTGCCGCTGTTGGTAGTGCCGGTGACGATGTTGTAAGGCAGGCCACTGCCGAAAGTGCCGACGCCGCCGAAGTGTACTTTGACGATGGGGATGATGTAGACCCCGCTGAGAACGAAGCGATGACGCTGGTCGTAGATGGCGGGGCCGTACTCCTGATGCTGGGTGAAGTTGGTGTCGTTGGGATTCTGGCTGGTGGTGTCGGGATCCACGTTGTCGAGTGTGTGGGACCAGGTGTAGCTGGCGAGCATCTGGAGGCCGCTTGAGAAGCGATGCGAGATGTTGAGGTCGAGCGCATTGTAGTGAAGGTAGCCATTGTTAACGTCAGTCTGGATGACACCATAGAGAGGAACAGCGCCGGCGTTCTTGCTGGGGTCACAGGTTTTGCCGTTCTGGGCGTAGAAGTACGCCCAATAGGGACGGGTGCAGTTGGCGGCCTGTGCGGTGCGGGTCTGATTCTGCGCAGTGCGGATGAAGGGCGACGGACCATCGATGTCGAGAGGGCGATTGATGCGGAGCGTGTGCGCGCCTACGTAGTCGAGTGACATCGTCCAAGTGGATGCGAGTCTCTGTTCGATGCCTGCTGTCCATTGTTGCGAGTATGGATTCAGCAACACGCTCGGATAGCCGTTCAGTGCAGTAGTGGGGAACCATTGCGAGAGATAGGCTGACTGTCCGGGACGGACGTAGAGACTGCGGATTGGTACGACTCCACCGGGAGGGAATGCCGGGAGTGGTGCTGACGCTATGTTGGTGGGGAACCCGACTTGTCCGGGAGTGGCGGTGTAGCTGAATACTCCGCTAGGTTCGCCGAGAGCGTAACTGGCGAAGGAGTTGTCGACGATCTGCGAGTGATAGATGCCGTAGCCTGAGCGGAAGATGGTGTTGCCAGTGCCGAAGACGTCGTAGACGAAGCCGACGCGAGGAGCGAAGTTAAGGGTGGCGTTGGTGAGGGTCTGGCGCTCGTAGCGAAGGCCAAGGTTCAGCGTGAGGCGTCGTGTGGCTCGGTAGTTGTCCTGCGCGAAGATACCGATGAACTGATCGTCGACGGTGTAGTTCTGATTTCCGAAGCTCTGCTGATAGTTGGCGACGTTGTTGATGTTGTTAAGAAAAGTAGGGCTTTCGCAGATGTTGGCGGCCTGGGTACACGTGTTGTAGGTGAACTTGCCGAGGAAGATGGGTCCTCCGAATTCCTTGCTGTTGCCACCGTTGTGGGAGGCGATGACACTGACGCCGAAGTCGATCTGATGGCGACTCCGTGTCATCGAGAGTGTCTCGGAGAGTTCGTACTGGCGGTTCATTAGCAGCGCGTTTTGCGAGGTGCCGGAAGTGAAGGTTCCACCGGAAGAGATGGGGACGACGAACTGCGTTCCATAGACGACGGGGTCGAACTCGGTGATTGGCGAGCCGAGCTGGAACTGCAGACGAAGATTGTTGACGAGGCGCGGGCTGAGAGTTGCTGTTTCGCCCAGTTCGCCTGAGTAGGTACGGCGGTGGAAGGTGCGGGCTACGGTAGGGAGACTGGCTCCGCCGACGATGCCGTTGGGATTGGTGTCGGTGAAGTCATCGAAGTTAGTACGGAGGAAGACGTTGTGGGAGTCGTTGATCTGATGGTCGAGCCGCAGGAGGCCGAGCCAACCCCGATAGTGGCCGACGAAGGTTCCTGGCGCGAGCGGTGAGGTGACAGGCGAGGCTTTGGCTTCGCGATTCCATTCGCCAGCGAGGAAGAAGTGCGTCTTTTGCGAGAGAAGCGGACCGGAGACGGCAAGGGCAGTCTGGCCAAGTGTGTCGCTCGTGATGTCATTGCCGCTGGCGGCGTTGGCGGTGGTGAAGCCGGAGAGCGAGGCTTCGGTTGCAGCGGGACGCCAGAGTTCGAGGAACTGGCCATGATAGTTATTGCTGCCGCTGTGAGTGACGATGTTGACGACTGAGCCGGTCCCCCCTCCGTACGCTGCCGAGAAGGCGTTGGTGAGCACAGCCATCTCATTGACGGCCATGAGCGGAATGTTGGTGAAGATGGTTTGGCGGCCCCACATGTCGATGCTATTGGCTCCGTCGACCTCAAACCACGCCTGACGACGGCCCGCGCCGTTAGTGGTGATGAGGACTTCGTTCATGAAGATGTCGCCCTGGTTGATGGCGGGGCGGTTGGCCGAGTCGAGCAGAGGCAGGCCAGTGATACGGCGATTGAGCAGTGGCGTCTGCTGCATCTGTTGCTCGGTTAAGTTGATGCCGAGCTGGGGCTGATCGACGCGAAGGCCGGTCGCTGTGCCTTCGACGGTGATGACGGAGTTTTCGCCAGCAACCTTGAGTGTGAGGGTGACGTTGGCACTGGTGCCGGGGGCGAGCTGGACGTGCTCGATCTGCGCCGGGGCGAAGCCATCCTTTTTGACACTGACGGTGTACGCGCCTGCGACGGGAAGACCAGCGAGGGTGAAGCGTCCGGTTGCGTCGCTATTGGCGGTTCGGGTGAGCCCGGTCGATTCATTGATGGCGGCGATGTGAGCGCCACCGATGACGGCATGGGAGGGGTCCGCGACACTGCCCTGCAATGTGGCGGTGTCCGGAGTTTGCGCCGCAAGAGAAGCGGAGCAAAGCGTGGCGATGGATAACACTGTTGCGCAAAATTGAGACATGAGCCCCATCCGGAGTTAGCGTGCTTATTTTGTGGGTAAGAAGTATTTGAATTTGTACACAATCAGTATTCAAGAAAGAGGTCTGTTACTACCAGCGGTAGTAACAGACCTCTTTTTCAATTCGGGTGAGTGGGTTAGTATTCGTCGCCGAGTTCGATCTGGTCTTCGACGTCGTGATCGATGGTTTGCGTGTTGAGCTTGAGCAAGGCGAGATGATCTCCTTCAAGCTGCTTGTTGAGCGCCTTGAGATCGGTTTGTTTGAGTTGCTGCCATTGATCGAGAAGGCCGTTGAGAGGCTGAGCGCTGAGGTGCCACGCTTCGATTTGTGCTGCGGTGGGAAGCTGGTCGGCGTTTTCGATCTGCTTCTCGATGCGGGCGAGAGTGACGCGCACGCTGCCGAGATTTGGCGGGCCGGCTGGCCCGCCGCGCCCTCCACCGCCGCGTCCGCCGCGTTCGGAGCCTGCGATTGCGTCGAGTTTGGGCTCGAGTGCGTTGCTGCCTGCAGCGACAGGAGCCTGGGCCGAGCGTGCTTTGAGTTGGTCACGGAGAACGGCGATCTCGTGGATGGCCGTGGTGGCGCGCATGAGGTCGTCGTAAATGGATTTGGCAGCGTCAAACTGCGCCTGGAGATCGTTGGTTGATGTTTTGACGCGCGGGTCCATGACGATCTTGAAGGATTGGGAGAGAGTTTTGCCGCCGGCGATGAGGCGGACTGTGTAAGTTCCAGGCATAACCCACGGTGCGGTTGAAACCGACGGCGTGTTGTAGGGAATAGCTTGCTCGGCGTCGGGGCCGGTGGACATGCCGGGGACTTGCGGGTATTGCATATCCCAGAGGAATCGATGGTGTCCGGGCTCGGCTGAGAGAATGCGTGGAGGGCGAGCCCAGAGCGTGGGATCGGGGTAGCGTGGATCGAGCGGCGGGACGGGGTCGTTGCTGTTGATGCGAGTAATGAGCTGACCTTTGCTATCGGCTATCTCGAGAGAGACGACCCCAGAGATTTTGGGACCGAGGTAGTAGTCAATGATGGCGCCGTCGGGCGGGTTTTCGCCTGTGGCCATGTCAGGAACCCAGGGTGTCGGCGGGTTCATTGCGAACCGGATTCGGAGAGCTGTTTGTGGCGTGTAGAGGTGTGCGTTTTCGGTGGCCAAATTTGAGGCGATCTGGCGGAGTGGCGTGACATCATCGAGGATGAGGAAGCCGCGGCCGTGAGTTCCGGCGATGAGGTCGTCGTCTTTGACTTGGAGGTCGCGGACAGAGCTTGCGGGCATATTGAGTCGAAGCGATTGCCAGTGGTCGCCGTCGTCGAAGGAGACGTAGACCTGGGTTTCGGTGCCTGCGTAGAGGAGGCCTTTGCGCTTAGGATCTTCGCGGATGGTACTGGTGGCTGCGCCGTCGGGGATGCCGGAGTTAATTTCTTTCCACGTCTTGCCGCCGTCGTGCGTGCGGAAGAGATGCGGGCGCATATCGTCGAGCCGGAGGGTGTTGATGGCTGCGTAGGCGGTTTGAGTATCAAAGTGGCCCGCATCCATGTTGAAGACCTTCCAGAAGGGCTTCAGCTCGGGCGGCGTCACATTGTTCCAGTGCGCGCCGGCGTCGGCAGTAGTCCAGATGAGACCATCGTCGGTGCCTGCCCAGAGGCGATTGACGTCGACGGATGAGAGACCTAACGCGTAGATCACGCCTCGGCGGGCTGGCTTGGCTGCGGGTGAGTCTTTGTAGTCGCCGATGACGGATGGGATCTCCCAGGTTTCGCGGCTAAGATCCGGGCTGACTTCTTTCCAGCGCTTGCCGCCGTCTTCAGTGAGCCAGAGCGTGTTGGTCGCGAAGTAGAGTTTGTGCGGATCGACGGGAGAGAATTGCAGCGGTTGAGTGCGCAGGACGCGATAGCTGCGGAGTGGTTTAGGCTCGACACTCTGGATTTGTCCGGTGCGACGGTCGTAACGCGAGACCTTGCCGCCATAGACGATGTCGGGATCGAGTGGATCGGGTGCGGCGTAGCCATACTCTTCGATCCCGGCGGGGTGCCAGTCATGGAAGGTGATGCGGCCGTCATTGCTGCGGCTGCTGACGCAGGCAGAGCCTGAGTCCTGTTGACCGCCGCACACGCGGTAGGGGAAGGCGTTGTCGGCGGTGACGTGGTAGACCTGCGCAGTGGCCTGATTAAACCACTGCGTCCAGGTTTCGCCGCCGTTCTGCGAGATGATGACTCCCTGATCGCTGGCAAGTGCAATGATTTTGGTGTTGTTGGGATTGACGAAGACGTTCTGGTAGTCGTCTCCGCCGGGGGCGCCGCGCAGTCCATACCAGGATTTGCCTGCGTCGGTCGATTTCCAGGTGACGACGCTGGCTATGTAGACCGTGTCGGGATCTTTGGGATCCACCTTGGGGACAGGGACATCGCCGCCGCCGATACGAGCCTCGGGGCGGGAGTCGTTGACCGGTGCATGGACCCAGTTTGTGCCTCCGTCATCCGAACGGTAGAGGCCGACCGTGTTGTGAGTGGTGGCGATCGCGGCGTAGATGCGACGGGGATCGCTGGGGGAGATCGTCATCTGAACCTGGAGGATGTCTTCAGGCAGGCCGCCCCCGGTGAGCTTGGTCCAGTTGTCGCCGCCGTCGATGGATTTGTAGAGACCGCCCTCCGCTCCTATGAAAGAGCCGTTCTCCCATGGCGCTTCCTGGCGCTGCCACATACCTGCGAAGACAATGTTGGGATGTTGCGGATCGATCTGGACTTCGGAGGCACCGGTGCGGTTGTTGGTGAAGAGGACGCGCTTAAAGGTCTTGCCGCCGTCAAGGGTGCGGTAGAGGCCGCGCTCTTCATTGGGACCGTAGGGATGACCGGTGACGGCGACGAAGACTCGATTCGGATCTTTCGGGTCGATCGAGATCTGACCGATCTGCTGGCCATCGCGCAGCCCTTCGAGGTGTGTCCATGTCTTTCCAGCGTCGGTAGACTTATAGACACCGTCGCCGGTGGAGAGATCAGGGCGCTGCAGGCCTTCGCCGCTGGCGACGTAAACCGTGTTCGGGCTGCTCTCCGAAACGGCGATAGAGCCGATGGATCCGCTTGGCTCACTGTCCCAGACACTATGCCATGTTGCGCCGGCATCGGTTGTCTTCCATACTCCCCCGTTGACTGCTCCGAGGTAGAAGGTGGCGGGTTCGCTGGGAACACCGGCAAGCGCTCGGGTACGGCCCGCCCGCATGGGTCCAATTTCGCGCCATTTCATATCGGAGTAGAGTTTGGGATCGACTTGAGCACGAACTGTGAGAGCGACTGACAGCGCGGATAGTGCGAGAAGGAAGATTGGCCGACGTGGGTTCATAAGTCTCCTGTGGAACAGGGGGTTGCGTGCGGAGTTCTGGCTCCGTCAATGGTGTCGATAGAGCGGTGACGAATTCGCCCGTGCAAAGGACTCAGCAGGCGATTTGCTGCGGGAGGCGGTGCTGGGGCGAGACTTTAGGTTATAGCGAGGACGGTCTGTGCTGCAAAAACGAAACTTAGACTGTCCCAGAGCCGTATAGTGGGGATACTGGTATGGCAATTTTTCCTCATGACAGCACGGGGAGTCTGCAGAGTGAGGTTGCGAACGCACACGCGTCTACTCGGCTGGGTGAACGCGAGCGCGAGGTGCTGGAGGTTCTGTGGGTCCAGGGAAGCGCGACCGTTCAACAGGTAGCAAAGGACCTCAAGACCGATCTTGCCTACACCACGGTGATGACGACGCTGGATCGACTGTATAAAAAGGGTTTGCTGCAGCGGAAAAAGCGGAACCGAGCCTTTGTCTATAGACCGACGCTTTCGAGAAACGATCTTGAACGAGGAAGAGCGAGCGAGATGGTGCGTCGCCTGTTTTCCGGTTCAGGGATGAACGAGGATGCCTTGCTGAGCTGCCTGGTGGAGGCGGTGAAGAGCTACGACACCGATTTGCTACAACGGCTGGAAGAGAAGGTTCGCCTGGCAAAGCAGCAGCACGCTGCAAGCATTCGCGCTGGAAAAGGAGATGTGCACTAATGCTGCTCTCTTATTCCCTTCGACTGATGTGCCTTGCGCTTTTCAGCGTGGGAGCGATTGAGATTACGCTGCAACTGTTGTTGCGTTTTGTCATGCCGTTTGCCGAGCGATGGGTCGTCCGGATGACTGCGCGCGGACAGGAGCGAGTCTGGTTCGCCGTGCCGATTGCTCCGCATTTTCTGGCAGCCTTACTGACGTTGATCTTCGTTGTACCGCAGTACGTTCGTGACGAGACTAACCTGCTGCCGGAACGAGTCGGGATGGTTTGTTTTGCCGGCGCACTGTTGGTTGCTATGCGATACCTCTTTACGGTGGCTCAGGGCGCGTGGCTTCTGCTGGAGATGCAGAGGAAGTTTAGTTCTGGAGATGGGTGCGTTATCTCAGCTGATGGTCTGCCGGTCTACCTCTCTTCTGCGACATACCCACAGCTTGCGGTTACAGGAATTTTTTCACCCAAGGTTGTACTTTCGCGACATTTGTTCGAAAGTGCTGCTTTCTCGCCGGAGTTGCTGGAGATTGCGCTGGCGCACGAGAGAGCGCATGTACGGCACTATGACAATTTGAAGCATCTTGTGCTGGTTTCCCTGACTCTTTCCCGTCGAGGCGGGGAAGAACGATGGGTGAAGCGATGGCGCTCTGCCGCGGAGATGGCCGCGGATGACGATGCTGTTTCGGGGAGCTCTCTGCGAGCGATTCTGCTGGCAGAGACGTTGCTGATCGCTGCTCGCGCGGTTCCAGCCCAGAGAATGGCGATGGTGTCTCTAAGTTTGCTGCGGCATGAGGAAGATTTAGATAAGCGTGTGAGTCGTCTGCTGCGCAATGACCCCAATTCTGCGGTGACTCTTCTCGACTGCCAGCACGGCATTCGGGCGATTGGGTTTCTGCTGGCGAGTGCCTGTGGCGGGTTGCTTCTCTCTGTGGCATCGTTTCACAAGCTGGTCGAATACGTACTGCATCTGGGATAGATTGCCGAATGACCCTGCTTGATCTTTGTTCCTATCTTGGGCTCGGTGCTGTGGGTGCAGTAACCGTGAATCTGTTCTTAGGCATGTTGATGTCGTTGCGCTATAGTCCGGTGCGACATTGGCCGTATCGGCACGTCAACATCTTCGCGCTGCACCAATGGACGGCCTATCTTGCTGTTTTTTTTACAATCACTCATCCGGTGATCCTGCTATTTCTGAAAGCTCCGCATTTCGGATGGATGGATGTTCTCTGGCCAATTCATTCCTATCTGCAGCCAAAGCTGAACCTGGCAGGAGCAGGAGCGCTCTATCTGATTCTGATAGTTTTTGTTTCTTCGTTGCTTAGGACCAAAGTTGGGCGACCTTTGTGGCGCCGCCTGCATTACCTGGTCTTTCCTTGCGCGGGGCTCGTGTTTCTGCACAGCGTTCTGACTGATCCAAATCTGAAGGATGGGCATCCGGATCTTCTGGATGGAGGTAAGGTATTTATCGAGGTTTCGCTGCTAATCAGCATGGCTGCGACGGCGATTCGGATCTACTTCCGTGGACGAGGATTTCGCCATCAAGCGAGCCCGGGCGGAAGTTGAACTTTCCACCCGGCGTTCAACGGTTGCGACTTTCCGCCTTAACCAACCGTCTCTTTATTCCATCAGCCGTCCATAAGAAGAGTCTTGCCGCGGCAGCCTTCAGTAATAAATCATTGGTTTCCATAATTTCAAAAGACCACTGCTGAGGATTGGAATGAAACCCAGGCTCGTTTGCTTCGCTTCGTCTTTCACTTTTGTCTGTACCATCGCCGCTCTTACAGCAAGCTCAACCCACGGACAAATGCCCGACACTCGGACTGCATCCACGGCACAGGTCGCCGAGGATATGCTGCAGGGTTTTCGATATCGCATGATCGGACCCCATCGCGGTGGTCGTGCGACGGCTGTCGCCGGCGTTCCTGGAGATCATCGCACCTTCTACATGGGCGCTACCGGCGGCGGCGTATGGAAGACGACCGATGCTGGAGAGGTCTGGGAGAACATCTCCGACCGTTATTTTAAGGTTGGTTCTGTCGGTGCAATCGCTGTCGCCCCATCCGATCCCAACGTCATCTACGTAGGAACAGGCTCCGCGAATATTCGAAGCAATATCGAGATCGGGCATGGCTCCTACAAATCCACGGATGCCGGGGCCACCTGGTCCTCGGTTGGTCTCGAAGAAGCCGGCCAGATCGCGAAAATCCGTGTCGATCCGCGTGATCCGAATCGCGTCTACGTCGCGGCCGTCGGTCACGCTTTCGGCCCCAACCCTCTGCGCGGAATCCTGCGCTCTCGCGATGGCGGCAAGACTTGGGAAAAGGTGCTCTACGTCAACGAGCATACCGGCGCAGTCGATCTTGTAATGACCGAAGGGAACCCAGACGTGCTGTATGCCGTGATGTGGACCGGAGAGCGCCATCCGTGGGGTATGGTTGCCGGTTCAACCGAAGGTGGAGTCTTCAAAACCACCGATGGCGGAGATCACTGGACCAAGCTGACGGGTGGTCTTCCGCAGGGCATCGTCGGCAAAATAGGCGTTGCAGTTTCACCGGCCATGCCAAATCGCGTATGGGCTTTGGTTGACGCTCCCGAAGGCGGAGTATTCCGCTCTGAGGATGCTGGCCAGACTTTTAACCGTATCGATCCGGCCCGCCAGCTTCTTGGCCGCTCGTGGTACTACGGGCACATCTTCGCGGACACCAAAGATCCCAACACCGTCTACGCTGCCAATACCGATTTCTTTCGATCCACAGATGGAGGCAAGACGTTCAACCCGCTTGCTATGCCGCACGGAGACAATCACGAGCTTTGGATCGATCCAAAAGACTCGCAGGTCATGATTGAAGGAAATGATGGCGGAGCGACGATCTCGGTAAATGGAGGCAAATCCTGGTCAACCCAACTCAACCAACCCACGGCTGAGATCTATCGCGTGACAACCGACAACCAAGTACCTTATCGCGTCTATGGTACCCAGCAGGATCAGTACGACGGTCTATCCCTGCCAAGTCGATCTGCCCATTTCGGCGAACGCATGCAACTGCAGCACTGGTATGCAGTCGGTGGCATGGAAGGTGGTTACGTGGGCGTTGTTCCCAATAACCCAAACATCGTTTACACCGGCGGCTCCGGCCCTATGATCACGCGTCTCGATCTCGCCGCTCAGCACTTGCGCACGATCAACGTTACCGCTGGAGTCAGAGGCGGTGACGTGCGCTTCGCCTGGAGCTCTCCTATCTTCATCTCGCCATTGGAGCCCGAGGTTGTGTATCACACGTCGAACTTCGTCCATAAGACCAGTGACGGCGGCCAAAACTGGACAACCATCAGCCCCGATCTCACACGCAACGACAAATCCCACCAGGGAGCTTTCAGCGGCCCTGGCAGTGAAGCTGAGGCATATCCCACCGTGTCCACCTTCGCCGAATCTCCGCGTGCTCGAGGTGTACTCTGGGCTGGTAGCGATGACGGTCTCGTACATCTCTCGCGCGATGGTGGCCTCCACTGGCTGGACGTGACGCCGAAGTCGATGCCAGAGCTGGCTACTGTAAACACCGTCGAACCTTCTCCGCACGATCCCGCACGCGCCTTCTTAGCGGTTTTCCGTTACATGCTTGACGACTATCACCCTTACATCTACCGTACCGACGACTTCGGCAAAACCTGGACTCTCCTCACCGAAGCCAACAACGGTATCCCTGCCGATCAGCCAGTGCGCGTGGTACGCGAAGACCCAATACGCAAGGGCCTTCTTTACGCTGGTACCGAGTACGGCGTCTTCGTCTCTCTCGACAATGGCGGACATTGGCAGCCGTTGCAGTTGAATCTTCCCGCTGTGCCCGTGACCGACATCCAGGTCCACGATAGTGACCTGGTCCTCTCGACGAACGGTCGTTCCTTCTGGATCCTCGATGACATCAGCCCACTACGGCAGATGGCTGTCCAGGCGATGACTGCTCCACATCTTTTTCCGGTGCGCAATACTTACCGGATCGCTACCTCCGCTGATGAGGATGATCAGCCTTACGTGGGCGGGGCCTGTTGCGTCAGCAATGTGCGCGACCTTTACACCGGAGCGCGAATCGAACGCCACCAGTTAGGTGAGGAACCGCCCGAAGGCGCAATCGTGTATGCATCTTTTCTTGAACGGCCCAATGAAAAAATGACTTTGACCGTGACCGATGCCAGTGGAAAGTTGTTGCGCACGCTGGTGGACACATCAACGACCGATGGCCCGTCAGTTCATTCGGGCCTAAATCGCTATAACTGGGACCTGTGCATCGAAACTCGCGTACCGGGTAGTCCGAAGCCCGTTCAGCGCGGCCCCAAAGCTGTCCCCGGGATTTATCAGTTTCACCTCACGGTAGGAGGCAACACGCAGTCGGTCACCTTCAAGCTGGTCGGCGATCCTAAATCTCATGTCACCCAACAGGATTATCAAAGCCAATACGATTTGTTGATGCATATTCAGGATGCAATCGCACAGATTCAACATGCTGGAACAATCATCCAGGCTCGTCGTGCAACCCTTCCTGCTGGCTCTCCGGCTTTGACCGAGCTCGACGCAGTGCAGACCGCCCTGGGAGCTGGCGCTACCGGTCGTGGCGGACGTGGAGGGGGCGGTGGACGCGGAGGCAACTCAGGCGCGCCGCCACTAATGGGTGAGTTTACCAGTCTCTATACCTTTGTTAGCGGCAGCGAGGACCGACCGACCGGTGCGGCTCTCGATCGCTATCGGGATCTGCGTAAAGCTCTCGAAAATGAGTTAGCAAAATTGCAAGATGGCGCATAGCTATACAAGCTAGCCTTAATAAGAAACTTAGATTGGTGGAGGTGGCGCGAGTCGGAACGATTTTTCCACAGTTTAGATTCAATAACTTATCTGTTTTCAGTTGCTTAGAAAACCGCCCAAAAGGCCCAAAATGCCACTTTCTTGGTACAGTTTTGGTACAGTTTTCGGCCTGAAATATCCGGCGGAATGCCCGCCACCTCCAGCAATTGCAAACCCTTGTGAAATCAGTCGAAATATTGCTCAATGCTGGCCTATGGCAGGACACCCGCCGCCTCCAGAGCACTGTTTTCAATAGGATAGATGTCGTTTTGGGGCGACTGTGTACCAGGATTGTACCAGCCGGTTTTTGTAAGAAATTTGCCACATTTTTCTTACCCACCGGGCGGCTTTCTTGTAAGAAATTTGCTACAATTTTCTTACAACAGGAGCCCATGCCGACTTCCGCGCCAAGTATCCAGTCCGCCATTCTGAGCCGCATCCGCGCTCTGAAGAAGCCGCGCGTCTGGACGGCGGACGACCTGGCCGACCTTGGCTCCCGAAGTGCCGTCGATCTCGCCTTGCACCGACTCGTCTCAGCTGGCGATGTGCGCCGGATAGCCTGGGGACTTTATGACGTTCCCGGCATCAACAGCCTTACAGGAAAGCCGACGTCTCCCGATCCGCACGACGTGATTGATGCACTGACCCGCAAGGGCAAAGTGCGCATCCTCGTTGACGGCATTACCGCCGCCAACGACCTGGGACTGACCGACGCCGTTCCTGCACGCATCGAGGTCTTCACAGATGGACGGCTGCGGCCCATCAAGCTAGGCAATCTGACTCTCGACTTTCATTACGCCGCGCCGCGCCGCCTCTACTGGGCAGGCCGCCCCGCCATGCGCTTCGTGCAGGCGCTTCATTGGCTACGCGACATGCTTCCCTCCGACCACGGGGGATTACGGCGACGCCTTATCTCGATTCTTCGGGACCCGGACCATGGGCAGGTGATTCGTGATGACCTGCGCGCGGGCTTTTCCGCTCTTCCGGAGTGGATGCGCGCCATCGTGCGCGATCTGCTCAGAGACGCCGAGAGCACAAAACCACCCGTCAAAGAGACACCCGCCGCGCCGCCGGTTCGGCGCGCGCCGGCAACCGCATCAGCGAGTGATCCTATGATGAAAAAGAACCAGCGGGTGGCTAAGCAATGATCGAGGGATTCCAAACCGTCTTGGCGGCAAGTGAACGGGAACGTCGCGACCTGTTTCTCACCACTGCCAACCGGCTCGGCACCGCCGAACAGAATGCCGAGAAAGATTTCTGGGTTTGCTGGACCCTCGATGCGCTTTTTAACGATCTCGCAGCGGGCGGCCCGCGACTCCTCTTCAAAGGCGGCACATCGCTTTCCAAGGGCTACGGCCTGATCGAACGATTTTCGGAAGATATCGACATAACCGTCTTCCGTGAAGACATCGGGCAACCGGCTACTGTCGAGGAACTGGAGGGACTGAGCGGCAAGAAACGCGCCGCGCGCCTCGACGCCATCCGGGGCGCCTGCCAGGAGTACATTCGTGGCCCTCTACGCGACCAGATGGAGGCGGACTTGCGGCGGGCACTTGAAGCGGCGAAACTGCCCGCCAACCGTGGACGAGTGGAACTCGACGCGGACGACGCCGACGGCCAGAGTCTGTTGCTCTGGTATCCCACCGTCGCCGCCGCAGGAAACGACTACATCCGAAGGGCGATCAAGATTGAATCGGGCGCAAAATCTGCGCTCGATCCTCATGCTCCGGTGACCGTCCGGCCCTTAGTCGCCGCCGATCTCGCTGGCCGCGATCTTAGCGTGCACAACGTGACCACAGTCGATCCCAGCCGCACCTTTTGGGATAAGGTGGTGATCCTCCACGGTCTGCGGAGATGGTTTGAGCGCCGCGGCGAACTTAGAGGCGGCGGCCAGCGAGTCTCCCGGCATTATTACGATGTGTCCCGGCTGCTGGCCTCCGAGCCTGGACACAGG